>Ga0172368_10002871_pt1 | contig 21494 bp, 20 predicted proteins | sample Lak11m_FD_114540 | JGI IMG/M metagenome (GOLD analysis project Ga0172368, IMG submission 114540) | Freshwater microbial communities from Kabuno Bay, South-Kivu, Congo - kab_022012_11m | ecosystem: Environmental > Aquatic > Freshwater > Lake | place: Democratic Republic of the Congo: South-Kivu...
GACGGAAACAGGAAGCTTTTTTGAGAGTATGCAATTATGATTTGAAAAGACTGTGTTATCTCAGGTATCTTGAGGATTTGGATGTTAAGGTAGGGGGCTGAGATAATTTTGTCCCAAAGCCCTAATCTCGCTGACATCGCTATAGAAATTGTTATTTGACTGGAATATTTTCACTGGAACACTTTGAGCTGCACATATTCCACCTAAGAACAATAATTGAGCATCATTTAATTGATTATCATTAATCATATTTTGCCTTCCTTCTAAGTGTACTAACACTGCTCTTGCATCTATTAATTCCCTAATCAAATCCGGCTTTGTGAAAATTTGGTCTAAATGATTTGGCTGAATATAACCCTGTTCTTTCAATTTATTTATAATCTCATTGTCTTGATTAAAAGATAAAACATATACCAGACCATTTTTTTTTCTGCGTTGAGGAAATTCAAACTGGTCAATATTACTAAATGGTCTTATTTTCTCACTATGAGAAGTATTTGTTAAAAGATTAAAAATTTCTTCTAAATTGCTATATGGTTCATACAACATATTAAAATTGATTATTTTAACTATTTTTTTTTCTTTTATAGTTACAGCGGATTTACCAAGCCCCAATGAAAATCCAACTTCAAAAAAAACGTTGGGGTTCATATCCGAAATATCCGCTATGATAGAGGAATTATTGCGGATTTTTTTACAAACTTTATCACAAAAAAGTAATCCAGTTGACCCTTCACTTTTGAACCAAGGTTCTACTTCATATTTTAAAGATTCCAATTTTTTATATATTTCTTCAATTATTGATTTATATTTATTCGACGATATTAAGAATATTCCTTGCGAAGACTCAGAATATTTGCATTCTTGATTATTTTTAAAGCAACATTTTCTTTTGAGTTGTTCCCAAGGATAATCGTTTCCAACTATGACACGGTCACTAATTCTAAATGATGGATTTACATCATGTATTAGCTTATTTAGAATGGGGTGGATTAAGTAGTAAGATGAATGTGGCAATAATCCTTTTTCAGCGAATGTTTCTTCTCCTGGAAATAAGAAATATTGTAGATTACTGTCGGTTACATCATCATATTTTACAATACCCAATAATCCAATTTTATACAAATTACAGAAAGCATGAATATGGCGACATTTTTTGCAGTCTGCATCTTCACAGGTTTTTTTGCCATTAAATTTTTTGCAGATAGTTTTTATTCTATTTTCAGATAATATATGAGAATCCAATAATTTAAACAGTTCATTAAATCTCTCCTTATTGAAATCGATATGTGGGATAATCTCGTTCAAATAATTATTTGCAATAGCTGTAGCCACAGAATTTACATTTTTCATTATGGATATATCATTTTTTTCTGTATTAAGATATAACTCATGACCCATGTTTATAATATCACGTGGTCTTTTTAGTGTATGCCGATAGATATATTTGAATATGTCTTCATTTTCATTGGTATGTCTGTTCAGGACGGTTTCTATTCCTAAAAAAGAAAGTATCTCCTTACCGTTTATGTTTATCATCTTAGGATCGGCTAAATCTTTTTCCTTCATTTTTTTTATGTTCTTAATAAATATTTGTTTTATTTCATTTTCTGAATATTTTAAATCAAGAACATTTCCTGAAATTTGTTGCCCCAGTGAACTGTGATTGTTTAAATATAACAATGCTTCTTTACGAATACTTGCAAAAACCTTTATATGGCCGTTAACAGTTGATAATCCTCTTGATGCAAAAATTAATCCTATCTGAGAGTTATACCAAATATCAGGTGAAAATACACCACTTGAGCCAGAACGATTATTTATATGATCTATATGTTTTTCAAATAATTCATCAACATTATCAATAAATATGGCAGTGGGGATACTTTTGCCTCTAATTATTGCTGTTAATTTATTTAGTTCTTTGACAGTTAAATCGTAGAAATCACTGTGGTTCATATATAATATATTTACCAAAAAATCAAAAGGAGTTATACATTCATCATCTATAAGTCCATGAGAATGTGGTGTTTTTGATTTTTTAAAATCATTTAAAAGTTCAATAACAACTTCATTTTCAGTATTTTTATTTGATTTAATAAGATTCTTAATAATGGATAATATTAATGATACTGACCATATTTTATTCCAATTAGTATCTTCTGAGAGTAAGTCTTCTTTAATTAAATCAATTTTATTTTTACTAAAAATTTGAACATTGCTTAGTTTATCCACTAATTCTCCATAAGGAATCAACGTGTAATCTTCGGATTTATATTTATCTTGGTATAAATATCTTTTGTATTTTAATAGAAGGGTCTTACCGAAACCTTTTGAAGCTATTATAAAATATTTAGTATCCCGTTCAATATCGAAAAAATCTTCTATATCTCTTGTTGTAACTAAATCTTCATATTTTACATCATCCATTTCCTTTATGAAACCTGCATCCACCTGCCACAGAGAAGTCATGATGATACAACAATTAATGTAATTACTATATATTCCTTTTTATTTGTCATCGGTTAATGAATTTCACATCAACAAGATGCGTCGCACATGAGATACACGGATCGTAAGCCCTCACCAGCATTTCCAGAGAACGGGTTATTTCTTCATCGCTTTTATCAAGTATTTCCGGGACCAGCTTTTCCATATCCCTTTCGATATTATTGAGATTTTGACTTGTAGGAATAATGCAATTGGCATTCAGTATGATCCCCTTCTCATCTATCTCATAGTTATGAAAAAGAGTCCCGCGAGGCGCTTCCACTGCCCCCACGCCATTGCCTGCTTTGACAGGGATCCTTGATCCTTCGTTCAATCCCACCACGATTTGTTCATCAGGATTGATTCCAATATTCTTTAGATCCTGTACTATTGAAACTGCTTCGTTGAAACAATGCACACTTTCAACCATTTGTGCAACAGTATTCAGATATGGATTGATGCACCTGGGTTTTATCCCAAGAGCATGAGCTGTCTCCTTAGCTTTCGGATGAAGTTGTTCATAATTTAAATTGAACCGCGCAAGTGAACCCACAGCATAAGACTTGCGGCTCAGTTTAGCATGCTTTGCTGAAGAATGAGGGACAATGAACTCGTTCGTAACTTTTTTGTAGTCCTTTTTATTCATCCTCACTCCATCAGATGAGCCCATATCTCCTGTCAATAGCGGATATTCGCCATCATCGCTAACAAGCGCAACGTACTCTGTATCCCGTTCAAATCCAGGAAATTTGAACGCAGAAACAAACTCCACTGTAGCCTCGATATCATGTCGCATTCCTTCTAACAGATCAAGCATAGCGTCAAGATCCTTTTCCTTCGGAACCTTAGTAAATCCGCCTATTGTCATAGAAATAGGATGTATATGGCGACCAGCAAGGATTTCGCACAGATCATTGCAAGTCTTCTTAATCCGTAATGCCCTTCTGATCACTTCGTTGTGAGTGCCGATCAATGGCACAAAACTTTTAACTCCCAGAAGGTCAGGCGCTTCCAGGAAATAGATGTGCAGCAAGTGGCTGTCAAGTATTTCAAAATATAGGAGAAGCTTCCTGATTTTTATTGTCTGCTCAGATGGTGTGATAGAAAGCGCATCTTCAGCGGCCTGGATCGAAGCAAGTGAATGCGAACATGAACAGATGCCGCATATCCTGCTTGTTATATGCTGTGCCTCAAAAATAGAACGACCTCTCAGGAGCCCTTCAAAAAAACGGGGGGCTTCCACAATGTCCAGATGGCATGTTTCAAGTCTGCCCTCTTTTACATTTACAACTATATTACCGTGCCCTTCGACCCTTGTTAAATACTCTAAATTAATGTTAATGTCCCTGTGCATTTTGATCAATTTCCCTGCATTTGTTGTACATATTTATCTTATTTAATATAAGGTCAGGCGCGATATCATATTTTGAAAGAACATCACGTGCCCCTTTTTCATTAGGATCGCTCACAATACCGCGGCAGCCGTAGCATATATTCCCATTATTCACACACCATGAATTGCACCCCGCCCTTGTAACCGGACCCAGGCAGCCAATCCCTTTATCGTACATGCAAATATTCTCATTCTGTTTACACTCAACACAAACGGCGTAATCGGGCACATAGTAAGGAATACCCTGCAGAGCAGCTTTTAAAACTTCTATGAATTCAGGAGAATAAACAGGGCAGCCGGTTACGGAATAATCAACCTTTACGACCTGATAGACTGCCCTTGTTTTTTCAGTAGGGAAAAAGTGGTACTGTGAACCATATACATACTCCCTGATATCATCAAGGTCAAAGTTATTTTTCATTCCATTCACACCGCCTATGGTTGCACAGGAACCATAAGCTATCAATATCCTGGATTTTTGCCTTATCTTTTTTATGCGTTCAACAGCATGCTCGTCCGTGATACTTCCTTCTATGATCGCAATGTCAAGCTCTCCCTCCCATTTTTCAGACATGACCTCCCGGAATTCAACAACATCTATTACATCCAATACATCAAGGAGAGTATACCCCATATTCGCTACCTGCAACTGGCATCCCTCACAACACGCAAAGTCAAAAAAAGCAACCTTTGGTTTACTCATATTAAAATGCCTCTTTCAAATGTTTGATAGCTTCATAATTAAAAACCGGCCCGTCCTGACAGCAATATAAATTCTGTATCTGGCAGTGCCCGCACTTACCCACACCGCATTTCATATGCCTTTCAAGGGATATCAGGATATGACTTTCCGGAATATTCCTGGATAGCAATTCTTTTATTGCAGGTTTGTACACAGCGGGAGGTCCGACCAGCGCAACAAATGTTCTCTCCGGATCGATCCGGACACCTGGAATAAGGGTTGTTATAATTCCCACCTTTCCTGTCCAGTCCGGGGTGGCCTGGTCAACAATAGATTCAAAATACACATCATTTTGCTTTTTCCAATCGTTGATCTCATCGAGGAAAAGCATAGTATCCGGACTTCTGCATCCATAAAGAATATGGACTTTTCCGAAATCCTCGCGGTTGCCAAACGCATATCTGATCAATGATCGAAGGGGAGCAATCCCCAATCCGCATGCGATTATCAACAGATCATTTCCTTCAAGCATCCTGATCGGGAAGCCTTTTCCAAAAGGTCCTCGGATTCCGATCACATCTCCTGCATCCAGTTTGTGCAGGGCATTCGTTACCTTTCCAGCGGCTCTTACACATATTTCAAACGATCCATTATTTGTTGGGGAAGAAGATACTGATATGGTATTTCACCTGCCCCGAATACAGAGACCATGACAAACTGTCCGGGTTCGTGATGAAGTCGTTCCGCTCCTTCCAGCGTTATTTTAAACAGCTTCTCATTTTCTGTCATCTGTTTTATGCCAAGGATCGTCCCTTTTTTTATGCTATAGGAGGAGTCTTTTAAAATTATTTTTACCATGATCCAATTTAAGCCTTTGCCTCCTCCTTCGATCCTGTTAAAGATTTCAATGTCTCTTTAAGTCTTATACCCGCTATACAAGTACGGCTGCACCTTCCGCACCCTGTGCAGAAAAATCTTGAAAATCTATCTATCGGATACCTGAATTTTCGGTAATAACGATGTCTTTGCCTTTCTTTGCGAGTCGGTCTAAAATTTTTACCTCCCGCTACTTTAGCAAATGGCCCAAGCTGGCATGAATCCCAAACACGATATCGCTTTCCTGCAGTTAGGCAAAGGTTGATCTCCTCCCTTATATCGAAGCAGTAACAAGTGGGACATACATTGGTACAATTTCCGCATGCCAGGCATCTTTCGTCAAGATCGTCCCAAACCTTGCTATCAAATGACCTGTCAAACAAATCGGGAATTAGTTCCAGTTCGATAGGGCCTTCTTTCCTGAATAGAGCTTTTTTCTTTTCACGAAATGATGCCAGCTCATTCATATGTGAACTTTGCGCTCTCTTGAAAAATCCTGCGTTTTCGATGATCTGTTTCCCTGCCGGGGTATTGATGTGGACAACGAAATATTCCCCAAGATCAGTGAAAAATAGATCATATCCGTCATCGGGCAGATGTGTATTCATAAGACGGCAATTCGCAAATTCATCGCTATATTCATTGCATTCAAGACCGATGATCTTTATATTTTGCTTATGTATAAGATAATTGCGATCTTCTGGATGTTGCAAAAATACCATGTTCAAGCACTGGATCCCGGCAATATCGCAGGTATGCACCCCAAATAGGAACATTTCTTCATAATCTGTAACAGCTTCTGCTTTCAATCCCTTCCCTGTATCATATTCAAGCAATGTTTCTCGAACAGGCAGGAAGAATTTTTTCGGTGGAAGTATAGTTGAGATATATTTGAGTGCTATTTCGTCGCCCGATCTTACTTCTTCAAATGAATAGTTATTATATCCCCTGGATACAGGCGCTGCCAATTTATGCATTTTTGAAAGTGTCGAGATAAAACTGTTGAAATCTTCTTTTCTTAGAATTGCATACTGTTTGTCCTGCATTTGAACCCACTCTTTCAAATTGTTTATTTATTATCATTGTATTTATTTAATAAATAGCTTTCCGAAAGGGAAGTTTTGCACCTAAAGTGCATGAAGTTGCACTTAAAGTATGACTTTCTATTGAATATCTATAAAGCAATTATCACATACAGCATTAGAATCGACAGGCTAAAGTAATTGAGCTACCTGTTTACAATAAAAAGAAAACTTGCTGTATTAATTCGTCTATATTTGTCTATGAATCTCTTAGGAGTTTTTTAATGATGGAATTATCAGATGTATCCGAAAAAGAAATTGAGGATAGTATTATGTTTATTATTGAACAGGTACCAAGTTTACTTTCAAAACTAAGCATGGGAGAATTGGAACTGCAAATTAGTGAAAAAGATAAAAAAGATATGCGAGAGCAGTTATCTGAAAAATTAGCCAAAGGCTTGCCGTTAGCTAAACAAATAGAAAGCATTCAAATAGAACCAATTTCAGAAAAGGAAAAAATCCTGCGTACATATTACCTTATTAATGAGTTATTTCATCTCACAAATACAATTCCAGCCAAACAGGATTGGTTAGATTATTGCATAGGTGAATTAGAATCTGTTCTTACTATACCTACCGATTTAAGTTATCTCCAAAATACAAATTATTTAGAATATATATCAGCGATGAATAAATTGGGATTGAAATTATGTAAAAAAGGAAAGTATCCAGTAGTAAAATCCTTTTTTTCAAATATCTCAATTACGGAAGATGAATATATTATTTTCCAAGATTTTTTCAATTGTACCATCGATCATTATAGAAATTTACAGAAAGGTCAACAATACATCAGCAAACTTTGGATGTACATACTTTCTGCACACCGCCGTGCTGTTAACAGGTCACAAATAAATAAACACATTGAAATATATTTTGATTTATCAGGGCATTATGAAAAATACTTAAGAATCTTGGTTGGGCTTTTAGAGATTTTAGATGATAGAACTCCCGATTTTTCTATTATCAGAAAGAGAGGGTTATTTAAAAACCATGAAAGCGTTGGTAAAAAATGCAAAAAACTAAATGAGGGTTTCAATGTGCATATTAGAAATTCCATCGCTCATAAATCATTTATTTTAGATCAAGGCAGTGAATTGGTTGAATTTATTGACAGACAAGTTAAAATTCAAATTTCTTATTCTGATTTTTCAAACAAAGTTAAAGAATTGAGTGCTTTGGTTTTAGCTTTTTTCCTTATGGAGGATATTATCAAGTTCAACATCTTTCAAAATTTAAGAAAACAAATTGAAGATTATGGAATAAAACCGAACGATGAAATTCAACATTAAACAATACCTTCTTAATTCAAAACCATTTCTATCACTTATAGAATGGTCGAAAAAGATGAATTTCCCCGGTTTTGATCGTTTACCCTTGTATTACGTGGTTAGCTTTTTTATAAGAGCCATTCAAAAAGAAGAGATCACCATGCGTGCCTCTTCTCTAGCGTTTAACTATTTGATGGCGATTTTTCCTGCTCTCATCTTTTTATTTACCCTTATTCCTTACATTCCTATCGAAAACTTTCAGGATGAAATTTTTAAATTACTACAGGAAGTATTGCCATATAATGCATTTGAAGCAACTAAATCAACCATTGAAGATATTTTGAAGCAACAACGCAGTGGTTTACTTTCATTAGGTTTTGTTTTATCTTTATATTATTCTACCAATGGTATTATTGCCATGATGACGGCTTTTAACAACTCTTATTCCAGCGCAGAAACCCGAAGTGAATGGCAAAAAAGATTGATCGCGCTTGGCCTGATTGTTATTTTAAGCACCATGGTTTTTGCCGCGGTCTCACTTATTATTTTTGGCGGAACTGCCATAAACATGCTGGTTGAATACGGATGGCTTAAAGGCTCGTTAACAATTACCCTGATCCAAATCGGAGTATGGCTAATTATTTTTTTGCTTTTCTTTTTTGCTTATTCTTTTCTCTATTACTACGGGCCAAGCAAGCGAATGAAATACCGTTTTATTTCCGCAGGCTCTACCCTGGCAACATTACTAACCATTATTTCATCATTAGGATTCGCATATTTTGTAAATAACTTTGGTCAATACAACAAATTATACGGTTCTATTGGAACATTGATAGTGGTCATGCTCTGGTTATATATCACTTCCCTTGTATTGCTTATAGGTTTTGAATTAAACGCCAGCATTAGCCGCGCTCGCGACATTTACGAGAACATTGATCTCAAAATATTAGAGGAACCTGTATAAAAATGTAAAAGAGGAAAACTTAAACCTCTCCTAAACTGAATACCATACATGTGCCTTGCAGTTCCTGTCCGGGTGATCGAAATAAATGGAGATATCGCATCAGTTGAATTTGGGGGAGTAAAACGAGATGTCAATATTACTCTCATAGATTCTGCAAAAAAAGGAGATTTTGTGCTGATACATGTTGGATACGCTATTCAAAGGATCAGTCAGGAAGAGGCGCAGGAAACACTGAGAATTTGGGAGGAAATGTTAAAGGAATGAAGTTCTTCTTCAGGGAAAATGGCCTGGCGCTGCGTATAGTTGCGAGGATAAAAGCCTTTGATCAGCCGGCTAAGATCATGCATGTCTGCGGAACGCATGAACAGACCATAACAAAACACGGTCTTCGGAGCCTTCTTCCTGAAAGTATTGAAGTAGTTACAGGACCGGGATGCCCCGTATGCATAACTCCGGCAAAAGAAATAGACGAGGCCGTATATCTTGCGCAGAATAACATCGTTGCGATATATGGGGATATGCTGCGTGTCCCCGGTACTTCAATTTCTCTTGCAAAGAAAAAAGCTGCCGGGGGAGATGTGAGAGTTGTCTACAGCCCTGTGGAAGCTGTAGACATTGCTATAAAAAACCCGGACAGGGAAGTAATATTTTTTGCTATAGGCTTTGAAACCACTGCGCCTATGACTGCCCAGATCCTGCTGAACTCACCGCCCAAAAACTTCAGCATTCTGTGTTCCCACCGCCTGATACCGCCAGCGCTGGATTTCCTGCTTAAAGAAGGAATAGGGATAGACGGGCTAATAGATCCGGGTCATGTATCCACCATGATCGGCGTGCGCCCTTATGAAACGTTGAGCAAAAAATATCATATGCCGCAGGTGATAGCGGGATTTGAGCCGCTTGATGTGCTTATGGCAATATATATGCTCATGAAGCAGATCAGGAATAATGAAGCTAAGGTCGAGAACGAATACACGCGTTCGGTAACGTACGAGGGTAATACCATAGCCCAGGGAATGATGAACAAAGTATTCAGGGCAGATAGCAGGGAATGGAGGGGATTGGCAGTAATACCGCAAGCCAGCCTTACCTTGAAAAAAGAATTCGAGTATCTCGATGCGAGAATAAAATTCGAAATCCCTCCCCCATCCGGCGAAACTTGCGATCAGGACTGTTGTTTTTGCGCAAATGTGATCAAAGGAACAGGTAAACCGAAAGATTGCCCCAATTTCGGGATAAACTGCACACCAGACAGCCCGATTGGCGCTTGCATGGTATCCACAGAAGGGACGTGCAGCATTGCCTATAGATATGGGACTAAGGTATATAATTAGCAAATTCGTGGGATCGGGTCTCCAGATGGCGGTTCAATAATTCTCTTCCCACCGACTGTGGTATTTAAGATCACTTTACCAATGTGCCTGTTTGTGGCTTCTCCTATGATCTGCGCTTCACTTCCATGCTCTGTGGCGCGAATTACCCGGAGAACTTCTTCTACTTTGTCAGGTCTTACACCTATGATGGCTTTTCCCTCATTTGCAACTGTGAACGGGTCGATACCGAGCATCTCGCTTGCTGCTACCACCTCTTCCCTGAGAGGTATCTTGTCTTCATATATTACTATACCTGTGCCGGATTTGCGAGCCCAATCGTTCAAAGATGCGGATATTCCTCCTCGTGTCGGGTCACGCATAGCAGTTATCCCGCCTATCTCCAGTACTTTCTCTATCATATGCCAGAGTGAAGCTACGTCTGATTTTAGAGTTGTCTCAAAGCCGAAACCCTCACGAAAAGACATAAGCGCAATACCGTGATCACCCACAGTACCAGTCAGGATTATTTTATCTCCAGCCGAAAGATTTGAGTCCTTTATAACTTTACCCCTGTCCGCAAATCCAATCCCCGTAGTTGTTATTACCATCTTATCTATAGCTCCTCTTTGCATCACCTTGGTATCTCCGGTTATCACGCTGACGCCTGATTCCTTGCATGATGCGTTCATGGAGCGTATTATTTTTTCAAGATCCGCTATGGGAAAACCTTCCTCTAATATAATGGCGCTGGCAAGGGCTATGGGTTTTGCTCCCATGACCGAGATATCATTTATGGTTCCGCATGCTGCAAGTTTCCCGATGTCGCCTCCAGGGAAGAATATTGGGGATATTGTGTAGCTGTCAGTGCTCACCACAATTTCTTTATCCCCAAGAGATATGGAAGCGCCGTCGTCAAGGTCTGCAAGTCCGACCTCTCCAAGCTTTTCACTTGTCAGGTTTTTCAGAATAGATTCGGCTATGAGCCTGTTCATAAGCTCTCCCCCGGCGCCATGAGCCATTTCGATTTGTGACTTGGCAATTTTATTCGTCATCATCTTTTTTTCCTATGATGCGCTTAATTACTTTGTCAAAATCGGAGATGTAATTTTTATCCTGTTGAATACGGTAAACCTCATATTCCTGTTCAGCCTTGAGTTTAGCCTCTAATGCACTGACTTTGCCCTTATCCTGTAAGATCGGGTAGCTAGACAATCCTAAAAAGCTGTGTAGAAATTCGATCCAGTCTGCCATTTTCATCAAAATCTGCCTTTGCGCACGATTTTCCGCCAAATCAAGATAAGCTGAGATAATTTGATTGAGTTCTTTTATATGCGCTTCGTTCAGGTAATTTTTTGCAATGGACACATCTGACTTCATTATTTGACCATCTAGCCCCTGTTTCCAGTTTGTCAAACCCATGTTGATTTTGCTTGCATCAGCTGAATCATATATAATTTCAGCAGCCGTTTTGCCTGTTATAGCCCAATGCATCATGTTTTGTACAGTGGCGAAAAACTCCTTTGTTATTGGGGCGTTTTTATCATAATCTGCCGAGAGGGCATATATATCAGTAATCTTTTGATAAAAGCGACGCTCACTTGCGCGGATTTCCCGGATGCGCTCCAATAGCTCATCAAAATAATCTTTACCAAAAACCTGATTACCCTGCTTGAGCCGTTCATCATTCAGAACAAATCCTTTGATGATGTATTCTTTCAGTAGTTTAGTAGCCCAGATGCGGAACTGAGTGGCTTGATAGGAGTTCACCCGGTAGCCAACTGCTATAATGGCATCGAGGTTGTAGAACTCCATCTTCCGGAGAACCTCCCTATCTCCTTCTTTTTGAACTGTTTCCAAAATGGAAATAGTTGGTTCTTCCCTCAATTCCCCGGTTTCATAGATGTTTGCCAGATGCTTGCTGATGGCAGGTACCTTTACTCCAAATAGTCCTGCCATTGCCTTCTGGGTGAGCCAGACTGTTTCATCCTTCAGGAATACTTCTACATTCACATCCCCATCATTTGAAGTATAGAGAATGAAATCGGATTGTTGTTTTACAATATCTCCTTTATTCATATACAGCCTCTTCTTCCTCTAATTTCACCCTCATTTCCCCGCCTATCAACTTCGGCAGTTTGTGCATAATTTGCACATACTGAATCTTCCTGTAACTCTTTCTCAGAAAAGATGTTTTTTTTATTTGTAGGCATTACACTTTTCCTTCGCTGTCAATAAAATTTTCATCTTTAAATTCAACATCTGGAGATACCTCTTCTTTTTGCTTTCTCCCTTTAATCCTGGTGCTTTTTGTACCTCGTTCGTTTCTTGTCCGTTCGTTCCTTATTCGCTCCAGAAGCCTGCTTGCCGGCTCCATCGGAAACTCATCCGCCTCAAGAACCTTCTCCCGCTCCTCCTCCGGCAGCACAAAAACATATCTTCCGCGCGCCTCTGCATCCAGATCTTTCCAGTTCCTAACAGCCTCCCTGAAATCTGCGCTCAGGTCGCCCCTGAAGGCGCGCGCCAAGATGGATTGAGTCATGATTTCCACGCGCTTTTTCGCTTCTGCGGCATTTTTCTCTGTCTCGTCTGCGAATTTGAAGAGCGCCTCGATGCGGCGGACGATTTCTTGTTGTTCGAGGAGAGGGGGGAGCGGAATAGATAATTGAATGATTTTATCATTTGGCAGAGTTGATTGATTTACCCAATTTTTGCAGTCTTTCTCAAAGCGCCCTTCTTTCCAATAAATTGTCAAAATGCACCAAAGCCAATTTGAAAAAATAATATTGGAATCCACCCGTATTCGCGTTAAATGGTTGCTGTAAGCATAATCGCCATCTATGTTGAAAATTGTGTTTTTTCCCACTAATTTACTACTATTTGTATGGCAAAATAATAAATCACCTTTCTTCAATAGATATTTCTCTATTTTGAAGTCCAATGGCACTTTTCGTATTAAATCCATATTTAAATGGCACTCATCACTGATATTGTTCATCCTCAAGTGCATAAGTCCATCTTGAACACTTTTATTTCCACAAGCAAAACCAGGTTGAGTATCTGCTAGTTCATTCAAACTACTCCATACCCACTCTTCAGGCAACTCTGGGGTTTTCAGTGGTTCAGTTTCTGAAAATATTGGTTTTTTTGGTAGCTTTCGTCCTTCATCTTTCGCTCGCTTAACTTCTTCAGTGTATAGATGTTTTCGTTCTTCTCGAATGCGCCTCAATAATTCCGCCGCTGGCTCAAGGTCTTTCTGCTGTGCTCTCCACTCGGCGGTAAATTCTCCTGAGAATGCCTTTTTGAGTGCAGCCTGCCGAAAACTCTTCATGATTCGAGGGATTTTTTCAAGGGATTCTTTTGCTTTCCTCGTCCTTTCAAGAAGAAGCTCAATGCGATTAACGATGAGAATCTGTTCTTGTGTGGGGGGAATTGGGAAAATAGCTGAAGCCACAAAATCAACTGGCACCCTTAATTGTCCTGCTGTTCCTGTCATACACGCTTCAGCTTCTTGCCTGAAAGATTCCTGGTGAATATAATGATATACGAATTCTGGCGGTATACCTCCATGTGGTCTAATCACATGAAGTTCTGTCGTGCCACATCCAATTCGATTTACAAGATTTCGTGCTATAGCTGCTTTCCCATTTTCCATGCAGGGAGTAATCTTGGCAAAAAGCACATCATCTTCTGCAAAATGCGTATAGCCTTTTCTTATTTCTCCAAGGGGACGTGTTTGATTTTCTTTAATCTTCCAGCTATCTTCATTTAAATTTGGCATGGGCAAGAAAGAGGCTTCAATGTTTTCCGGCAAAACATTAAGTGGATGGCGTGGATTAATTTTAGCGATTTCATCCATCCTGCACCATAACCATCCTTCAGGTAGATCACTGACTAATCCATTGGTGATTTCATTCATTTTTTGCAAATCACTCATAAATTATTTCCCCCTCGTAGCTTCGTCAGTAAAGAAAAATAGCCACGAATGAACACTGAAAAAGGCAGATGGAGTGCAATAGAACACGGATTGCGCGGATGACGCCTTTTCGTGCCATGTCGCAGATATTACGGTGCTTTGGGATCTTTGCGTACTTTGCGGTGAAATATCATCTGATAACATTGCAGAAATTACATTCATAAATGTCCCATGAAAGAAATTCCTGGCATGGACTCTGTAGATAATGAAGGTTTGACCAGTTCAGTATCAACAGCCCCCCATTGGTTCTGGTGAAAATCAAAGGGAAAATAATAAAACGACTGGGGAGGCTTGAAATCTTCAATAATATCATACGGGTCTATTGGTTCTTGAAAACTATCGACATTTCCAATTTTAATTGCATATGCCGAATCAGAATTTTTAAAATATGCAAAAAAATCTTTTTTCGAGATGTACCCATACTTTTGACATAGCTTCCAGATCTTCTCCGGGGAATCCTTTAAGATTTGTTCAATTTCAAATGAGGCAATAATCTTGCTGATTGGCGAACTGGAATAAATATACACCTTCTGTATATCATTTCTCTTGAAAATAATCCTTCTGAACTCGTATTTTTTCTTGCCTTCGAGTATTTTCTCTGCGTATTCAGGCTTAACTGACAGTAAAACGTTCATCCAATTTCCCTCCTTTTTTAATCGCAACATACTGATTATGATTTAATTCCATTATTGATTGGGGTTTATCTTTTATTATTTTATGCTTACGAAGATAATCTATATTCAAAGGATTTGGAAGAAATATATGATGCCTGAACATTGTAACAAAAACTGGTTTTGCCATCTCTATAATTTCCTTTTCAAGATAGACAGTTCTTTTTCCAACAATTCTTATAATCTCTTCCGCCTTATTTACATGCAAAGGTTCCTGATCAACAATACCGATCGCGGTTACAGCTCTTAGATCACCGGAACGATAAAAAATAACAAGGTCTCCGCTTCTGATTTTCTTAATAGGTGAATGTGAAAGATACGCTTTTTTAATGGCATTTCCGGGGATATTGACTTCCGAATAATCAGTTATTTTCATTTGTCTTTGACTGAAATCGGGAAATAACCTGTCATGGAAATCAGGCATTATTGGAACCAGGAATTTTCTAACATATGGAGAATCCCGGAAGGATGGATAATATTTTTTGGATGTTTCAACTGGAGATAAGTTTTTCTCTATCGGTATCAATTTCTTCAGGAAAACCTCCTCATTATTCTTTTTCAAAAATCCCACAGATTCAAAACCATAATTATCAATAAGATTAATCAACACATCATCTTCTTTTCTAAAATGTGTCAGATATGTCTCAAAAATCTGGTTGTTTATACAGTATTGAAATCCCATTTTCAGGAAAAGTTCACCTAATTTGAACCCTGATAAATCAACTTTCAATGTAGCAATCTTTAATCTCCTCCCTGCCGGGATTTGTGGGGAGGTTTCAATAAGCTCGTCCTCTTCTTTTAGCATCAATAGAGCCTTGATCTCATCATCTTCTTTGTAAACCCAACATTTGCGTCCTTCTATTGATTTCTCCTTAAACCATTTCCTGAATTTAGAATCTTCATAATCCTCTTTTAAAGAATCAAAAAATGGATCCTCTATGTCAAGGTTATGAAGATAATCTTCTTTTAATAGTGGATGGCTTATTACTTTTCGGGCGTAAAGGTTCTTAAAGTAATCCAGAGCCGAATCGATAGAAAAAACACGATCCTCATGGTTGACTCGAATAGCCTTTTTCATGAGTCCAAAATCTTCAGTAATTAAAAAATCAGCCGTGTTTTTCTGGATGGCGAAAAGGATTTCAGTATCGTTAATTTCATTGGATTTTGATGACAAACCTACGACTGATAAAAAGTCATCTGTTGGTTCTGGTGGTGATTCTATGAGAGGGTAGCCTTTTAATTTCGATAGAATAATCTTTTTTCGGTTTTCATCCTGGTCATTATCTATATCTTTCAATGATGCGGGATGTATGAATATTTGATGCCCATGTTCACGGAATAACTTCATCAAATCCTGAAGATTTTTCGATAACTCCTTAGGATCTTCTATATGAATCAGGATATTTGTATCAAAAATTATTTTCACTGCCTTAAACAACTCCTTGAGAATTCATGCCTGTTGACCCTACCATAGTCACTTCCAATATAAATCGTTCCAGAGAGGAGTGTGAAAGTAATACCGTTATACCAAAGTTCTTGGTATTCATACTGCCTTCCGCATCCCTTTATCAAATAATAACCGTGGATGAACGCATATAGGAGTGCAATAGAACACGGATTGCGCGGATGACATGGATGCGCACGGATCCGTGAAGATCCGCGCAATCCGCGTCATCCGTGTTCCTCGTCGTGACGACGGCGCCTTTTCATACCCTGTTGCAGGTATTGCGGTGCTTTGCGATCTTTGCGTACTTTGCGGTGATTTAATCATATTATTTCCACGGAGTAGCTCATTCCTCCAGTCTTTTAACATCATGAACTGCAATCTGTTCGCGCGCTATGCGGATTGCTTCATGCAGTTTACCTTCAAGCAATTTGCGCGGAGGGAGTTCTGTCAGATATTCAGCGACTCGTATCCCTGTATTTTCCAGTTGCAAAAGCTCAACATGTTCTGCCGTCTTTTCTGCGCACAGTATCAATCCGAGCGGGCTTTCTTCTCCCTCTCGCCTCTCATATCTGTCCAGCCAGCGCAGATAAAGCTCCATTTGACCCTTGTCTTGTGCCTGGAATTTACCAAGTTTGAGTTCAATCGCCACCAGACGGCGCATCCCTCTATGATAAAACAGCAGATCAAGATAATAATCTTCATTATCAATAGTAATCCTCTTCTGACGTGCTGCAAAAGTAAAATCCGTGCCAAGTTCAAGCAGGAAGCGTTCAAGTTCCCGGCAGATCACGCTCACTGTAGGTATCGGAAAGACAGAGAAAATCAAGAAAATATGGATCGCGAAATACAAGATCAGGTGTCATACGGTCTTCATCACGCAATGCGGCAAGCTCCTGTTTGATGAGTTCTTCAGATTTTTTTGAGATGGCAGTTCGTTCATAGAGCATACCCTGTATCTTAGAATGGAGGGTGCGGGTGTTCCAGCGTTCGATTCTGCACATTTGTGCATAGAAATCGCGCTTAAGATTATTTTCAAGATAGATTATTTCTCGAAAATGAGTCCAGCTCAATTGTCCACTCAGTGCGTGGACAATCTCTCTATCTGGAAAAACCTGTGCACAGCGGATCATATTGAATAGATTTGTGCGAGTAAAACCGCGTCCATACTCCATGGTCAATTTTCCAGAAAGTGTCTGGACAATCTGTTTCCCATAATCAGCACGTTCCATGCCGAGAATATCTTTCAGTATGCGCTCTCCTATATGCCAGTAGAGCAATACCATTTCTACATTAGCAGTCGTAGAAACACGTATGCGTGCAGCCTCTATGAGTAAACGAATATCGCTCAAGAGAGCCAGTGTTTCAGGTCTGCTGATCATATCTTGGGTATTTGTGACTGGTACAATTTCCATCTTTTCAGATCGTTTCTTCATCCTGTCAGTGGCTCCTGCACCATGTTGCGGGCATTTCCAAGCTTTTCGATCTTTGCGTACTTTGCGGTGATTTTGGTTTTATATAATCCATAAAACATCGAAAATTTTTCACGCCTTCACTCCATTCCCCAAAAATCTCAATATCTCCTGCACTTCATCCGCAGCAGCCTCAAGATAAGTCAGGGCATCCGACGCCAGATCCTCAACTTCAGGCAGGTTCTGCGCATCATCAAGGGCTTCATCCTTGAGCCAGAAAATATCCAGATTGAAATTGCGCTCCTTGACCTCACTGATATGGAATTTCCTGAAGCGTTCGTAATTCTGCGCCATCAGCGCCCGATGTTCAAGAGCTTTCACACTGAAGGCCGATGGATCATTACCATAACAGGTTTCAAATTCAGCAAAATGTAAAGGTGAAAGGGGGCGATCCTTCTTGGTTATGCCTGGAACGTTACTTCTTGCATCGTATATCCAGACGTTCTCCGTGGGATGACCCTTTGCAAAGAATATCACATTTGCCTTAACTCCTGCTGAGTAGGGTGTAAAAGTACCCCTAGGAAGCCGTAAAATAGTATGAAGATTGCAGTCCTGCATCAAATAATCAAAGACCTCACCTGCCTGCTCCTCAAAAAGGCAGTTATCAGGAAGCACGATCGCAGCCCTGCCGCCGGGTTTAAGAATAGTCATCAGGTGCTGAACAAAATTAAGCTGCTTGTTTGAAGTGCTAACCATGAAATCATCACGCTCAGGCGCCTGGTTTGCACCCTTAGTTCCAAAAGGAGGATTCGTAAGCACCACATCAAACCTTGCACCTTTATCCGGCTCATAGAGAGTATCGCCAAGGTAGATTCGCCCCTCGATGCCGTGCAGTAAAAGGTTCATCAATGCAAGGCGCCTGGGACGATGCACAAGCTCTGTACCGTAATAAGTTCGCTTCAGTATGCGCTCAACATCATCTCTATTTAAAGTTCCTCCTTTTGTCTGTTCCATCAGCCATTCATAAGATGACACGAGAAATCCCCCGCTGCCAGCGGCAGGATCGCAAATAGTAAATTCCCTGTGTATCCTTGGGTCTGGTTTCATCACTTTAACAATGGATTGAATCAGGATGCGCGGTGTGAAATACTGCCCTGCGCCTTTTTTACCTTCAGAAGCTGCCTTTTCAAGAAGTCCTTCATAAGCCTGAGCTTTCACATCCACGCCAAGGTCTGTCCACTCAATTTCATCAATGAGATTGATGAGCTTTTTGAGGTTTACCGGATTCTGGAACCGTGATATTGCGGCTGCGAAAATATCGCCTAGGATACCTTTTTCCTTTCCCAGTTTCCTCAGCAAATTCTCATAATGTTCCTTGAGATCCAATCCAGATTTCTCTTTAAGGTTTTTCCAGTCGCAGCCTTCAGGCAGAATGATTTCTTTCTCATCTGCCATCTTCAGGAATAGAAGATATGTGATCTGCTCGATATAATCCCCGTAATCAATGCCGTCATGCCGAAGCGTGTGGCAGAAGCCCCACAGTTTTCCCACTACATCCGTCATGCTGCTGCCATCTCCATATTGATAGTATGAAGGAATGATTCAAGTTGATTTTCAAATATTTTGTTTGCTACATTCCAGCCACCAATGCGGGTAAATGCAGGAATTTCATCGAAATCACCTTTATCAATGGTCAAATTCTCAATGAGGTGGTTCTTGATGAGTTCAAGCCACCGCAGTTTATCCACGTTGTAATCTTTTTTCATAATGATTTTTTCGAAAGCTCTTTCCACACGTTCTTGCGCAGTAAAAAGAGGCTCCTCCTTTGCTGCATGTTTTATAATTGAGATAATATCTGCCAGTTCCTTATTATAGGCTTTGCGCAGATTATTCTCAGAGAAATTATTAATTTTTAGACTCTTTCTTAACTCAAATAACGAATCTGTTGACCAGTCAGACTGGCGATCAAGTAATATTTTAATTGCATCGATTTTATCCCTGTTTTCATGAACAAAATGCACAAAGGAATTGATGTAATCTTCAGGTTTATACGACCCATTAGCCTCAATTATCAATTCATTGGATTTAACTTCATCTTTCGTATCGTAAGCAATCCAGAAGCTTTTCTTAGTTCTTGGATAATTTTCAAGTAAATCCTGGAAATCAGCACTTCTTAAAAGATTCATTGTTTTTATGAAATCATCATGGAGCAAATTTGGCAATCTTATTGAGAAACTCTTAACATCACCATATGGAATAAATTTTGAAAAGAGATCAATCGCTACACCTGGCATCTCTTTTGAAATGCGCTGAAGGCGCTTTACGAATACTCGAACATTATAATCTCTGTTCCGATTTTGATAAATATCATCGATGATATCTTTAATGGGTCGAGTTGATTTAATCGGTGGATCAATTGTGAAGGCTGAGACATTTTTAAAATACTCAAGAAGCGTCCCGCCAAAACAATCAAAAACTACAAAATGAGATTTTCCGATCTCATCGCATCGTCGCGTGCCTCGCCCCATCATCTGTTCAAAGAGTATCCTTGACCTGACAGGACGCATAAAGACTATGAATTCCAATGCCGGGATATCCACACCAGTCGAAAGCATGTCAACAGTTACTGCAATCCCTGGTTCAGGGCGGTTTCGAAACTCTCGGATGCGCTGAAGCGGACGATCTACCGTAGGACTTCCCGTGATTTTCTGGACAAACTTATCTCCTCTCTGGAACATCTCTCTGCAAATGCGCACTATTTGGTCAGAATGTGATACATGAGGAATGTCATTAACCGCGAAGATAAGAGTTTTTGGGAATCTTCCATAACGCTCTTCATGCACCATTGCATACTTTTTAACTTCTTCAAGAATTTTGTGATTACTATCTGGAGATGTGATGTCCCGTTCTATCTGTGAGGCATCAAAAACCCGCTCTGCTTCCAGACGATCCAGCTTTTCAAGACCTTTTTCAGGGTCGATCTGTCCGATTCGTTCTCCCTCTTTAAGAAAAATACCTTTGACCTTTACTCCAGAATGAACAGCTATTCCGTCATAATCTACAAGATAACCCTCTCTGACCGCTTCTTCAATGCCATATCGAAAAACAGGCTCTCCAAAATAAGCCACTGTATGCGCTGCGGGAGTAGCTGTAAGCCCTATCTTTATTGCATCAAAGTGATCAAGGACTTCCCGCCATTTGCTTTCTTCCTTTGCTGTGTATCCGCGATGACATTCATCAGCTATGATTACGTCAAAGGCGTGGATAGGTATGTCCAGTTTATTTACTTCAACTTCTTCTTCAGATTCACCCTCACTGGTTTCAAACGCCTGATCCATGCCAAAAAGGTTGATTCTCATCCTTTGAATCGTTGAAATATAAACAAAAGCATGAGACATCTTCGGATGAGCAAGATAACTCTCTGGAAGTTCTTTGGGATTAAAATCTTGCATGCCTTCAACATCTTCTCGTCTAAAACGCTGACTGTAAACCTCATAAACCTTATCGAATTTCATTCCAGGTTCGGCCTCAAAAGAATTAAATTCAAGAACTGCCTGTGCTGCCAGAGCCCTGCGATCTACTAAAAAGAGAATTCGCAAAGCAAGACCCGATTTCATAAGACGATGGATTTGGGAAACCATTGTAAAGGTCTTGCCTGTTCCTGTTGCCATCGCTGTGAATATTTTGCGTTTTCCCTGAATAATCGCTTGTTCTATTGCTTTTGTGGCATTGATTTGATATGGTCGTATTCTGTCATGCTCATTAGGATGCACTTCGAACCATTTGCTGTATGCCTGGAAATCTTTTGGCACCAGTTTTTACTAGGGCACAATGACCATCTCCATTAAAAATTCTGGATAGTTTTAATATCGATTTCATCAATTTAGACATAATGCAAAAACGCAAGGTTACGGTTGAAGTTGAGA
>Ga0172368_10002876_pt1 | contig 21468 bp, 19 predicted proteins | sample Lak11m_FD_114540 | JGI IMG/M metagenome (GOLD analysis project Ga0172368, IMG submission 114540) | Freshwater microbial communities from Kabuno Bay, South-Kivu, Congo - kab_022012_11m | ecosystem: Environmental > Aquatic > Freshwater > Lake | place: Democratic Republic of the Congo: South-Kivu...
AGGTTTGGATGTCTCGGTATTTTGGATAATCAAGGATTTCAGCGTAGGGAACTGCGGAAAAACCGCAGCAGTGGAAACTTCGAGGTTTTGGAATGGATTTATGGCCCGGAGGATTTTATTCTGACTCAGAGGTTTGGATGTCTCGGTACTCTGGATAATCCATGATTTCAGCGTAGGGAACTGCGGAAAAACCGCAGCAGTTTGGTCTTCGGGGTTTTGGAATGGATTTATGGTCCGAAGGATTTTATTCTGGCTCAGAGGTCTGGAAGTTTCGGTACTCTGGATAATACAGGATTTCAAAGTATGAAACTGGGGAAGAAACTCAGAAGCTCGAACGTCATGTTTTTGTAGTGGATTTGGGATATGAAGGAATTTCGAGAAGCCTGAGGGTCTCGAAGTTTCGGTACTTTGGATAGTCCCGGATTTCAGGGTATGAAACTGCGAAGAAACCGCAACAGTCGGAACTTTGTGTTTTTGGAAAGGACTTATTATCTGAAGATTTTTCGGGTAGCTCGGTGGCCTGGAAGTTTCTTTACTTTGGATTATTCCTGATCGCAGGGTATGAAAACGCGGAAAAAACGCAGCAGGCGGAACTTCGGGTTTCCGGAATGGACTTAGGACATGAGGGATTTTATTTTGGCTCAGGTATTTAGAAGTTTCAGTTCTTTGCAGTATCCCGGTAGGGGTATAAAACTGCGAAAAAACTCCAGCAGGCGGAACTTCGGATTTTTGGAATGGACTTATAAATTGAAGGATTTTAGTCGAGGTTAGAGGTTTGGAAGTTTTGGCACCTTGTATTATCCCGGATTTCAGGATATGGAGCGGAAAAACCGCACCAGTCGAAACATCAGTTTTTCGGAATGGACTCGTGACCTGAGAAATCTTATTTTGGCTCAGAGGTTTGGAAATATGGGTTCTTTGTATTATTCCGGATTTCAGGGTATAAAACTGAGGAAAAACATTAACATTTGGAACTTCGGGTTTCTGAAATAGACTTAGGACCTGTGGGATATTCCTTTGGTGGAGGGGTCGGGAAGTTTCTTTACTTTGGATCACTCCTGATCTCAGGACATGAAGGATTTTAGTGTAGCCCAAGGGTTTGGATATTTCGATTCTTTGTATTATACCTGATTTCAGGGTATAAAACTGCGAAAAAAATCCAGCAGGCGGAACTTCGGAGTTTTGGAAAGGACTTAGGACCTTAGGGATTTTATTTTGGCTAAGGGGTCGGGAAGTTTCTTTATTTTGGATTTTTCCTGATCGCATGGTATAAAACTGCGGAAAAAGCGCAGCATTCGGAACTTCAGGTTTCTGGAAAGGACTTAGGAACTGAAGATTTTTCGTGTTGGTCAGGGGTCGGGAACTTTCTTTGCTTTGGATTATTCCTGATCGCAGGGTATGAAACTGCGGAAAAAACGCAGCAATCGGAACTTCCGGTTTTTGGAATGGACTTATGAAATGAAGGATTTTATTATAGCCCAGAGGTTTGGAAGTTTCAGTACCCTGTATTATCCCGGATTTCAGGATATGAAACTGCGGAAAAACCACAGCATTCGAAACTTCGGGTTTCTGGAAAGGACTTAGGAACTGAAGATTTTTCGTGTAGGTCAGGGGTCGGGAACTTTCTTTACTTTGGATTATTCCTGATCTCAGGGAATAAAACTGCTGAATAACTCCAGCGGGCGGAACTTCGGATTTTTGGAATGGACTTATGAAATGAAGGATTTTAGCGTAGCTCAGAGGTTTGGAAATTTCGATGCTTTGTATTATTCCTGATTTCAGGGTATAAAACTGCGGAAAAACCCCAGCAGTCGAAACTTCGGATTTTTGGAATGGAAGTATGAAATGAAGGATTTTTTTTTTGGTCAGAGATTTGAAAGTTTCGGTACCTTGTGTTATCCCGGATTTCAGGATATGAATCTGCGGAAAAGCATCAATATTTGGAACTTCGGATTTTTGGAATGGACTTATGAAATGAAGGATTTTAGCGTAGCTCAGAGGTTTGGAAGTTTCGGTACCTTGTATTATACCGGATTTCAGGATATGAATCTGCGGAAAAGCATCAATATTTGGAACTTCGGATTTTTGGAATGGACTTATGAAATGAAGGATTTTAGCGTAGCTCAGAGGTTTGGAAGTTTCAGTGCTTTGTATTATCCGTGATTTCCGGGTAAAGAACTGTGGAACAAATGCAGTCGTTGGAACTTCAGGTTTTTGGAATGGACTTATTACCTGATTTTTCGTGTAGCTCAGGGGTCTGGAAGTTTTCTTACTTTGATTTACTCCTGATCTCAGGGTATAAAACTGAGGAAAAACCGCAGAATTCGAAACCTCGGGTTTCTGGAATGGATTTAGGACCTGAAGATTTTTCGTGTAGGTCAGGGGTCGGGAAGTTTCTTTACTTTGGATTATTCCTGATCTCAGGATATGAAAATGCGGAAAAACCACGGCAGTCGGAACATCAGATTTTCGGAATTGACTTGGGACTTGAAGGATTTTGTTTTGGCTCAGAGGTTTGGAAATTTCGGTTCTTTGTATTATTCCGGATTTCAGGGTATAAAGCTGAGGAAAAACGCCAGCATTCGGAACTTCGGATTTTTGGAATGGACTTATGAAATGAAGGATTTTAGTAAAGCTCAGAGGTTTGGAAGTTTCGATATCTTGTATTATACCGGATTTCAAGATATGAAACTGCGGAAAAACCACGGCAGTCGGAACATCAGATTTTCGGAATGGACTTGGGACCTGAGAGATTTTATTTTGGCTAAGAGGTTTGGAATTTTCGGTTCTTTGTATTATTCCGGATTTCAGGGAATAAGACTGTGGAATAACCCCAGCAGTCGGAATTTCGGATTTTTGGAACAGACTTGGGACTTGGAGGATTTTATTTTGGCTAAGAGGTTTGGAAGTTTCGATACCTTGTATTATCCCGGATTTCAGGAAATAAAACTGCGGAAAAACGCCAGCATTCGGAACTTCGGATTTTTGGAATGGACTTATGAAATGAAGGATTTTTTTTTTGGTCAGAGATTTGGAAGTTTCGATATCTTGTATTATCCCGGATTTCAGGATATGAAACTGCGGAAAAACCACGGCAGTCGGAACATCAGATTTTCGGAATGGACTTGGGACCTGAGAGATTTTATTTTGGCTAAGAGGTTTAGAAATTTCGGTTCTTTGTATTATTCCGGATTTCAGGGAATAAAACTGCGGAATAACTCCAGCAGTCGGAACTTCGGATTTTTGGAACAGACTTGGGACTTGAAGGATTTTATTTTGGCTAAGAGGTTTGGAAGTTTCGATACCTTGTATTATCCCGGATTTCAGGAAATAAAACTGCGGAAAAACTCCAGCAGTCGGAACTTCGGATTTTTGGAATGGACTTATGAAATGAAGGATTTTAGTGTAGCTCAGAGGTTTGGAAGTTTCGATACTTTGTATTATTCCGGATTTCAGGATATGAAACTGCGGAAAAACCACGGCAGTCGGAACTTCGGGTTTTTGGAACTGACTTGGGACCTGAGAGATTTTATTTTGGCTAAGAGGTTTGGAAGTTTCAGTTCTTTGTATTATTCCGGATTTCAGGATATGAAACTGCGGAAAAAACGCAACAGTCGGAACATCAGGTTTTCGGAATGGACTTGGGATCTGAGATATTTTATTTTGGCTCAGATGTTTGGAAATTTCGGTTTTTTGTATTATTCCGGATTTCAGGGTATGAAACTGCGGTACAAACTCATGAGCCCGACCTTCGGATTTTTGAAATGGACCCTGGATATGAAGGATCTTAGTGAAGCAAAAGGGTTTGGATGTTTCAGTATTATAGATAATCCCTGATTTCAGAATTTGAAACTGCGGAACAACCGCAACTGCCGGAACTTCATGTTTTTGAAATGGACTTAGGACATGAATGATTTTAGTGTAGCTTGGGGTTATGGATGTTTCCTTACTTCGGATTTTTTTTGATCTCATCGCCTGAAACTGCGGAAAAACCACAGCAGTCGGAACTTCAGATTTTTGGAATGGCCTTATGACATGAAGGATTTTTGTGCAGCCAGGGGGTCTGGAAGTTTCGGTCCTTACGTGAACTATTATTTTAGTATCGTTGACTTTTGTTACCTTATTATCATCTTTTGCACTTGTTAACTTAAAAAATACCAATGACGGGAATTTATTCCATGATTTTAAGTAATTGCCGTATTTGCCGACAATTCTTTTTGAAAAATTTTCACCAAAAACCCGTAATGGCGATATTTTCGATATTTTACCCTTTAATAGCGGGAAGCCTGCAATTATTCTTTTCATTTCTATTTATACCATGGCTCTGGAAAAATTATATTTTTCAATTCAAGATAAGTGTTAACGTATTTTATTAATGCCGTGGTGAGTCAGTATCAGAGTCTCAGTGACAATGGTATTGCTTGTTGAGTTAAAATTGGAAACCTCCCACTTAATAGGGTATGCCTCAACGAAGCCCCAGGATTTTCCTTTTTCTCCTGCCCTGCCAGAAAGTGTTATAACGCCGCTTTTGCGGACGATCTTTCCGTTTATTACATCCTGATACCAGCTCCAGAGGAGGTCTGAATCCGTAAGTCCGCGCTTAAGTGTGATATTTGTATATTTTGTGCTTTTAGGAAGCTGATATACTATATCATTAGCCCCCCCTTCTTTTACAGGCTCGATCTCAGTTTCGATCACAAGCCCGGAGACCTCTGTAAATCCTCCTGCCATAATACCTTCTATCTCCACTAAGAAATTATATCCGGAATACGGATCCTGCCTTGATGCGTTGATCGCCACCACCTCCTACACGTCTAAAATACTTTTGTCATTATCTGAATTAAGTGTTTTGTTTATTTTGCTTAATTCTTCGCACCATCGCTGCCTTTCCCTGTGTTCCATATTCATGATGGTCTCGTAATCCCAGTGAAAATAGTAGGCTAAGAAGGCTACCTCCTCAAGCAAATGGTCGAGGGGATAGCCCCTCATTCCCCCCGGCTATTCACCTCGACATCAAATCTGTGCTCACATTTCGGGCAGACAGCTTTTACAGCATTGGCGCCGTTTTCATTTATCCTTTGATAAAGGTCCTGCAGATAAGCCATGTCGGAAACAAACAAACTTTCTATAATCCTTGGATTGACCGAAGGAATACTGCCAAGTTTGGTGACGACACGGGACAGCAGGATGACGCCCAGATACGCTGGATTTGACTGCACCCGCGGATCCTTAAGGGGCAGGATCTCATCGGCAGTCGTGGCAAGGCGCATAACCCCATCTTTATGAAGGTTACCCGCCTCATCCACGTATCCATGAGGGAGAACAAATTCAAACTCCGTCTGGAAACTCATTTCGTCCTCTCCATCCCTTCATGCACTATCTCTAATGTTTCAATAGCAACATCATTTCCCTTGCCGCTAAGGGTAGGGGAACTGTACTTGCTGGGCCATGCCTGCTTGAATTCCCATCGAGCTGCAGCCTTGCCCTCTTCGTCCTGAAGAATTATAGCCACATTTTTTCGTGCATCCTTCATTTTTCCTTGCGCAACCAGTTTTCTCCAGTTATAGAGTTCCAATGAGTCCGTAGTACCCCATTTCAAAGTTACGTTCCCGTACTTGGTCAAGCTGGGGAGTTTTCTTACGGTTGTCTCTTCATTTCCTTCACGGTACTCTACCGGGTCGCTTGAAGTATCAGGAATCGTGACATCACTGAATCCTGCCTGTTTTATCCCGTCTATCTCGAGCAAGAACCTCGCGTTCCTGTAAGGGTCTTTCCTATCTGCCATATTAATTCACCTCCAATATTATTCTGTCGCCGCCGATCCGCCAGCCCACTGTGCTATCCTGAAAATTACAAATTCAGCCGGCTTGACTGGAGCGATTCCTATCTTGATTATCAGTCTTCCGTTGTCGATATCGTCCTGGCTCATAGTTGTCCTGTCGCACTTAACGAAAAACGCCTCATCCGGGGTCAGACCCATAAGAGCTCCGCCTCTCCATACTCCGGTCAAAAACTGGATAATCGTCTGTTTTACCCGTGCCCAGAGTTTTTCATCATTGGGTTCGAAAACAACCCACTGAGTCCCTCTTTCGATGGATTCTTCAACGTACAGGAACAGGCGGCGTACATTGAGATATTTCCATAACGGATCGCTGGATACTGTCCTTGCCCCCCACACCCTGATTCCCCTTCCTGGGAAAACGCGCGTGCAGTTAACACCTTTAGGATTCAATATATCCTGTTCTGCTTTTGTGAGGGAAAACTGCAATTCCTGGGCTCCCCTGACAACTTCATTCGCCGGCGCTTTGTGAACTCCTCTTTCTATATCGCTTCTTGCGTATATCCCTGCAATGTGCCCACCCGGAGGGATCATTTTTTTAACACCGGTAACGGGATCGATGATCTTGATCCATGGATAGTAGAACGCAGCATATTTGGAATCAAGAGGTGGTACCAGTTGCGAAATAGGACCTGCTGTCTGCTTTGCCTGCAGGATTGCAAACCTGTCCTTCAGTTCTTCGCAATGATTAACGATATCCGATGTTAATCCTTCGACTGAAGTTTCATCCGGAACGCACACGATATTTATGTCGTCCACTTCCTTGAATCCAGCCAATCCTGTCCTTTTTCCAGGACCTGCGGTAGGGTCTCCTGTGTAATCCTCTTTTTTGATCTCATCCCCCTTGCTTCCTTCTGCAAGTTTTATTATACCGGGGTCTGGTCTTCCCTCGCCTTTCTTTCCGATTTTTATCAGGTTGGATATGTCGTTGATCCTTTTTTCAAAGTAATCACTGGATGCCTCGACAGGGGAAAGATTATCATAGCTTTCGATGACATTGGGATCCCCCAGGGCTTTTAACTTATCCTCTTCTATTCCTTCTACAGTTTTATTCCAGTATATTACTGTCATTTTGAAAAGCTGGTTCTTATCCTTTTTATACAGGGTGGCATCTTCTATTTTCACCACCACGTTGTTCCCCCATTCTCCGGGACCAACAGCGATGATTTCAATGAGATCTTTCTCTTTTTTAAGGGTGATCTTGGCAGTCCCGGCACCTTTACCGATGATGCGTCCTACAAAGCAGCGCTGTCCACCGTTCCTGAAGAAACCTTCTATACCATATGCAAGATACGAGTTCTCAACGAATCCTCCAAACTTATTCTGGAAATCCCCGAAGTTCGTTATGAACATGGGGCTTGTTGGTCCACGTTCAGTCGGTCCGAGGAATCCTCCTGTACTAGTGCTTACACCCTCAATGGGTTTTGCACCAATTTCTATCTCTTCGATATACACGCCTGGTGCCAAATATTCTGGCATTATGTAACCTCCTTTATTTTATATAGATCAATCCCTGTTCCTGAATATTGTCAGGGACAGGTAACTGAAAGCGATGTGATTTTCCTTTCTTCCACTGCCACAGATATTGTTTTTTTCCTGTGATCCGGATGTCGTATCGCAAGGACAGGGTTTTTTCCTTTTATGTAAACCAGTTTTTTCCCGTCTATCATCGTAACGTCGTCCTTTTTCAAATCTTTAAAATAGATGACAAAATCTCCTTTTCCTGTCGTTCTTGACTGAATGTCACTTTCACCTACCTTCAGTACTGCATCGGGAATTCCTTTACCTGCGGAATCCTGGACACGGCCCATTACCAGGGTGGCAGTATGCGGGAAAGGATATGATGGCGTAGGATATAAGGTGATATTGATGACAGGATTTCTTTTATCCAGATCAGTTAGATTTACATTTTCTTTCCCGGTATCAAAATAGAATTCCCCTCCTTTTACCTGGACGCTGTATTTATTTTCAGGGAGATTGAGGAAGAGGTAATATCCACTGGGATTCCTGACCGGGTTCATGGGCAGTCCTTTTAAAGAAACTCCCACCTCGCCTACAACCTCCCCCATGTAGTCGTCAATGAGATTAACCGCCAGGGAAAGCTTTGATCCGAAGTTTCTGATCAGTTCAATTTTTGAGTCACTTTTTAGATCCATTATTGTTTCACCTGGGTTCTAACACCCGCTTTGTCTCTTCTTCCCTGGTCGATTCTATTTTCACGGGTGTTACTAAATAGCAAACAGAGGGCCTGAAAGGCCTATCCTGGAAGGTAGTCCAGATTTTTGTTATATCGTCAAGGTTCAAAGTGGTTAGCGTCATTCGCAGTTCTTCGTTATTTTCAGCCAGGTTACCCCTGAGGGCGGAACCTTTGACGATGGGATTATCGTTAAGGATATGCATAGCTCTTCCAAGAACGCTGTGCTCTTCTTTTGTTCTCTCTGTCTTATCCTGGATGCCAGGGGAAGGATATGAGGTCATCATGTAGTACAGTTCAAGGGTTATCGGGGGATATTTGACCCTGGTCGAATCAATTTTCAACATTTCTTTATTTTTCATATGCGCATTTTCGAGAACCTGATAAAGGAACAGTGACAACCGCACATTATCCTTGCCCTCGATTTCCCCAGGTGAGATCATGGCTATCGTATCCGAAGTAATGAGGTCTATCATGTTCTCCCTCAGCAACTCTATTAACGTATCTCCGACGCTCGCTATTGCGGTGTAATCAGCCATTTTATACCACTTTTTCCTGCAAAACCGATTTTAAGCTTTTCATTTTACCAGTTCGTAATATTTTCCAAAATCAGCAGACGTGCACAGTTTCCCCATCTTTTGAAATTCCCGTTTGGTAGCCCTGATGATATGCTCAATTTTAATCGTGCGGGAATCAGCTGCCGCAAGGAACGCAGCAGAAAGGGCGATGTTTTTTATGTTCCCTCCTGTTATCTTGAATTTTGACAGGAAGACAAAATCTATATTTTTGGCAACCGGAGTATCTTTTGGGAACATATTTCTCCATATTTTTTCCCTGGATTTCTCGTCAGGAAGCGGGAATTCTATTGCAAAGTGCATCCGGCGTAGAAATGCCTCATCAATATTTTTTTTGAAGTTACTCGCCAGGATCACGATCCCTTCATACTCTTCCATTTTCTGGAGAAGGTAATTTATTTCTATGTTGGCATAACGGTCATGCGAGTCCCTGATCTCTGACCTTTTTCCAAAAAGGGCATCTGCCTCATCAAAGAACAGAATGGCATTGCTCGTCTCGGCTTCCTTGAATATCTTTTGCAGGTTTTTTTCCGTTTCACCGATATACTTGCTGACGACACCGGAAAGGTCAGTTTTATAAAGATCCAATCGCACCTCCCCTGCTATGATCCCGGCAGCCATGGTTTTCCCTGTGCCCGATGGACCGGAGAATAGAATATTCAGCCCCTTTCCCATGGATAATTTCTTTTCGAATCCCCATTCGGCATACACGATCTCTTTGTATTTAATGTACCCGCCTACTTCTTTTAACTGTTCTTTCGTATCTTCAGGAAGAACGATATCCTCCCATTTATGGTGCGGTTCTATCTTTCTGGCCATCGAAGTAAGCTTCTGGTTAGACTGGGCCTTGCATCCCTCATAGAGGCATTCAATGGATAAATCATGTGTCCCGGGTTTCTTTTTTGTCTCTGCGTTCCAGGCAGTGAAAAGGGCATCGCGTATCTGGCCACCGCTTATTTTAAATTTGCTGGCAAGTGCACTGATCTCCATAGCGGATATATCAGTGCGACCTTTCAAAAAGGACTCCCATAACTTTTTACGAATTAGAATTGATGGAAGCGCAAAGTTACAGCTTACAAAGCAGTGATTCTTTAAAACTGCAGGAGGTTCCCACGGCGTTTCGCTTGAAAGGAAAACCAGATTTGAAAACCGGTCTATTTCCTGGATAATTCCTGAAACGGAACTTTTGGCATTTTCTTCTTTCATCAGGGCGTCAAATCCTTCAATATACAATGATGAATTCTGTAAAAGTGCCTCGCGAAGAATAAGGGTGAGCATCTTGTGTGAATCACCATTCATCAAAGCCTTTGAATCCACTATGAGCATCGAAGTTCCCGGTTCCCTGCAAACAGCTTCACATGTCATTTTTTTCCCGGTGCCGTAAGGTCCATGAAATAGGAACATCAAAGGGACATTCGTATCAGAGTGCCATTTTATTTGCTTTATCAACGTGTTTTTGTTCTCATCGGGTAAAATCAATTCCTTAAAAGACTTTTTCGGGTCTATTTTTGTGGAGAAATTAAGTATCCTGTAATCTATTTCGTTGGAACCGAGCAGATAGCTTATTATTCTTTCGTCTACCTTAATAGATTTTGATAAGAGTGTGTGCTGGTCCTCAGTTCCATCGCCTGCAAGATGTATAAGCCGGCTTTTGACTAAAGGTGCTCCCGGCGAAAAATATTCCCTTGCCCTGAATCTTTCTTCGATGGAATGACACAACAGGTTAATCACATGATTCACGATAGGACGCTTCTTTGTAACATCGTTCTGCAGGTACGAGTACAGCGTTTCATATCGCAGGTCCAGTTCAGGCGCGAGGCATATTAAGAGGGCATCAATCTCGAAAGGTTGCAGGAGGAAGATTTCGGAAAGGATGTGGAGACGTAGTTCTTTTCCTTGCCTTATGCTTTCAATTTTTTTCCTGTTGATTTTTTTGGTGAATATATCAATTTTTTCAAGTTCCGGATCAGTGCAAAGGTTTGATTTCGATTCGTTGGGCAGTGTCTGTAGAATTGTATTTACTTCTTCCTCAGAGATATATAATCCCTGGAAATAATCGCTTTTCTGGCGGTCTGCCCCCTTTTTCCCGAGGCTGAGGCGAACCATTAAATCAATGCGGTGAAGCTCATCAAGAAGATGTTCAAAGTTGTTCTCATAAATATTCATAGCGCTCGTCCTGATGAATCCAGGGAAATTATCACGTCACACAATTTCTATGAACTGCTTTACAAGATTCTCCTTTTTCTTCGCATTGACCTATGTTTCCATATCAATATGCAACCGTGCATGGCTGAATTATATTCATTTATTTTACAACTTTTTGAAATGCTTTGATCAGTATTTCGCAATCAGATAGAGACCCGTTTGATTTAAGAGCGTCTACTTCGATAAGGAATTTTTCGATCGTTTCAAATGCCAGATTATTTTTCTGTGCAAACCTCATTGCAAGACTCTTCAATTCTATCCTGGAAGAGTACTTTTTGATCCTCTTATCATCAATAAAATCGAATATATATCCGCAGTTTTCATGCCCTATGGTCGGTGTTGAAGGATTCGCTGATGTTTTTATATAATCTTTGAATGTACAACCTTTGATTATCTCGCCGCATTCACATATTAACATATAACCACCCTGAATATACACAGTCCACTAATTAGAAGGAGTTTCATCGCCCTTTGCTCGCTCCTTGATTACCATGGTGATAATAAGCACAAGTCCATATTTATATGTTTCCATTTGATTTTATATTTCGAATTCAAAATTTCATATGAGAACGGATATGATTTCGTTCGGAGATGAAGCTCCCCGCAGCAAAGCTGCCGGGTATAACGATTAAGATAAAATATAACATGGATGGATAATTCGATATGCAAAGATTCATATAGTTGAAAGGAGAAAGAATGTTTTAGTTGGCATTATCAATAGCATCCCGTCGAATTCCGATATTATTTTAAAGCATGGTTATTTCATAGCCTGTTTTAAAGATCTTATACAAAGCTCCATACCCTTTATTGAGGTCATATTTTCCGGATTTTTTTCAAAAGCCAATCCAAATGTTTTTAAGGCCATTTTAATTTCACCCAATTTATAAAGAGCATTGCCTTTGTTATTTAGATATATATAGTCATCCGGATCAATTTCAAGCGCTTTTCCATAACAAACAAGCGCTTCATCATATTTTTCTTCTCTTGCAAGAGCAAGACCTTTGTTATTCCAGGTAATACAATTCTCAGACTCCAGTTGCAGCGATATATCAAAAAAATCAATCGCTTCAGCGTATTTTTTTTCATTGAAAAAAGCATTTCCTTTAATAAGGTATTCTTTCGATTTTCCGGTGACCGCATATTTTTCCAATTCCGGATTAGAAGGTTCAGTTCCCGGATCAATATTCAGGGGAACAGTTTTTTCAGGCGCGGTTTCCAGCAGAACGGGAACTTCCGGCTCCTTCTGCATTTCCGGGGCTGGTATTGTTTCTACCTTTTCACGTTCCGGAATTGCATCTTCTTCTTTCGGTAATGAAGATGCGATCTTCTGCAAATCTACGGATTCGCCGGTCTGTTTCATTTTAGTCAGGGCAAGTCCTTTATTACTCCAGATCTTTTCAACCGTCGGATTTATTTCAAGAGCCTTATCATAGGATTCTATGGCCTCAGGTAAACGATTAAGCTTAACAAGCGTTAACCCCCTGTTATTCCATACGGTCTCATCTTTTGGATTTATTTCTATCGACCGGTCGTATTCATGCAACGCTTCTTCATATTTCCCGCTTTCAAAATATATATCTCCTTTGCTGCACCAGGCTGATGCGTCACCGGGATTTTTCTCCAGGATCTTATCGTAACATCCAATGGCCTCGGATGTTTTGCCAAGTATGGCGAGAGCTATGCCTTTATTATACAATACTTCCTCATCTTCAGGTTTGATCTCAAGTGCTTTTTCATAGCATTGTATCGCATCCTCATAACGCCCGGTCCTGGCCAGGGCAAGCGCCTTATTATTCAGGACCTCGGTCAATTTCGGGTCAATCCCAAGGGCTTTATCGTAACTCTGGATAGCGTCATTATACATACTGCTCTCGATCTGCATGTTACCTTTGTTAATCCATTTATGAACTTCCGTATCAATTACAGGATCATCTGTTGCCATGGAACCTCGATAAGTTCGATCTTTTCACACATACAATTCACATATACAGGATTAAATTTTAAAAGTGTATAATGAAATTTCATATATCTGCATTTTAAATATATTGAATTAATTAATATTGCTTATCCTATTTAATGTTTATTTATGAATTGAAAACTTATTTGTTCTGTGAAGGCTTAGAATTTCAGGAAGACAGAGGAAATTTAAAATGATTTTTCATTAAAAATAATTATGCGCACCTATGAAAAAACAGAATAAAACCGAATGATTTATGTAGTTGCTCCCGTATGACAACGAGTCAAAAACGGAATCATTATTTTTGAATCATAGAGGAATTAAATGGCACGAGCTGAAATATTAACCGGGATTAAGCAGGCAGAGGAAGAATCCAGGAAATATATCTTACTGGCGAACGAAGCCAGGACAAAGAAGATTTCCGAAGCAAGAACCCAATCCAGGGAAATAATAAAAAAGGCTGAAGAGGATGCTGCCTTATATGCGACTTCAGAAACAGGTAAAGCCCGCGAAATTGCAAAAAAAGAAAGGGAAAAAATCGTAGGGAACGGTAAAAAGGAAGCACAAAATATTAAAGATAAAGCAAGAAAGAATATTGCAAAAGCTAATAAATTTATTTTAACTGAATTTGAGAGGGTAGTTAATGCTTAAGCCCACAAAAATGACACGTGTGGTCATTGCAGGGACAAAAGATCTCATGGAACCTGTAATTTCCACATTTCATAATTTAAATATACTGCATATTACGGATTTTTTGCAGGAAAATGAAACCTTTAAGATCGGAAAGCCCCTCAAACCGGCTTCAAAAATGTCCGAGTATCTATTATCTTTGCGGACAATATCAAACCAGCTGGCAATAGGGAAAGGATCTGAGTCAAGCTTGAAATCCAGGGATTTGCGATCCGTGATGGATGAAAAAATATCAACTCTCCAGAAAGAGGTTTCATCCAGGTTTGACGAAATGCGAAATCTTGAATTCAAGATAAAGGAAAAAGAAGATATTGTATCTTCGATCAAACCTTTTTTCGGACTTCCATTATCACTGGAATCTTATTCCGGTTATGGATCTGTAAAAGTTTATACAGGATTTATCGACACTGATCTTGAGCTACAACTATCAAAGATCACAAATAATTATGAATTATTCACCGGTGAGCATGAGAAGAGAAAGATATTTGCCTTATTTGTCCCGATCGCATTTGCGGATGAGGTCCATAAGGTTCTCCAGAATGAACGCTCGTATTCAGAACTGAAAGTTCCCCTGTTAGAAGGAAACCCACCGGTCGTTCTTGATGGATTGACAAAAGAAATATCCGCCCTTAATCAAAAATATGCACAAATAAGAGCAGAGCTTGATAATATAAAGAAAGAATATTCAGAATTCATAATAGCGGCTGATGAATATCTCTCGATCGAGACCCAGAAAGCAGAAGCCCCTCTTAAGTTTGCGGAAAGTCCAAATGCCTTCATCATAGATGGCTGGGTACCATCCCTGAAATATGACGAAATGGAAAAGGAACTGCAAAAAAATACCGGGGGACTTATTCACCTGGAAAAGATAGAAGAGGATATAAAAGAAGAAGATATCCCGATAGAACTTGAAAATCCTTCCACGGCTAAACCTTTCGAATTATTGATCAACACATTCGCCACCCCAAAATATAGGGAGATAGATCCGTCATCAATTATTTTCATTACATTCCCACTTTTTTATGCAATAATGCTTGGCGATGTGGGTTATGGTATCATTGTAGCCGCCCTGGCTTATGTAATTAAGAAAAAGTTCAAGGCAGGAGAACTTAATTCCCTTGCATTGATATTGTTCCTTTCAGCAATACTTTCTATAATTCTCGGATTCATATATGGGGAATTCTTCGGCTTCCCAATATTCAATGTAGTTGTTAAAGGAGAATTAGAACATGGATTTTTAGGGGCAGGCCCCGTAATTGCCGGTATAAATTTGCCCGTGCACAGGTTTGGAGAAGTACAGATGCTTCTTCTTTTGACTCTAATAATTGGCATTATACATATTCTCCTCGGATTGGTCATTGGCTTCAGGAACCATTTAATAGAACATGGATTAAAACATGCGATTTTTGCAAAAGGAAGCTGGATGATGATCCTGATTGGCGGCGTTATGGTAATTGCAAAATTAATGCCTGCAGTGATGTCAAAGCTGCCAGTACCAACGAGTGATCCGGTTTTTGCAATTGGAGGAGGACTCGCGATATTAGGACTTATACTCTTGATAGCAGGCGAAGGTTTCATATCGATCCTGGAAATACCCACATTACTAAGCAACGTCCTGTCTTACTCAAGAATACTTGCCATTGGTCTTTCATCGGCAGGAATAGCCCTTGCTGTAAATACGCTTTCCATGAATCTTTTCATACGGCCAGGCGGTGTCTACATGGGCAAAGGTGTAGTTCTCGCACTTATAGGTGTAGTGATCCTTTTTATCGGGCATTTAATAAACTTGTTATTAGGAATACTCGGTCCTGGACTTCATTCATTGAGACTCCAGTACGTGGAATTCTTCACTAAATTTTATGAAGGGGGAGGTAAAAAATACGTCCCCTTTGGTTATAAACGAAAATATACGGAGGAATAAAAAAATATGGTAGTAGATGCTGGAATGATAGCAATTGGAGCAGGAATAGCAGTAGGTCTTGCCGGAATAGGCGCAGGTATGGGCGAACAGGCAATTGGAGCCGCAGCAGTTGGAGCAATGGCAGAAGATGAAAAATTCTTCGGTAAGGGTCTTCTGATGACCGTTATACCTGAATCCATAGCAATATTTGGTCTTGTAGTAGCGCTAATATTATTGTTCGTATTCAATGCTTAAAAAGTGAAAAGATATGGGACTTGATGCGATAATTGAAGAAATAAAAGCTAAGGGCAGAGCAGAAGCTGACAGGATAAGCGGTGAAACCTCCCAGGAAGTTTCTAAGATTATTGCAGATGCCCAGGCTAGCGCCGCCAAAATAAAGGCAGCAAAGGAAGAAGCCGTCAAAAAAGAGATTGACAGGATAAAACAACAGGAGCAATCCAGTGCAAATCTCGAAGTCAAGAAATTAATGCTCAATGCCCGCAAAGAGATCCTTGATGAAGTTTATGAATCCGCGAAGGAGTCGATATCCAAGCTCCCGGCTGACAAGAACCAGATGATCTTAAAATCGATCATTGAGAAAAATGAATCCGGGAACAGTAAGATATTTTCGAGAGGCAAAGACAAAACAGCAGTCAAGAAAATGACTAAACTCGAATTTGCCGGAGAAATAGATTGCATAGGCGGTGCGGTCATAGAAAACAAGGATGGGACAGAAGTCCTTGACTTCAGGTATGATATGATCTTGAAAAATGTAAATGAACAGTCATTAAAACAGGTTTCAAATATCTTGTTTGGGTGAAAAAAAGAATGGGAACTTCACACACTGTCAAGTATGCATATATCGTGGCAAGAGTCCGCGCCATGAAAGGAAAACTTATCCCTAAGGATATGTTTCCTAAATTCATCAACATGGAAATACCTGAAATAACCCGGTTCATCGGGGAATCGGAATATAAGAAAGATGTTGATGAACTTGGAAAGAAGTATAAAGGCACTGATCTTTTTGAACATGCCCTGAACCAGAACCTCGCGTTAACCTACCGTAAATTGATAGAAGTATCCCAGGATGAGGCTAATTACCTGATCACAGAATATCTTCGTCAATGGGATATCTGGAACATAAAAACCATTATCCGCGGAAAATTTTCAGGTGCCAGCGAGGAAGAGATACTTGAAGATATAGTTTCTGCAGGACAATTGCGTTACAGGGATTTGACCGAGTTTAGCAAGATCCAGACCGTGGATGGTGTAATAGCAGCCCTGGCAAAGACACCATATTATCCGGCGCTTGAAGGTTATAAAGGCGTCCTTGCAGATATCGAGAACAACCTTGACAAATTATACTATTCTGGTCTTGTAAAAGCAGGGATAACTTCAGGAGATAAATATTTCTCCAAATTCTTAAAAACCGAGATCGATTTGAAAAACCTGAAAATCCTTTTCAGGATGAAGCGAGCAGGTATGGAACGTGAAGAAATAGAGAAGCTTCTAATTCCTGGCGGGATGGAACTTAAAGCATCGGATCTCGCAAGGCTCTCTTCATTGCCTTTTCCTGAATTCGTTCGTGCCCTTGAGGAATTCTCATACTGGGAAGCTATCAGGGATATAAGCAATGATATGAATTCTTTGACCAATATTGAAACACGCCTTGACAAATATGGCATTCTTTATGCATGCAGGATATCTTATTATTATCCGCTTTCGATCCTTCCTGTTCTTGATTATATAGTCAGTAAAAAAATTGAAGTGGATAACCTCAGGATAATCGTTCGCGGAAAAGAGACTAAGCTTTCTGAAGATACAATAAAATCCCACCTGGTGATGTAAATGGAAATCGCAGTCGTTGGAAATAGTGATTTTGCTATCGGATTCAGGCTTGCAGGCATTCGGAAAACATTTGATGTAACGCCCTCAGATATTGAATCAAAGATCCAGAGCGTATTGAATGATAAGAATGTAGCCATCCTGATAGTTCATAATGATGATCTAAGAATGTTGTCACCACATATTCGACAGACACTGGATGATTCGGTTGAGCCAACAGTGATAGCCATTGGCGGAAAAGGTGAGAGCACGAACCTGAGGGATAAGATAAAACAAGCGGTGGGTGTAGATCTCTGGAAATAATACCCCGTAATCGGGGACATTTAGCTAAAAGAAGGTGTCATAGATGAAAAATAAAGGTGAAATTTATAGGATATCAGGGCCTGTCGTCATTATAAGCGGCTTAAATACCAAGATGTACGATGTGGTAAAAGTCGGAACAGAAGGACTGATGGGTGAAGTAATAGGGATTGAAGGAGATAAATCCACAGTACAGGTATATGAAGAAACCTCAGGATTAAAACCTGGCGAGCCAGTAGAAAATACTGGAATGTCCTTATCGGTAGAACTGGGTCCGGGTCTGCTCGAGAGCATATACGACGGCATCCAGCGACCTCTTCCTGTATTGAAAGAAAGCATGGGGGATTTCATAAAGCGCGGAGTTTCCGCTAATGGTCTTTCACGCGAGAAAGAATGGGATTTTGTCCCTACTGTCAAGAAAGGCGATAAAATTAATGGTGGTGACGTAATAGGAACGGTCCAGGAAACAAAGAATATCGAGCAAAGGATACTTGTCCCACCCAACGTTTCGGGAACAGTAAGCGAAATAAAGAAAGGAAAATTCAAAGTTGACGCCGTGATCTGTACCCTTACCGACGGCAAAGAACTTATGATGATGCAGAAATGGCCTGTAAGGAAGCCAAGACCTGTAAGCAAGAAACTGACACCAAGCACACCTCTGATCACAGGACAGAGGATCCTTGATGGCCTGTTCCCGATCGCAAAAGGCGGAACAGCAGCCATCCCCGGGCCATTCGGGAGCGGGAAAACAGTTACGCAGCAGCAGCTTGCCAAATGGAGCGATACAGAAATAGTAGTATATATCGGATGCGGAGAACGCGGCAATGAAATGGCTGATGTTCTTTATGAATTCCCGGAAATAAAAGACCCAAAAACTGGCAGACCTTTAATGGAGCGAACAGTCCTTATCGCTAACACATCCAACATGCCAGTAGCTGCAAGGGAAGCATCAGTTTATACAGGTATCACGATCGCCGAGTATTACAGGGACATGGGATATGACGTATCCCTGATGGCAGATTCCACATCAAGATGGGCAGAAGCCATGAGAGAAATTTCATCACGTCTTGAAGAAATGCCAGGTGAAGAAGGTTATCCGGCTTATCTTGCTGCGAGACTCTCAGAATTCTACGAGCGTGCGGGTAAAGTAAAAGCATTATGCGGAAAAGAAGGCTCAATCACGGTAATCGGGGCAGTTTCACCTCCGGGTGGCGACTTCTCAGAACCAATTACACAGAACACCCTTCGTATCGTAAAAGTGTTCTGGGCTCTTGACGCCAAACTTGCACAGAGAAGACATTTCCCCTCAATTAACTGGCTTAACAGTTATTCATTATATACCAAAGCCCTTGGGCCGTGGTATGATGAACATGTGTCTCCGGATTGGGTAAAACTCAGGAACGACGCAATGGAATTACTGCAAAAAGAATCCGAACTCCAGGAAATTGTCCAGCTGGTGGGTTCAGATGCACTTCCGGAAGACCAGCAATTGACGCTTGAGATCGCAAGAATGATACGCGAATATTTCCTGCAGCAGAATGCATACCATGAAGTAGATACATACTGCCCGATGGAAAAACAATTCAAATTAATGAAGGCTATCATGTCATGGGGCGATAAAGCCCAAAATGCTCTTGAGGGCGGCGCTGAAGTCGAAGACATTATGAAATCAAAAACAAAGGACGACCTTGCCAAAGTCAAATATGAGAAGGAATTCGATACAGCCCTTGGCGTGATCCTAAAAAGCATGGAAGAAGAGTTTGCCAAATTAAGAGGTAAGTAAAATGACTAAAGAATACAAGACGATCAACCAGATCGCAGGTCCTCTTATCTTTGTAGAAAAGACGGAACCTGTAGGTTACAATGAACTTGTCAATATAACTCTTCCTGATGGCACGACAAAGAGAGGACAGGTACTTGATACATCCAATGAGATCGTAGTCGTACAGGTATTTGAAGGCACAGGTGGACTCAACAAGGAATGTGGAGTCAGGTTCACAGGCGAAACTATCAAACTGCCTGTTTCAAAAGACCTGCTGGGCAGAATTTTATCTGGCGCTGGTGAGCCTCTTGATGGAGGGCCGCGTATCGTTCCTGAGGACAGGCTTGAAATAACAGGGGCGGCTATAAACCCATATGCAAGACTTCCACCAAAGGATTTCATCCAGACGGGTATATCGACCATCGATGGTATGAATACGCTTGTCCGTGGACAAAAACTACCTATTTTCTCAGGGTCAGGTCTTCCGCATAATGAAATTGCTCTCCAGATCGCTCGACAGGCAAAAGTTCGGGGTTCGAATGAACCATTCGCCGTAGTGTTTGCTGCGATGGGAATCACCAATGAAGAAGCCCAGTACTTCATGCGGGACTTTGAGCGCACGGGTGCTCTTGAACGGGCCGTGGTTTTCCTGAATCTTGCTGACGACCCCGCAGTAGAGCGACTTATCACACCAAGACTTGCACTTACTGCTGCTGAATATCTTGCATATGAACATGATATGCATGTGCTTGTAATTCTCACAGATATTACAAATTATTGCGAAGCGCTTCGTCAAATGGGCGCTGCAAGGGAAGAAGTCCCTGGAAGAAGAGGTTATCCGGGTTATATGTACACTGACCTTGCCTCCCTGTACGAACGCGCAGGCGTCATAAAGGGAAGAAAGGGCTCAGTCACGCAGTTCTCTATCTTATCAATGCCAGGAGACGATATTACACATCCGATACCTGATCTTTCAGGATATATCACTGAAGGCCAGATAGTCATTTCAAGGGAACTACACAGGAAAGGAATCTATCCACCTGTAAATGTGTTACCATCACTTTCAAGACTTATGAACTCAGGAATTGGCGCAACACGCACAAGGGAAGACCACAAAGCGGTTTCGGACCAATTATACGCTGCATATGCAGAAGGTAAGGATCTGAGAGGTCTTGTGGCTATCGTAGGAAAGGATGCGCTTTCCGAAAGGGATAGGAAATTCCTTGAGTTCGCAGACATGTTCGAGGACAAGTTCGTTCGCCAGGGCGATGATGAGAACAGGGACATCGAGACCACATTGAGCATCGGCTGGGACCTGCTTGCTGAACTGCCAGAGGCACAACTCACAAGGATCGATAACAAGTATATCCAGAAATACCATCCTGCGCACAAAGCGCAAAAACAGGAATAGTATGGCTATTAAGGACAACATAAAACCCACGCGGTCAGAACTCATAGATCTTAAAAAGAGGATTAAGCTCAGCCAGAGCGGTCATAAGCTTCTCAAGATGAAGCGTGACGGCTTGATCCTTGAGTTGTTCGAGATACTTGAGAAGGCAAAAAATATAAGAAGCGAAGTGGAAAAGCAGTTCGCTGTTGCTTCCCAGAGTCTTGCACTTGCAAAATCGGTCGAAGGTGTGGTAGTTGTGAAATCCACAGCCTTTGCCCTGAAAGATAATCCTAAACTTGAACTCCAGAGCAAGAACGTGATGGGTGTTATTGTCCCCAAAATAGAGGCAACGAGTGTTCATAAAAACCTCAAGGACCATGGCTATGGTATCATCGGTACAAGCTCACGCATTGATGAAGCTGTTGACTCTTATGAAATACTTGTTGAAAAGATAATTCTTGCTGCTGAGATCGATACCACGATGAAGAAGCTGCTTGATGATATTGAAAAGACAAAGCGCAGGGTGAATGCTCTTGAATTCAAGGTTATTCCGGAACTCAATGATGCCAAGAATTTCATTGTGTTAAGGCTTGAAGAGATGGAAAGAGAAAACACCTTCAGATTGAAGCGTATCAAAGGGTAATTTATTTCTTTTTTAATGAGTCAATTCCATTTTGATTCTATTAAGCCCTAACTCCGCCTGATTTACGTACTTTTTTTTAAAATCAATTCGATGCAAAGCGAAAAGCTTATTAATATAATGGTACGTATATTACGTACCATGGCACATCCGGATTGGGCACTAAAACAC
>Ga0172368_10002878_pt1 | contig 21455 bp, 16 predicted proteins | sample Lak11m_FD_114540 | JGI IMG/M metagenome (GOLD analysis project Ga0172368, IMG submission 114540) | Freshwater microbial communities from Kabuno Bay, South-Kivu, Congo - kab_022012_11m | ecosystem: Environmental > Aquatic > Freshwater > Lake | place: Democratic Republic of the Congo: South-Kivu...
AGGGGCCCTCCTGGCCCACCTATCAACTGCCCAAGGCGATACGTAGACCGGGAGGCCCCTCGCTGTCAGCAGAAATATTCTAAGTATGCGATATTACTGTGGTTTTGGAGAATCCGCACCCTTTCCCGATTCGTGCGGCGTCACGGGCGTCCCGTCCTGCGAGGGCTGCGGCGACCGCGTGTCTGCCGTGCTTGCGCATGCGAGGGCGAGCGCCTGTGTCGGTGCGGCGACTGCGGCTTCCCAGCGACAGCGACGACGACTGCCGAGCGGGCGTCGGCCGTGGTAGTGTGGCCCGGCTTGTGGCCACAAGTTGACCACGGCCGTACGAGGCCCTACCATGCAGTTTCGACGGATCGTCTGGACGGCGAAACGACGGCAGTACCTGGAGGGAGTGCACGGGCGGCGTCGGATCTCGTGCGAAGACGCCGACACCGTTCTGCGCGCCGCGGACACGCGCGCGGTGTTCGTGCGGAGGACCGAGGACGGCTGGGAAAGTACATGGTGACAGGCGAGACGTCCGCCGGGCGGGTTGTCGAGGTGCCGGATTGGCGGGCGCCCGACTGGACGCTGTATCCGCAGAACGCCTGGCCCGTCGAGGGCGAGAAGTTGCGGCGCTACCGGGAATGGCGGAAGGCGGCAAAGAGGTGAGCGATGTCGAGGAAGAAGCTGCACGAGTGGCATCCGGGCGAGGCTCTGCCGGAGTTCGAGGATCCGGCAGAGGAGGCGCGCTACTACCGGAACGTGTCCTTCGCCGCGGCGATGGCCGGCCACGGAGAGCCTGTGGAACAGGTTCCCGGCCTGGCTCCCGAGATGGGGCCACGTTCCCAGGTCATCAAGTTCCGGGCGACCGAGGATGAGAAGACGCGCCTCCGCGCTGCTGCGGAGCGACGCGGCGTGTCGGTCGCGGTCGTGCTTCGCGACTTCGCCCGGGGGCTGCCGCGCCCGGTGCGCTCCGGAGCCCGCCGCCGCCGCTCCGCGTAGCGCTTCCGTCCTCGTTACTCCCCTGCGCCGCGACGTCGGGTCCGGGGACACCCCGCTGCGGCTTCACCCGAGCGGGGGGCGGTGGCGGCGACGACGACGTGCCTGCTCCGCACCGCCGCGCGAGCCGAGTCGAGACACGGATGGCAAGTCCGCGGGGCTGGACGTACGCGGAGGCTCCGAGCGGCGACGCGAGCGGACCTTGCCGGCCGCGGTCGGTTCGCTCTTGGTGCGGGCCTCGGGTCTAGGCGCGAGCCCGGCGGAATCAGCCGCATCGAACGCGGACAAGGCACCCCCACGCTCCAGACGATGGGGCAGCTCGCCTGGGCCCTCGGCGTGCGCCCGACGTTGGTTCCGTCGGCGGAGCGCCGCGTTCCCGTCCGCAACATTCTGCGTGTATACTACTCGGCGTGAGTTCGGCCGAGATCATCGCACGGCTGCGCGCGGCCGGTTGGCGGCTCGTCCACGTCAAGGGGTCGCATCACCAGTTCAAGCACGACGCCCGCCCCGGGAAGGTGACAGTCCCGCACCCGGTGAAGGACGTGCCGGCGGGGACGCGGCGGAGCATCGAGAGACAGAGCGGGGTGAAGCTCGACTGAGCGGAGGAATCATGCGGTACACGGCGCTCGTCACTCGGGAGGGGAACGCAACGCTCGCGGAGTTCCCGGACTGCCCGGGGTGCCAGACGTTCGTGCGCGAGGGGGACGGGCGCGGAACCATCGAGGACAACGCGTGCGAGGCTTTGGAGGGCTGGCTCGAGGCCAGTCTCGCCGATGGCGACGAGATTCCCGCGCCCGCGGCACGTGTGAGGGTGCCGCAGGGCGCGCGCGCGATGCCCGTCGACGTGTCGGCGAGGCTGGCCGTCAAGATCGGGCTGCGGCAGGCGCGTCGACGCGCGCACCTCACGCAGGCCGCGCTGGCCGCGAAGGCGGGCGTGAGCCAGCAGCAGATCGCCCGGATCGAGTCGCCGGACTCGAATCCGACCGTCGAGACGCTCGAGAAGGTGGCGCGGGCGCTCGGTGCGCGGCTGCGGCTGGAACTGTCGTTCCCCGGGTAGGCCCGCCGGGGCCCTGACCCGATGGCCCGCCAAGTGGCCGGAACTATTGCCGTTTTTCCACCGCCGCCAACTGCATCCGACGGGCGACGAAACGGTCGATGCCCCCGGCGATGGCCTTGGCGAGCCCCTGCTGGAAGCGGGGAGTCGCGAGCTTCTTCTCGCGGTCGGGGTTCGAGACGAAGTCCGTCTCCACGAGCACCGCGGGCATCCGCACGCCCAGGAGCACGAAGAACAGCGCATGCCGCACGCCCAGGTCGCGCACCGGACCGTAGCCCTTGCCCCGGGGCCCGCTCACGAGGCTCTGCTGCACGAACGCCGCCAGCCGGGCGCTGTCCACGTTGTGGGCGCGGGTGGCCAGGTCCGCCAGCAGAAGCTGCAGATCCGACACGCCCTCGCCGGCGCCCGCGTTCTCGCGCGCCGCCAGCCGCATCGCGTAGCGGTTGCTCGCCGTGTTCAGGTAGAAGGTCTCGGCGCCGCTGAGCCGGCGCGACGGCGCCGCGTTGCAGTGGACCGAGATGAACAGGTCGCCGTGCGCGCGGTTGGCGATCTCCGCCCGGCGCTCCAGGGGCAGGAAGGTGTCGTCTTCGCGGGTCAGGATGGGCTCGTAGCCGCGCGCGGCCAGCTCCGTCGCAAGTTGGCGCGCGACTGCCAACGCCACGTCGGCCTCGTGGACCCCCGTGGGCCCGATGGCTCCCGTGTCGTGCCCGCCGTGGCCCGCGTCGACGACGATGCGGCGTACCTTCAGCCCCACCTGTTCCGAGATCGACCACTCGGTCTGCGAGAGGATCGTCTCGCGCAGGCGGCGGATCTCGTCCGGGTCCGGCGCCGCGCCGCGCGGAGGCTCGGAAGTAGCCGTTTTTGCTGGCTTTTCCGTCTTCGGGACCGGAGCCGCCTCGTCGGCGTCCTCGTCTTCGGGGTCGCGGCGCGGGGCTTTGCGGGCGACCGTCGGGGTCGGCGCTCTGGGCGGAACCGGCGCCGGCTGCACGGCGGGCGGCGCAGGTTTCGCGGGCACGGCGGCCTTCGCCACGGCCGGCGTCGGCTTGGCGGACGGCAGCTTCGCGAGCAGCGCCGCCGCATCGCCGCGCCGATCGCCGCCGAGGGCCCGCGCCCGCTCCAGGTGGGCGCGCGCCGACGCGGCGTCCTCCAGTTTCGGCCATTCCAGGACCGCGGCCGCGACCAGGGCGTCGTCGGCCCGGGAGTCGGAGGCGCAGCAGTCGGCGACGTGCAGGAAGGACTGCACCGCGCGACGGAAATCGGCCCGCGAACCCGAGATGTTCGCCAGGCCCTCGGCGGCGCGCCCGTGGCGGTACCACGCCAGCGCGGCCACGGGGCCCTTGCGCGCGCGCAGCGCTTCCTTCTCGAAGTCGTACAGGACCGACAGCCACGCCGCGCGCTGGCGCCTCCGGGCGCGATCGCCCTCGAGCCCTTTCCAGCGGCGCGTCGCCGCGGAGAGGGCGAACGACTCGCCCTCCGCCGCCGGCGCCGCCCGCACCGGGGCTGCGCCTGCGAGCAGACACACCGCCGCCGCGGTCAGTACGCGTCGCGGTGCCGGGGCCGCCCTCATGCCACGATCCAAGCACGGCTCCGCGAAGCGTCAATTTTCCGGCCACGGAGGGCGGCGGCCAGCGCTACTGCAGGGACCCGGCGGGGCCGCTCCCGCCGGCGCTCGTCTTCCAGCGGTGCAGAATCTGCAGCGCCTGCAGCGGCGAGAGCGCGTCCAGGTCGAGCTGGCGCAGCTCGTCGAGCACGGGCGAAGTCGCGGGAGCCGTCTCCTCGGCGGCGCGGAACCCCAGGGCGAGCTGCACGCGCGCGTGGCGGCGCCCGGCCTTCGCGAACACCGGATGCCCCGACTCGTCCGTGCCGGCTTTCTCCAGGTTCGCCAGCACCTCGCGCGCACGCGACAGGACTTCGGCCGGCACTCCCGCCAGGCGCGCCACCTGCACGCCGTAGGAGCGGCTCGCGGCCCCGGGCACCAGCTTCCTCAGGAAAATCACGCGGTCCTGCCACTCGCGCACGGCCATGGTGAGGTTGACCACGTGCGGCTTCTCGTGCGCGAGCTGCGTGAGCTCGTGGTAGTGCGTCGCGAAGATCGTCCGGCACCGGACAATGTCGTGGATGTGCTCGGCCACGGCCCAGGCGATGGCGAGCCCGTCGTAGGTCGAGGTCCCTCTCCCGATTTCGTCCAGGAGCACGAGGCTGCGGCTCGTCGCGCCGCGCAGAATCGCCGCGGTCTCGCTCATTTCCACCATGAACGTGGACTGGCCGCGCGCGAGGTCGTCGCCGGCGCCCACGCGCGTGAAGATGCGGTCGCAGACGCCGACCACCGCCTCGCGCGCCGGGACGAACGAGCCCATCTGCGCCAGCAGCACGATGTGGCCCACCTGGCGCATGGCGGTGCTCTTGCCGGCCATGTTCGGGCCGGTGAGCACGACGAGGCGATGCTCGTGGTCCAACTCGACGTCGTTGGGGACGAACGGCTCGCGTCCCAGCGATCGCTCCACGACCGGATGGCGGCCGTCCAGGATGCGGATGAGGTCGCCGGAGTTCACCGTCGGACGGCGGTAGTCGTGGTCGGCGGCGACGCGCGCCATGGACAGGATCACGTCCAACGTCGCGATTCTCCTGGCGATTTCCTGGATGCGCGGCGCCTCCGCCACCACCTTCGCGCGCAGCTCCTCGAAGAGCTTCTGCTCCAGCGCGACCGAGCGCTCCTGCGCCGTGAGGACCTTGCCCTCGTACTCCTGCAGCCACGGCGTGATGAAGCGCTCGCCGCCGGCTGTCGTCTGCTTGCGCACGTAGTCGGACGGGACGTTCGGGAGATTCGCCTTCGTGATCTCGATGAAGTAGCCGAAGACGCGGTTGAAGCGGATCTTCAGCGACTGGATGCCGGTGCGTTTGCGCTCGTCGGCCTCCATGCGCGCGATGGCGTCCTTGCCCGAGGCGGCAAGGTCCAGCAGTTCGTCCAGTTCCGCGCTGTAGCCGCGCCGGATGAGGCCTCCCTCCCGCACCAGCGCGGGCGGCTCGTCCACGATGGCCCGCGTGAGCAGGCCGCACAGGCCCGAGGTGTCCGGCATGCCGTCGACGAGGCTGCGCAGAAGGCCTCCCCGCGCGCCCGAAAGCAGCTCCGCCGCCGTCGGCACCCGCGCCAGCGAATGGCCCAACCCCTTGAGATCCCTGGCGTTTCCCTGTCCCACGACCAGACGCCCGAGCAGGCGCTCCAAGTCGCCCACCTCGCGCAGCACGCCCGACAGGTCCTCGCGGAGCACGGCCGAGTCGAACAGCTCCGAAACCGCGTCCTGGCGCCCGCGAATCGCCTCCACGTCGGTCAGCGGATAGAGAATCCACTGCACCAGCAGGCGTCCGCCCATGGGCGTGACGGTGCGATCCAGCACGGAAAGCAGCGATCCCGTGCGCCGGCCGTCGGCCGAGTTGCGAAGCAGCTCCAGGTTTCGCCGCGACGCGGCGTCGATGGCCAGCGCGCCCCCCGGTTCCAGGCGCACCAGGTGCCGCACGTGCGCTAGTGCGGACCGCTGCGTCTCCTCGACATAGCGCAGCACCGCCGCCGCGGCGCCGCACGGGGCGCCCCCCGCGCCCAGTCCGAAGCCGTCCAGCGTGCCGACCCCGAAATGGCGGCAGAGCGTCTCGGCGCCCCGCGTGGCGTCGAACTCGCGCGGCTCGCGCACCGTGCGGGCCCCGGGCAGTGCCGTGCCCGGCAGGCGCGCCGACGCAGCCGTCTCGTCGGTCAGCAGGATCTCGCGCGGCTCCGCGCGGATCCACTCGTCCACGAGCGCCGCGTCTGTCGGCGCGACGAACACCCGAAACTCGCCCGTCGTCGCCTCCAGCAGCGCGAGCGCGCCGCCGCCGTCGCGCTCCAGCACCAGCCCCGCGAGCCAGTTGGAGGCTTTGGGCTCGCGCAGGTCGTCGTCGAACACCGTGCCGGGCGTTATGACCCGCGTGATGTCGCGCTGCACGATCGCCTTGCCTTTTCCCGGTTCCTCGACCTGGTCGCACACGGCCACGCGGTAGCCCGCGTCCACCAGCTTCGCGATGTGCATGCGCACCGCATGGTGCGGAACGCCGGCCATGGGGATGCGCTCGTCGCCCTTCGGACGCGAAGTGAGCGTGATTCCAAGCGTTTCCGACGCAAGGCGCGCGTCCTCGAAGAACAGCTCGAAAAAGTCGCCCAGGCGGAACAGCAGCAGCGCGCCCGGATGTCGCGCCTTCATCTCCAGATACTGGCGCAGCATGGGCGTGGCGCCGGCGATCTGCGGCCCCGCGTCGGGACCCTCCGCGGACGCCGGTCCCTGTCCTGCGGCCGGCTCTGCCACCTGCTCGACGTCGGACGCGCTCATCGTCCCTCCGGGGCGCGCATCCTAGCAATCCGCGTGCCCGCCCGCCCGCGGCGTGCGGATGCTCTGCAAGGGCTTTTCGGCCGGTACGCCGCGGACGCGAGTCCCGGAATGGGACTCGGAGTCCCGTTTTGGGATTGGGCCGCGGTCCCCATGGCGGATTCCGGCCCGATGCGCAAAGACTCGCCATTGCCTTGTCCGGAGCGGATTCCTACTTGGACCCCTCGGTGCCCCCGGGCACAGGGAGGCGGCGATGCGGGTCTTCGTCACGGGTGCGACCGGCTACATCGGGTCGGCGGTCGTGTCCTGTCTGGTGCGCGCCGGACACGAGGTCGTGGGCCTCGTGCGCCGGGCCGACCAGGAACCGGCCCTGAGGGCCTCCGGCGCGGTCGCCGTCCCCGGGGACCTGAAGAGCCCCGCGTCGTGGACGCGCGTGGCCGCGGAGTGTCATGCCGCCGTCCATGCGGCGTTCGACCGCACCGACGGCCCCGCGGCGGATGCGCGGGCCGTCGAGGCACTGCTGGACGCGATGCGCGACGGTCGCTCGCAGAGGACCTTCGTCTACACGTCCGGCGTCTGGGTGCTGGGCGACACGGGCATCGAACCCGCCGACGAGTCGAGGCCGGTTTCGCCCGCGGCGCTGGTGGCCTGGCGTCCGGCGCAGGAACGACGCGTTCTGGAGGCGGGGGGCACGAAGCTCGCGTCCGCGGTGATCCGCGCCGGCATCGTGTTCGGCGGCCGGGGCGGCATGGTGCAGGACTTTTTCGACACCGCCCGGCGCGACGGAGCCGCCGTGTACCCGGGCGACGGCGCCAACCGCTGGTCGCTGGTCCACAGGGACGATCTCGCGGAGCTCTGCCGGCGCGCGCTGGAAAGACGCTCCCGCGGCGTCTTCCACGGCGTCGACGGGCATCCCGTCCCGGTCGCGCAAATCGCCCGCGCTTGCAGCGAGGCGGCCGGCCGCGGAGGTGCCGTGCGATCGGTGCCTCTGGCCGAGGCGCGCCAGAAGCTGGGCGCCTACGCCGACGCGCTCGCCCTCGACCAGGCGGTCGTCTCGTCGCGTGCGCCGGAGGTGGGCTGGCGTCCGCTGCGTCCGGCGTTTCCGCAGGCGGCGGCGCTGGCGCTGGCCGAACGCGAGGCGCCCCCGGCGCCCGTCGGTGACGTCGCGCGGCAGCCGGGGCTCGCCTGAACGTCGCGGGCGGCGCGATCCGGCCTTTGCGACGCGGGTTTTCCGCCTGCGGCGCGGACGTGCAGCCGGCCGCAGGCGGAAAATGCCTGCGCTTCTGCTTTCAGGGCGCTTCGATGCTCAGCATGAGCACGTACTGCCCGATGGCCGTGGCCGATCCGTACTGGGCCTTGGCGACCTTGAGCGTGTAGGCGCCGGGCTGCAGGCCGGTCTTCTGCAGCAGGCTCCAGAGCCCCGGACCGCCGTCGTCGTCGTGTGCGATGTCCGTGCCCGTGCCCGTGGAGTCGTACAGCCAGACCATCGTGTCGGGCGTGTCGTTGGCGGGGCCCGGGGAGGTCGCCGCGACCAGCGTCACGGCGGCGCTGCCCGCGATGGTGAACGAGTACCAGTCCGCGTCGGTGGCCGACGAGAGCGTCGCCGACACGGCGAGCGTCGAAGTGGTCGCGAGCGTCACCGCGGTCGCATCCGTCGCGGAGTCGTTGGGCTCGACCTCCACGGCCGGGACGATCGCCTGCGCTTTCGCACCGATCGAGAACGAACCCGCCTGATTCGCGGTCGCCGACACGAGCAGCCGCTGGCCCGCGGTGCCCGCGATGCCGCGGATGCGCGTCACAGAGCCCGTGGTCCCGGTCTGCGAGCCGAGTTGTTTCAGATCGAGCCCGGCCACGGCCAGATCCACTCTCATGCCCGTCGCCGGAGTGGCCTCCAGAGTCACGTCGCTGTCGGCCAGCACGTGGAGCGAGAACCAGTTCGGTTCGCTCGCGACGGCCGTGGCGGTGGCGGTGACGGAGGCTCCGATCGCCAGGTCGGTCAGGGCGACGACCGCGGTGGCCGCGATCGTCAGCTCGTACTCCGTGTCGGTGGCCGTGCCCGTCTGGACGTTGCGCACGACGACGTACCAGCGTCCGCCGGCGCCGGGCCCGACGTAGGCGCCCGCCTTCGCGATGTAACTGCTCTCGTGGCTGGACACGAGCGTGAACGACGGGTCGCGGACCTCCAGACGCGCGGTGACGTCGTAGCCCATGTCGGGCACCGCCGCCTGCAGCACGGAGTTCTCGGTCACGTCGAAGGCGTAGATGTCTGGCCCGCCCGTCGACAGGTCGCCGTCGAGCTTCTCGTAAGGCAGCGTCGCGTCCGTCGGGACGATGGGCTCGAACGTGAAGTCCCACGCGGTGTCGAGCGCCCCGTCGGCGCGCACGTGGTCGACGCCCAGCACGAGGCCGCCGGCGGGCACCGAGAGGAACTGCACGCTCGCCATGCGCGCCAGCGTGCCCGAGGCCGACTCGGTGTCGGTCGCCGCCAGCACGAGCTTGCCCTGCGTGTCGTACGCCCACAGCGCCCGCAGCCCGGCGAAGGCAGGCAGCGGGTTCAGGGTCAGGCGTGCCAGCGTCGTGCCGGTGCCGCCCGCGAGGTCGTACACGCCCGTGGCCGCGTACGTGCCGCTTCCCGCTCCGCCCGCGAGCTGCGAGTGCGCCGGCGCCGCCACCTGCGTCACCTTGACGAAGTAGGTGAACGACGGGCCGCCGCGCACCGGGCCGGTTCTCAGATTGGCGGGCTCGACCACGCGCAGCGTCCAGTCGCCCGTCGCCGGCAGCACGAGGTCGCGCACGGCGGTGCGCGACGAAAGGCTGCGAACGTAGCGCGGCAGGCCCTCGGGGTTCGCGGCCGGCGCGACGATGACGGCGATCTCCGGGGCGCCCAGCGCCGTCGCCGAAACGTGTACGACCTGGCCTGCGGTGGCCGCGAACACGAAGAGGTCGCTGTCCGCGGTGCCGTCCGTGGACGCGTCGATGGTTCCGCCCAGGATCTCGGTCGCGCCATCGACCGCCGGAAGGGTGAAGCGCACGGCCGTGTCGTTGTTGGGCTCGGCGCCTTCGGGCACCGTGGCGGTCACCGAAGTGTCCAGGACCAGACACTCGCCGCCGCGCTGCTCGGTGCCGGTGCCGCACACGACGTCGGCGCGGCAGGAGCTGGTGGCCTGATCCAGATGCGTTCCGGCGCCGCACGCGGGCGCGTCGGGCACGCACTGGCCGCCGGAAGGATGCGTATGGGCGCCGCAGACCGCGTCGGCCACGCAGTCGGAGCCGACGAGGTGGGAACCCGTGCCGCAGGTCATCACCGAGGTCGGCAGGCACTCGCCGCCCTGTGCGGACGTGCCCGCGCCGCACTCGACGTCGCCCACGCACCGGTGGGTCGCGTTGTCGATGTGCGTGCCCGTGGCGCAGTTGGGAACGCACGCCGTGCCGCTCATGATGGTGCCCGAGGCGCACTCGGGAATGCACTTGCCCGCGTCCACCTTCGTGCCGGGGCCGCACGTCACGTCGGCCACGCACTTGCCGGTGCCGGCGTCCAGGTGCGTGCCCGCGGTGCATGCGGTGGCCGCCGGGACGCACCCGCCGTCGACCGCCTGCGTGCCGGCGGCGCAGACCGTGTCCGGGACGCACGATCCGCCGCTGGCGTGGGTGCCCGCGCCGCAGACCTCGTCGGGCAGGCAGTTGGCGCCGACCAGGTGCGTGCCGGCCGCGCAGGTGATGGGCAGCGCCACGACGCACTTGCCCTCGAGGGCGGTGGTGCCGTCGCCGCAGACCACGTCGGCGACGCACAGAAGCGTGGCGGCGTCGGCGTGGGCGCCGGCGCCGCAGTTCGGCTCGCACGTGCCGTTCTTTTCGGCCGTGCCGGGGCCGCAGACGGGGCCACACCCCTCGAGGGTCGCGGCGGCGGGGACGAGCAGAAGCGCTGCTGCAAGGCGGAAAGTCGATCTCATGGCGGGCTCCTTTCGGGAAACGGGTGGCGCATCCTGCGGCAGCACCGCGCCGCGTGTCAACCGGAAAACGGACCCGGAACGCCGGCGGCGCCCTTCCGGAGGGAAGGGCGCCGCCTTGGAACGCGCCGCGGGTGGGGTCAGGGCGTCGCGGTGATGCTGATCATGAGCACGTACTCGCCGAAGGTGGACCCGGCGCACGTGTTCTTGAGCATGTAGGTGCCCGGCTGGAGCGCGGTCTTCTCGATGTGGCTCCAGTAGTTGCCGCCGGAGAAGTCGATGTCGTCGTTGTAGGTGATCGTCGTCGAGCCGGCGGCGTCCTGCAGCCAGAGCTTGGTGTCGGGCGTCTGGTGCAGCAGCCCGGGGCCGGTGGAGGCGACCAGGGTCACGGCGTCGTTGCCGGGAATCGTGAGTACGAAGTAGTCGACGTCCGTGCGCGACGAGAGCGTCCCGGTGATGGCGACGGTGGAGTCGAAGGAGAGTGCCACCTGGGGGTTGGCGTTCGCACCTGCGACGGTGTCGTTGGGCTCGATCTCCGTCATCGGCGTGAGCGAGCGCGCCTCGGCAGACACGGTGACCGCGCCGTCGGCGTCGGCGGTCAGCGAAACGAGCAGCACCAGCCCGGGGGTGCCGACGATGCCGCCCGCGGTGGTGGCGGTGCCGCCGGTGCCGTTCTTGGAGGCAACGGCCTTGAGGTCGGTGCCGAAGACCCCGACGTCGACGCTGCCCGGCGTGGCGGTCACGGCGACTTCCCCGTTGCCGGTCACCTTCAGCGAGAACCACAGCGGGTTGTTGGCGGTGGCGTTTCCGCCCGAGGTGACCGTGCCGGGAACGGCAAGGTCGTCCATGGGGACGACCGCGCCGCCGGTGATGGTGAGCTTGTAGCCGGTGTCGGTCACGTACGAGCCCGTGTCGAGGTTGCGCACGATGACGTACCAGCGGCCGCCCGCGCCGGTGCCGACGTAGGCACCGGCCTTGGCGCGGTAGCTGCTCTCGTGACTCGCGGCCAAGGCGAAGTTCGCGTCGCGGATCTCCAGGCGCGCGGTGACGTCCTCGCCCATGTCGGGGATGTCGGCCTTCAGGACCGCGTTGTCGGGCACGTCGACCCAGTAGACGTCGATGCCGTCGCCGCCGAGGTCGCCGGCCGGCTCGCTGAAGGGCAGGGTGGCCTCGGTGGCGGTCATCGGCTCGATCTTGAAGCCGTAGGCGGCGTCGAGCTGGCCGCCGGCGACCACGTAGTCGACGCCGAGAAACACGCCGGCGGTCGGCACCGGCAGGTAGAGCGGATTGTCCATGGCACGAAGCGAGCCGCTGGCGGTGAGCGTGTCGGTCGCGGCGAACACGAGCTTGCCGCTCTGCTGGTCCCAGGCCCACACGGCGCGCAGGCCCTCGAACACCGCGGCACCCGTGGCGGGGGCGTCGAAGGTCATCTTCGCGAGCGTCGCCGAGGCCCCGCCGGGCACGCGGAACACGCCCGTCGCGGCGTAGGTGCCGCTGCCGGCGTCGGCCACGAGTTCGGCGGGCGCGATGGCCGCGACCTGGGTCACGTCCACCGTGAAAGTGTAGGCGGGTCCACCGCGCGGCATCGGCGGCGTGGTGCTCTGGAAGTTCGACGCCTCGCCCACGGTGAGCAGCCAGTCGCCGGTCGCGGGAAGCACCAAGTCGCGCTCCGCGGTGCGCGACGAGAGGCTCATCACGTAGCGCGGCAGGCCCTCGGGATGGACGGCCGGAGCGACGACCACCGCGACCTCGGGGGCGCCCACGGCCGTCGCGGCCACGTGGATGCGCTGGCCGGCCGTGGCGGCGAAGACGAAGACATCGACGTCGGCGCCCGCGTCGGTCGGCGCGTCGATCGTGCCGCCCAGCACGATCGGGGCAGGAGCGCCGACGGCGGGCAGCACGAAGCGCTTCGCGCTCTCGGCGGTCTGGTTGGGCTCGGGCGACTCGGCGTCGGTGACGCGCAGCATGGGGTCGGCCGCGACGCACTTGCCCTCGTTCTCGACGGTGCCGGGGCCGCACACGAGCACCGAGGCCGGAACGCACTTGCCGTCCTTGAAGAGGGTGCCTGCGGCGCACACGACCGCGGTGGGCTTGCACTCGGTACCCTCCAGCACGGTGCCGGCGCCGCACCTTGATATCGAGGCGGGCACGCACTGTCCGTTCTGCTGGACCGTGCCCGTTCCGCAGGTGACTCCGCCGCAACCCGATCCGAACCCGGCCCCGACCGCGACCGCCGCCATTCCGACCAGCACTCCGCGCATGACGTGTTCCCTTCTTCCCGCAGGCCCCGCAGGGGCGCCGCACCCGCGCTCTCCGCGGGCCGGCCCGCCTCACGGGCGGCGAAAGACGCGGCAGCATAGCATCGCCGGGCGGCGGCATGGCAAGAGGGACCGCCGGCGGGCGCGCCGCCGGGCGATTATAATCCAATGGAAGAACAAACGATCGTCCAGGAAAGCCGGCCGTAGGCGCGATGCCGCCGCCGGCTTCTATCCCTCGTGCGCGACCACCCGCACCCACGGTTGCGGCGTTCCGGCCGGGTCGGAAAGACCGGGCCGGGCGTCCCGCGCCGCCCGCTCCCACGACCGACGTGCGGAGGCGCTGCCAGAAAGCGCTTGACGCTCCCCCCCCCAGGCTATGTTGCAGGAAGCGTTTTCCCCGGCGGAGCAAGCGGATTCGGCCTCACCGGGCGGAGGCACATCATGCGGGGCGGGCTCCTGGCGTGCGGGGCGATCGGCCTTCTGCTGACGACGGGCCGCGCCACCGCCGCCCCGCGCGCCGAGGGGAAGCTGCCGAGCCTCTACGTCATGGGCGTCACCGGCGGCGAGGGCTTCTCGCAGAAGCTGGTGGGGAGCATCGAGGAACTAGTCCAGCAGGCCTTCGGCGACACCGGCCGGTTCTCGCTTCTCGGGCGAAGCGACGTGAGCGCGCTCATCAGCGTCGAGCGCCAGCGCGAGCTGATGGGCTGCGTCGACGACTCGCGCTGCATCACCGAGATCGCGGGAGCGCTCGGCACCGACTACGTCGCGCTGGCCGACGTGTCGCGCTTCGGCACGACGGTGGTGTGCAGCATCAAAGTCCTCGAGACGCGCACGGGGAAGGTCTCGGCGCGGGTTCGGCGCAAGGTCGCCGCGGACGAGGCTCTTCCGGAAGCCGTGGACGCCGCCGCGGCGGAGGCGGCCGAGAAGACGCTCGGGCCGCGGGCCGAGGGTGCCCATCGCTCCGAATCCCCGGAGAAACAGGCGGTTCCCGCAACGGCCGCGGCTGTCGCACCGACCCGTCCTCCTCCTCCGGCCTCGCTCACCGAGGGCGTGCCCTCGACCGCGACCGCACCGACTGTTCCCGGGCCCGCGGCGCAGGTCCCAGCGAACGCGCCGATCGCACCGGCCGCACCCGAGTCCCCGCGTGCGGAACGTCGGAGGCTCTGGACGTGGGTCGCGCTGGCCGGCGCGGGGCTGGCGCTCGCGGGATCGGGCTATTTCGGCTGGAAGATGCGCTCCGAGGCGCAGGCGCTCGGGGCGGGGCCGGTGACGGAGCCCGCCGCGAAGATCGAGCAGGCCCGGTCCGACCAGACGACCACGAACACGCTGCTGGGCGTGGCCTGCGGGCTGGGTACAGGAGCGGTCGTGCTCTTCGTGCTGAAGCTGTGAAGCGGACCCCGGTCCGCCGGGAGGACCCATGCGTACCTCGATGCTCGCGTTCTGGGCGCTTGCGCTGCCGGCCTGCACGCTGGAAATCGGGCCGCTCATCTGCGAGACGAACGCCAACTGCCCGCCGGGGCAGGTCTGCGGCGCCGACAAGCATTGCATCGACACGGCAACGGTCAAGCCGTGCCGGACGACGCTCACTGCGACGGCGGTGTCGGCAACGCAGGTGGACCTCTCGTGGGGCGACTGCGAGAGCGAGACGGAATGGCGCGTGGAAAGGCGCGATCCGGGCGGCGAGTTCGCGCTGCTGCCGGCGCTGGGGCACGACACGGCGCGGTTCTCGGATCGCGGGCTGACCGGCACGACCCGCTACGCGTACCGGGTGCGGGGGCACCTGCCGACGGGCGACGACGAGTGGTCGAACGAGGCCGAGGTCACGACCCGCTGCACGCCGGACGAGACGCGCGACTGCTTCTCGCCGGGGCTGGGCGACGCGACCCGGCACGTCGGCGTGTGCCGCGACGGAAAGGAAACCTGCGACTCGACGGGCGCCTGGCCGGGGCCCGGCCATTGCGAAGGCGAGAAGACTTCGCAGGAGGGCGGCTCGACGCGGGCGGAGACGTGCAACGGACTCGACGACGACTGCGACGGATTCACGGATGCCGGGGACTCCAAGCTGGTCCGCGATGCCTGCGAGAAGACCGTCGGCGTCTGCGCGGGAGGTCTTCATGCCGCGGCCGAGTGTACGGCGGGACACTGGAACGCCTGCGCCTCGAGCGACTACGGCCAGGGATTCGAGCTGCTGGAATCGTCCTGCGACGGCAAGGACAACGACTGCGACGGGGAAACCGACGCCGCCGATGCCGACCTCGTCCTCGCGGGGTGCGAGAAGACTGCGGGTGTCTGTGCGGGCAAGCTTCACTCCCCCTCGGAGTGCCACGCCAACGGTTGGTTGGCCTGCACGGAAGGCGACTTCGGTGCGGACTACGAGCCGGCGGAGACGAGGTGCGACGGTCAGGACAACGACTGCGATGCAGCGACGGACGAAGGAGCCGGGGCGCAGTTGAGCCGCGGTTGTCCGGGAGAGAAGGGCATCTGCGCCGGAGGGAACGAAACGTGCGTCGCGATCGCGGACAGCGGCGTCGAGACGTGGAGCGCGTGCTCGATTTCGGCAGGAGCCGAGACCTGCAACGGCCTGGACGACGACTGCGACGGGCACACCGATGCAGACGACGCGAATCTCGTGCTGAACGCCTGCGAGGAGCAGACCGGCGTCTGTGCGGGAAGCGTTCACTCCTCGGTGGAATGCGTCGGAGGCAACTGGCAGGCATGTGTCGCTGCGGACTTCGGGTCGGACTACGAAGGCGTCGAGTCGAAGTGCGATGGCAAGGACAACGACTGCGACGGAATGACGGACGGCGCCGACACGAACCTCGTGCATGCGATATGCGAGAAGACGGCCGGTGTGTGTGCGGGCACGGTTCACGCTGCGTCCCAGTGCGGCGTGGCGGGATGGAGCGCGTGTACGGGCGAGGAATACGGAACGGACTTCGAATCGCTGGAGTTGCGTTGCGATGGCAAGGACAACGACTGCGACGGTGCGACGGACGGCGGAGACCCGGATATCGTCCTCGCCGCGTGCGGGAAGACGTCCGGCGTGTGTGCGGGAGCGCTTCACTCGGCTTCTCGGTGCCTCGCGACCGGGTGGACGGACTGCGTTGCCGCGGATTACGGCAGCGACTTCCAGCAGACGGAATCGCGGTGCGACGGCTTGGACAACGACTGTGACGGATCGACCGACGACGCGGGATCCGGAACCCTGGTCCAGGCTTGTCCCGACGCGAAGGGAGCTTGCACCGCCGGAGACGAGACATGCGTTGCGCTGGCGGACTCAGGCGTCGAGCTTTGGAGCGAGTGTTCCGTGGTCGCAGGCGACGAGGCATGCAACGGCCTGGACGACGACTGCGACGGAGTCACGGACAATCACCTCGTACCGCATTCGTGCGCGAAGCAGCTCGGCGTCTGCGCCGGGAGCCACAACGCCGTCGCGGAATGCTCCGCTGGCCATTGGCTCGACTGCTCCGATGCCGATTACGGAACAGACTTCGAGACCGTCGAGTCGCGGTGCGACGGGAAGGACAACGACTGCGATGGCTCGACCGATCCCGGATGCGGTGTGGATGGAGGCTATCCGGACGCGGGCCAGAGCGATGGCGGCGCCCGTGATGGCGGCGGCATGGAGGGCGGTGGCGTCGATGCCGGGGAACCGGATGGCGGTGTCCCCGACGGCGGGTCTGCGGCATTCTGCGGTGGAATCGGCGAGTCGTGCTGCCACGGGACGGTGTGCGGGCCGGGGCTGGCATGCTCTGGCGGGGCATGCACATCGACTGCGGCGGGGGGAAGATGGGCCGCAACCGGTGCATTGGGCAGCGTGCGCTCCAACCCAACAACCACGTTGCTGCCGAACGGAATGGTCCTCGTCGCAGGTGGAGGCGGATCGGCCGGCGCGCTCGCCTCGGCGGAGCTGTACGACCCGGAGGGCGGGACCTGGTCGGCGACGGGCAGCATGACCACCGCGCGCAGTGTTCACGCCGGGGTGCTGCTCCGCGACGGAACCGTTCTCGTCGCTGGAGGAGAACCCGATATCGCCACGAGCGAGTTGTTCGACCCTTCGACGGGAAGATGGACCGCAACCGGAAGTCTAATCACGGGGCGGCATTTCCACGAGATGGTGCTGCTTCCTGATGGCCGCGTGATCGCAGTTGCAGGTCGCGCAGCAGCCTCCCAGTTGACATCGACGGAAGTGTACAGTCCAGCGACGAAGACTTGGAGCGCGGGACCCAGTCTCAGCTTGGCGCCTGGCGGCGGGTTCATGATGACGCGCCTCCGCGGCGGCTCAGTCATGCTGGCCGGAGGGTGGCCGAGTGGACCCATCGCCAACGTGTTCCTGCTCGACCCACTGGCAATGAGCTGGACCGCAGCAGCCAGCCTCGACACTGGCCGAACGGGATCTGCAGGGGTTCTGCTGACCGACGGCCGCCTGCTACTGACGGGCGGATACTCCGGGATGATCTCGTCGCTGCTGTTCCACCAAGGCAGCGGTCAGTGGTCATCGACCGGGGGGCTTGCCAACGGACGGTACGGCCACGCAGCCGCTCTGCTCCCGGACGGTCGTGCGCTCGTTTGCGGAGGACGCAACAGCCCGGCGGGAAGCAGCGATGCGACCTTCACCTGCGAAGTCTACTCGCCCTCCACTGGAAACTGGACCGCGACCGACTCCGTCCCGATGGCACGTATGGGGCGGGCATGGACCCTGCTGCCCTCCGGCCGGGTTCTTGCTGCGGGCGGGAGCAACGATGGCAGCCAAGTCCGCGACTCTGCGGTTTACAAGCCGGATCTCTCGGGCGGATACGGCGTCCGCCCACTGCTGAGCGAGGCTCCGGGTTCTGCTGTTCCCGGACAGGTGATTTCGGTTCTCGGACGCGGGTTCTCGGACGTGACGGAGGGAGTCTTCAGCAACGAATTCCAGAGGTCTCCATCCAACTTCCCGCTCGTCCGCCTGACCTGCGGCTCGATGGCCTACTGGTGCCCCACCTTCGACTGGACCGACACCTCGACGAAGTGTACGGTGCCGCCGAACGTGCCGCCGGGGGACTGCGCGCTGACGGTGGTGGTGAACGGGATTCCGAGCGCGACCTCGCCATTGCTGCCGGTGGTGAGGGCATCCACCATCGTCTTCTCCTCCGGCCGTGCCGGTGCGACGAACCTGTTTCGGATGCAGGCGGACGGCGCAGGCGTGACGCAACTGACGCAGGCAACCGGCTCGCAGACCGCGATGGCGCCGGCCTTCTCGCCCGACGGTTCGAAAATAGCCTATTCATGGAATGACGGCAGCACGAAGACAATCCACGTCATGAACGCGGACGGCTCGAGCGACCACGCAGTCCCGAACACAGCGGGCGTGGAGGACTGGTACGGCAACCACACGATCGCGTGGTCCGGCGACGGAACCCGGCTTGTGTACGACGAGGATCGCGCCGTCCGCACGATAGGGATCGACGGGTCGAACAAGGGCACCATCTGGACCTGCAACGGCGGGTGGTGCGTGCTCGGTGGCGTCGCGTGGCATCCGACAAGCGGCAAGATCTACGCCGGGTGGTCCCAGATCGGGAACGGGTGCAATGGCGACATCTACACGATGGATGCCGACGGGAGCGCGCCGACGCTTTTCGCGGGCGCCGCGATGGTCGGCGGGCTGCAGGGCGACGGAGCATGGCTATACTACAACACAGGAACCAGTGGACTGTGCGTCAGCTACAAAATCGTCAAGGTGCGTCCGGACGGGACGGGGACCACCGTCATCGATGCCTCGAACTGCGCCCGTCCGCGCGCCAGCCACGACGGCAGCACCGTGATCGCGACTTGCGCGAGCCCCTCAAACGTCTTCCGCTTCAACCCCGACGGGACGGGGAAGACGCAGCTCACGTTCAGCCCGACGGGTGAAGGCGATGCGTTGGACATCTGGTAGCCAGTCCCATGCCGGTTCCGAAAGCCTTCGGAGAGGGCTCGGCACGCCTCGCCGACGATCTCGACGTTGTGTACCATCCACGTCTGCAGCAGCTCGTCCGCGAGAAACGCGTCCCTGCGGCGTCCGGCGTGGCGCGCGATTCGATCCATCGCCTCGAGCACGTCGCGCAGCCGCTCGGCGTCGTCCCTCACAGCGGCACCGCGTCCGCGAGCACGCGAGGACGGATGCGTTCGCGCAGGCCCGGTTCGGTCACGATGTCCACTCGACGGCCAAGCAGGCGTTCGAGCCGCACCAGCAGGCCGCCGAGCGACAGCAGCCCGTGTCCCGGCTCGACATCGACAAGGAGGTCGATGTCGCTGTCCTCGCGCTCGTCGCCGCGGGCGACGGAACCGAACAGGCGGACGTTGCGCGCGCCGTGCTCGGCCGCGATTCGCAGGATGTCGCCGCGCCGGGATTGGACGAGCTCGCGAAGTGTCACGGACGCCACCTCCGCCGCAGAAGAATAGCCCGGTCGGCGGGAGCCCGCCACAGCGCTCGATCGGCTTCCGCTGCGCCCGCTCGTCCCCATAGCGACAGGCAGGCAGCACGGCTCAATCCGTGCCGCCGTCGAGAATCGCCTGGAGCTGCGCGATCAGCGGCGGCAGGTCCTTGGTCGCCGTCTCCCAGACGACGTCCCGGTTGATGTCGAAATAGGCATGAACCAGTCGATGCCGTGTTGCGGCGACGAGCGCCCAAGGGACCTCGGGGTGCGCCGCCCGCATCGGTGCGGGCACCTTCGACGCCGCCTCTCCGACGACGGTGAGCAGCCAGACGAGCGAGTAGGCGAGGCTGCGGTCCGAGTCGAGGTCCGCGCGGGAGCGGTCGCGGACCATGTCCGTTGCCTCGCGCGCGGCGTCGAGCATGTGTCGCAGCCGATCACGCTCGGTCGGGAGCATATTGAACCTCGGCGGAGCGGACCACCGCGTCGCGGAAGTGTCGGGACAGCTCTTCCGGAGTACGCAGATCCACTGTTCGCCCGATCATCTCGGAGAGCTCGATTTGCATCCGGGCCAGTCCGAAAAACCCCGGAACCCGCCCCGGCTCGAACTCCACGAGCACGTCCACGTCGCTGTCGGGCCGGAAGTCGTCGCGCAGCACCGAGCCGAACAGCGACAAGCGACGGATGCCGTGACGCCGGCAGAACTCGGCGATCTGCCCTCGATCAAGCTGGATCCGCGCGCCCATCTGCGCCTCCGCGGACCTCGCAGCCCGCTGGAAAACAGTAGCAGCCATCCGTGCCGCCCGCCACGGTCGTCGATTGTCGGCGAACCTGCCGACTGCGCCGCCGCAGGCGCAACCGCCTCGTCGCGCTACGCCCGGCTCGCGGCGAACACGATGTCGTGTCCGGGGTCGAGCACCGACAGCAGCTCGGTCAGCTTCGTGACGGTCGGGACCGATTTGCCCTGTTCGTAGCGGGCGTAGGCGTTGCGCGAACGCAGGCCGAGCCTGCGCGCGACCTCCGCCAGCGACAGTCCGCTCGAGACACGCTTCTGCCGCAGGAGCAGCGCGAACAGCGGTTCCTCGGGACTCCCGCCGATCTCGAAGTAGCTGCCGTCTCCGGGGAAGACCTCCGCCCGGAACCCCGGCGTGTCGGTCACGATTTCCAGCGCCTCGGCCGCCATCCGGTACGCGTCGGCCTTGGACGTCCCTTGCGTGTACACGCCGAGGTCCCGCACTTCGACTGCCCAGTACCGCCCCGCTCGCACGATGGTCCCGGCGAATCTCATGGCCCGTCCTCCTTCTCCGCCTGGCGCAGGATGGCCAGCGCGGTCCGTTCGTTCACCTCCGCATGGCGCGGCACTGGGAGCGGGCGACGGCCCGGTTTCGCGAAGCCCCGGTGATTGCCGTCCTCGCGCGCGAAGGTCCAGCCCAGCGCGAGGAGCTTCCGCCCGAGGTCCCGCCTCTTCACGGGCGCAATGTACACGTCTTGGTGTACAGACGCAAGGTCTGGCATGTCGGCAACGACGCGCGCGCATCCTCCGGTCTGCGCGGCGCCTGCTGGGTGCCGCGGGACGCGACCGGCGGTGCTACTCCGACCTGTTCGGCCTGGAGCCCGATGGTCCGACCCCGTGCGGGTCGCATGCCACCATCGGTTCGTCCCGATGCGAGGCATCCGACCGGGCCCATGCGTACAGGCGGCTCGTCTCGGCGGGCGTGTGCATGACGAGCGTGACCGGGCCGCCCGCAAGTTCCTCGAGCTGGCCTCGAACGCGACCCAGCCGGTGGAAAAGCGCCCGCGCCTCACCCGGCTCGACGTCGAAAACGTCGATGGCGCGCTCGCAGCCGTCGAAGTCTCCGCAGATCGCGCGCTCGTCGAGCCAGTGGACCGGCCGCCCGCCCCGATGCTTCCCGTGACAACCGCAAGGGCTCTCCGCGACGCATCAGCGGCGCGCGCCCCGACCCGCGGCCCCGGCGGGCCGGCGACCGCGCTGCTGTTCCAGCCCCCGAACGGCATCGCCACGGGCTTCTTCCAGGACCGTCTGCAATCGCCGCTCCACCATGACCCGCCGGGCGGGCGACGCGATTCTTCCCAGCCACCGACGTGCCTCCCGGACGCGGAAGCCCGCGGGAAGCTCCAACTCGGGCAGGCGCGCGAACAGCCGGCTCTTCGCGCAGGACAGGTACAGCGTGTCCATGAGCGCCTTCTCCGGCGTCGCGACCCGGATCGGCGGATCGCCGGTGGTCGCGAATCCCCCGAAAAAACGGGGCGAAATGCAGTGTACCGAGAACGTCGCGAGGCTCGTCGGCGTGCGCCGGGTCGGCCCCGGCGACGCGAGGTACACCACGCGCGGAATCTGCTCGACCATCCCGTGCAGGTGCAGCGCCGACTGGAACGAGACGTACGCCGGAAAGGGAGCGGCGACGTAGTCGCCCAGAGCCAGCGGGTCCAGGTCCTCCTCGAGGCTCCAGAGG
>Ga0172368_10002879_pt1 | contig 21451 bp, 15 predicted proteins | sample Lak11m_FD_114540 | JGI IMG/M metagenome (GOLD analysis project Ga0172368, IMG submission 114540) | Freshwater microbial communities from Kabuno Bay, South-Kivu, Congo - kab_022012_11m | ecosystem: Environmental > Aquatic > Freshwater > Lake | place: Democratic Republic of the Congo: South-Kivu...
ATGGTTGACGAATTGCTGCGCGATCGCGGCTCCCTCTACCAGCAGGCGCGGCAGCGGGAACGCCTGCGCCCGCTCTGCGCGCGGTTGCTGGTGTTTTTCCTGTTGTCCGCGGCGATTTACGGGGCGGTGATGGGCGCTTATCGCGGCTTTCACCCGGAATTCTTCTTCAGCGATTTCGAGCTGACCGCAGGTGGCATGGAACCCATCCAGGGGAAGGTGGCCGGGATGCGGGTGGAGCGCAACACGGTTTATACGCGTGCCGTCCTCCCCGCGGCCCTCGCCGATGCGACCATCCGCTTCAACCTGACGGACCCCTCGGATTCTATCCCGGTGCGCGAGGTGGGCGAGGAGAAGGGCTATACGAAGATCGTGCTGGCGCCGAACGCGGTGTTGACCGAAGCAGGGCGCTGGATCCTTCCCCTCCTGGTGGCGGTGAAAATTCCGCTGCTCTTCCTCCTTACGCTGATTGTCTGTGCGCTGGCGCTGTATATTCTCAACCTGGCCTTCGGCATGAAGCTGCATTTCGCGCCGTCGATGACGCTGATGCTCTTCGCGCTGGCCGGCACCGGCGTCATGCTGGTGGTCTTCGCCCCCATCGCGCTGCTCTTTTCCGTAGTGACGACCAGCTACCACTTCATGAAGATCCTGCACGTGGCGGTCTTCGCTATCTCCGGCCTCTTCGGGGCGAGAATCCTGTATGAAGGCCTGATACACATGCAGGCGCCGGTAGATGACGCGGCGCCGTCTACTGCCGCCAGTGGTCGGGCGAAGCTCGTGCTCTTCTCCTGGTTGCTCCTCTATTGCCTGGTCGGCGCCCAACTCGCCTGGACGCTGAAACCGTTCCTCGGCACCCCCTACCTCCCCGCCACCCCATCCTTCCGGCTCGATCGCGGCAACATCTTTGTAAGCACCATCGAGTCGTTCTACGGCATCAAGCCGGCGGAATAAGCGTGTGGTAACGGAGCGGTACTGCATCTGTCAGAGGGATAGAACCACAGTGCGGGAGAGCCGCAACCAGATAAGCCTTCCACGCGGTGGTTTCGATACAGCGCGGAAACTGTGGAAAGAATCGATCAGCTTACCTGCCTACTCAACCACCGGATTCACCTTGCCTATGTTGGGCATAACGTAACCATAGGTAAGGTGAGTCCGGTGGTTGAGTAGGTGGGTAAGCTGATCGATTCTTTCCATAGCGCATGTGCCGTACCGAAACCACCGCGTGGAAAGCCTGTTTGGTTGCAACTCTGTCGCGCGGTGGTTTCGTCTTCTTCGCTTCCGATTTGCCGAATTAGGAATCCGCGCATACCCCTGAATGGAAACATGTGTTTTGTCACCTTGTCGTGCTTGAGGAAAGGTGGTAGCATACATCGTTCTGTTCACCACCCTCCGGCTGCAGAGCGGTCCGAGCTATCTGCCGTGACCGGGGAGATTGTTCGGCGCAAAGGATGCACGGGGCATGCTGAATACAACGCTGCCGGAAGGCATTCAGCTCGACGAAGCGATACGGCTCTGCGCGGAAGCGGATTTACACCCGGACGGCTCGCTCGGTGACGAGTGGCTGATCGTGACCGATGCCAACCTGCTGGTCTTCAGCCGGAACGGCGCCGGCATTGAGCGGCGCTTCAACCTGCCGCTCTCCGAGATCAGCGAGCCGAAGGTGGAGAATCTGGTGGGCGGCGGCGCCTTCGCCGTCACGCGGGACGGCAAATCCCTTAATCTGCTCAGCTTTACCAATCGCCGCGCCCCCGACTTCGCCTCCGCCGCCGGCGTGCTGGGCAAATGGCTGAAGGGCGAAGAGGCGGAACTGCCGGAGCAGGAGGCGCAGAAGTGCCCGAAGTGCGGCATGCCGCTGGAGAAGGGCACCAAGGTCTGTCCGTTCTGCGTTGAACGGGGCAAGACACTGCGGCGCCTGATCGACTATCTGCGCCCGCACTGGATGACGGCCATCTCGCTGACGCTGTTGGCCACGCTCAGCACCGCGCTCGGTCTCATCCCGCCTTACCTGCAGAAGCCGTTGGTGGATGACGTCCTCAAGCTGCCGGAAAAACAGGTGCTCACGCCTGGTGAAGTTCACCATAAGCTGGTTATGCTCGGTGTGCTGGCCGTCATCCTGGTATCGGTGCTGATCATCAGCCGCCTCATCGGCGTGATTATGAGCTGGCTGAGCGCGTATCTCGGCAACCGCATCACCCATGATGTGCGCATCCAGCTCTTTCGGCACCTGCAGTACCTGTCGTTGAATTTCTTCGACAAGCGGCAGATGGGCCAGGTCATCTCCCGTGTGAACCAGGATACCGGGCAACTACAGCAGTTCCTGGTCTGGGGGTCACAGGACCTGGCGATCAACGTGTTGAACATCCTCGGCATCGGCTTCATGCTCTTCCGCATGAACTGGATACTCGCGCTCTGCGTGATGGTGCCGGCGCCGATCGTCGCCATCCTCTCCGGAAAATTCTGGCGGCGCATCCGCTTTTACATGCACCGCTTCTTCTCGCGCTGGGGCCGGGTCAATGCCATCCTCACCGAGACGCTGAACGGCATGCGGGTGGTGCGCGCCTTCGCGCAGGAGCCGCGCGAGATCGCCCGCTTCAACGAGCAGAGCGACGAGCTGGCGAAAGCCGGCGTGAAAGCGGAATGGACCTGGGCGTTTCTCTTCTCGGGCATTTCGGTGCTGGTCATGCTCGGTTCGATGCTGGTCTGGTACATTGGCGGGCGTTTCGTCATCCAGGACCATAACCTGTCCCTGTTGGGCATGCTGAAGACCAAACCGTTTACGCTGGGTGATCTGCTGGTATTCATCTCCTACGTCACCATGTTCTACGGCCCGGTGCAGTGGATGTCCATGCTGATCAACTGGTGCACCCGCTCGCTCACCGCCGCCGAGCGCATCTTTGAAGTGTTGGACTCCGAGCCGGACGTGGTCGAGGCGAAGGATGCCGTCCCGCTGACCGAAATCGCCGGGAAAGTCACCTTCAAGGACGTGCTCTTCGGCTATGAGCGGCATCGACCGGTGTTGAAGCACGTGAGTTTCGATGTCGAAGCGGGCGAGATGATCGGCCTGGTCGGGCACAGCGGCGCCGGCAAATCCACCACCATCAACCTGCTCTGCCGTTTTTACGACGTGAATGACGGCGAGATCCTCATTGACGGCGTGCCCATCCGCAAGCTGAAGGTGGCGGACCTGCGCCAGCAGATCGGCCTGGTGCCGCAGAATACCTTCCTCTTCAGCGGCACGCTGGCGGACAACATCGCTTACGCCAAGCCGGAGGCGACCAAGGAGGAGATCATCCGCGCGGCGAAGGTGGCTAACGCCCACGACTTCATCCGCGCCAAGCCGGACGGCTACGAATCGCTCATCGGCGAAGGCGGCAAAGGCCTGTCCGGCGGCGAGCAGCAGCGGCTGGCTATCGCCCGCGCGGTGCTGCACAACCCGCGCATCCTCATTCTGGACGAAGCTACCTCGCACGTAGACGTGGAAACGGAGAAGCAGATCCAGGAGGCCACCGCGCGTCTGATCAAAGGCCGCACCACCTTCGCCATCGCCCACCGCCTCTCCACGCTGAAAAACGCCAACCGCCTGATTGTGTTGAAAGACGGTGCAATCGTCGAAATCGGCACCCACGACGAACTGCTGGCGAAGGAAGAGGGCGAATTCCACCGCCTGGTGCAGATGTACCAGGAGATCTCAAAGGTGCAAGCGGTGCAGCGGTAAAATCCTGGGACCGCAGGCGTCCCGCGCCTGCCCTGTAGGAAAGCTTTCGTGTAAGGGCAGGCGCGGGACGCCTGCGGTCCCAGGTTGGAGTGTCAACGATGACCGAAGAACAGGTAACGACAACCGAGAACGAAATTCAGGAGCAGGCGCCGGAGGAGATTCGGTGGCTGGAGCCGGAGCAGTGTTGCTGGCAGTTCGAGCACGGCCGGCTGCAACTGCGCAAGCAGGCGGAGGAGGAGTGGAAGGACGTCGGCATCTACCGCCTCTTCCCGCTCAGCGATCCGGAAGCCTGGCTGTCGGTGGTGGACAAGGACAACAAGGAGGTTGGCATCATCCGCGAGCTGCACGGCTGGCCGCACGAGCCGCTGGCGCTGATTCGCGAAGAGCTGAACCGCCGTTACCTGGTGCCGCAGATCCTGCGCATCATCACCTGCCGCGACCTGTTCGACTTTTCCATCTGGGACGTCGAGACCGACCGCGGTCCCATTAAATTCAACGTCCGCCGCCAGCAGGAAAACATCCAGCGCCCCCTTCCCCACCGCGTGACGCTGATCGACACCGAAGGCAACCGCTACGACATCGCGGATATCAACAACCTGGATGACGAGAGCAAAAAGATGCTGGAGGAACGGATTTAAATGCAGAGTGCTCCACGTGATCAGATACAATAGAATCTTGCTCTCACCTCTTGCTCTTGCTCTGAAAATCCTCACGGATTTGGTCTCCGTGAGGATTTTCAGAGCAAGAGCAAGATGATTTACTGTCAATTCACCAACAAATCATCCGTCACCTCGAGCCGCAGTTCCACCTGCGGCACGCCGTCCACCACCTGCACGGGGAGCTTGCCGCTGTCCTGCGCATCGAGGCTGCCTTTGAAATAGCCGGCGGCGCGCAGGCTCTGCACGGTCTTCACCGGAACGCCGGGGAAGCGGACGATGAGCTTGTCGATAGGCTCCTCCGTCCAGTTGATCAGCAGGACGATATCGCCCTGGGGGCCGGTCATAAACTGCGCCTCGACCAGCGGGTTGTTTGTCGCCACCGGTGGGATGACGCGCGCCTGCTGGACCGGCAGTGTGATCAGCGCGCGCAGGGCGGCCGGGAACTCGGTGGGCAGCACCTGGGACGACGGCGGCATGGCCGGGGTCAGGTAGGCCAGTCCGGCGAGCGCGCCGAAATAATAGACCGTGCCTTTTCCATAGGTATTGCGGAGGAAGGCGGGCGAGCCGTCCGTCTGATAGGCGCCGAGTACCTGCGCGCTCTGTGGTATCAATGCGTCCCGATAACAGAGCGCCGGCACATCCACCTGCGTCAATCCCTGCTCGGGCGCCTTCACGGTCAGCGTATCAAGCGGCGCCATCACTGGCAGCATCGTGCGCGGGCGGATGCCGCGCAGCGCGCGGTTGAGCGTATGGCTCTTCAGGCCATACACCTCGTAGAGCGCCGTGTTGTCATGGTGATACTCGTCGAGCAGGCCGCCGCCGCCGTCAGCGAAGACGATGCCGCCGGCCCGCACCCAATCGGCCAGCGGCTGCACCGCGGCGGAGAGCATCTCCGAGCCGACCACGTACAGCACCTTGCAGCCGGCCAGCTTGCCTTCGGCCACGTCCTCATCGGTGATCAAATCCACCGGGTACTGCGCGTGGCGCAGCGCCATCCAGATCGCCTTGCGCTCGTTATTATTGACGTTGTTTTTCGCGCCGTAGAGGTGGCCGGCGCCGCCCAGATCCTCGGTGTCCCAGGTATCGGCGGCGCGAGAGAGCAGGATGGCCACCTCCGCCTTTTTCGGCAGCGCGGGATAAAGCCGGTCTTCGACAGCGCCGGCGTCGCGGATCATGTCGTGGATGCCTTGATAAGTGCGCGGGCTTTCCGTCTGGTCCACATAATCCCAGGTAATCATCCCCTGGCTCTCCGTGACAAAGTGATTGATAATCTTCGCGCCGTGGGCGAAAGCCAGCCCGTGCATGCGGCGCAGGTTGTCCTCCGACTGCCCCTTGAACGGCATGATGTAGAACTGCATGGGGATATTGTGGTAGCTGTCCCCCAGCCGCAGGCCGTCGAGCAGGAAGCCATAGACCTGTGGGGAGCACTCCGGCAACTGCCACCACCAGTCCTCCGTCCAGCTCATGGTCATCGCCCCGGCCTTGAAGGGGTCCACCCACTGGCGCACATCCGGCCACACATTCAGGTGCGGGCTGTAATTCGCGCCGGTGATCACCTTCATGCCCGGATACTTTGCCTCAACCTCCTGCCTGCGCGCGGCCAGCTCCTGGTACCAAAGGTCGAAGCGGAAGTTCGCCTGTTCGTAAAACAGCACCGGCTTCTGCATCACCGGCGACTCCTGCGGATTCACTCCCAGCTTCGGCAGCGTGACCAGCGCCCACTGCTGGTCGACCGGCAGCCCCTTCGCCGCATCCGCATCCAGCAGCACATCCAGCGGCTTGATGCCCTTCGCCTGCAGGTAGGCGCGGAATTTCCGGTTCTGCTCATCCTCCGGCGTTTTCAGCGACAGGCCGATCTCGTCACCCAGGCTGCCCTCTACCGTGCCTTCGGGGAAGCCATTGTAACCGAGCGCGTCCTTCACCGCCTGCTGATCGCGCGTTTTAAAGACGATTTGCGTCGGGAGTCGGCCGTTGTCGGGGAATTCCGCGATGACATCGAGCTGGTCCTGCAGCGCCTCCTCCAGCGTGTAAACGCGCGGATTGACGTCCGGATGGGTCGGCACCAGCAGGCCCAGCGTGGGCAGGTAAGGCCGGGAGCCGTTCCAGGTGGCAAAACCGAGTATCCAGGGATACTGGCGCTCCGTCGAAGTCGCGGGCAGCTCCGGCTTTTTCACCTCCACGCGGCGGATCACGCCGGTGCCCGGCCCCTCCGCCACCTCGGCCAGCAGGTACAGCCCGTTCGCCTGCGGCTGCGTCATCACCGCGCACAGCACCGGCGACAGGTAGGTAACCGAGCTTCGCGTGCCCTGCGGGTTCATGTATTGTCCCACGTCCACCCAGGGCGTCATCTCGCCGGGCGCCAGATAGCGTGTAGACTTCGCGCCGGCGACGTCGATGCCGTCCGCGCCGACATAGACTGTCTTGCCGGCCCACCCCAACTGCTTTTCTTCGCCGGGTGGGATCAACTGGTTATTGTTCGGCACCACGTTCATCCGCACCAGCACCTTCGCCCCGTCGGGCCGGATATTGGTGAAGCGAATGAAAATCTTATCCTTGCCCAGTGTGTCGAGCGCGCGAGCGGGAACAAGCAGCAAGGCCACGATGGCCAGCAGGAGCGCAACAGCGCTGCAGCGTTGAAGCATGGCGGAAACTCCACAATAGAATGTTATGTATCTGTTTCGCCCGTCGCGCGGTTCTCCTTCTTCTTTTCCGCTGCATATAGAAATAAAGCGATTCCTGTCAGCAATGACAAAATGGCGAGTGGGAGGTGATCATGCGCCCGGTAAGCCTCCCGAACCCATGACCACTCGCCACTCGCCATTAATCACTCGCCATTTCCGTCTATTTCGCCGCCTTTTCCACATAATTCAGCCGCAGGGTGGAGAGCAGGTTGTTCATTTCACGCACTTCGCGGGGGTCAAGGCGGCCTTCGGTCAATTGCACAAGGGCGCCGATGGCATCGATGGCCAGGCGGGTCTGGCCGAGGTCGGTCTTCGTCTCGTTGGTGGCCGGATTGGCACGGATGCCCATATTGATCCACGCCAGGTCGGTGAACAGGCTGATGGCAAAGCGCAGGGCATCCTCGGTGCGCATCTCCGGCGGCGGCGCCTGCTCGTCTGCGGTCGCTTCCGCGTGCTCTTCCACGGTCGCGTCGGCGTGCTCTTCCGGTGGGGTGGTTGGTTCGTCTGGCATATCTTACCTCCTCAGGCGTTGTCTTTGCGTTATTCTTTACCGGCGCCGGAAAAAATCCTGCCACTTTTATCATCCTATGCAGGGGTTGCGTTGATTAATGCTGAATTCAATACCGATTCCATCCTGTGCAAGGAGAAAATGATGCAAGAGGTTCCCTCGTTCATCGACCGCAACTCACCCGACGGCATTCATGTGTATCAACTCACCGACGATCCGCAGAGCGCCGGGCTGGTGTATCCGGACCAGCCAAGCTTTCTGGCGGATGGCCGGCGCCTGCTGGTGAACACCTCGACCGGACCGGTCATCTGTGACCCGGACGACGGCGGGACGCAGCGTCCCATCTTCAGTGATGAAGAGCGCCGGCACCTCGCGCTGACCTTCGATGGCCAATATGCTTATTACCCGCAGCAATCGAAGGACGAAGGCAGCCTGACGATTTCGCGCATCGATCTGGACAGCCTGCGCGTGGAGGATGTCTTTCACGCTGAAGGACTGCTGCCCGGTACGTCGATTCGCGCCGACCGATTCGGCATCAGCACGGTCTCCTCGGATCACTACCGCGTCGCCTGCGGCCTCTGGCTGGGCGACGGCAATACCCCCGATGCGCCCTACGGCATTGTCGTCCTCGATCTCGAAAATGGCGAAACACGGATTGTCGCGGAGGATCGCGATTTCTGCAACCCCCACCTGCAGTATTGCCGGTCAACCGACCCGGTGGCAACGCACGATCTGCTCGTCCAGATGAACCACGGGGTGCACACCGATGCGGAAGGCAAGCTGCTGGTCGCCCTCGGACCACCGCCGGAGAAGGGCACCGATATTCACGCGGTCCGTGATGACGGCACGAATTGGCGCGACCTGCCGTTTGGCCGGGATGGCCACGAGTCATGCATCGGACACCAGATCTGGCGCGGGTTCGGCACTTCCGCGGTGACGGTCACCCTGCAGAACGAAGACACCAGCTACGGCTGGGCCGACGGCTCCGCCCAGGAGGTGGTGGCGGGCTGGCCCATGGCGACGGATAAGAACGCCCCGCATATCGGCCTGCTTAATCCCGGCGCCCGGCGTATGGTGCTGACCGAAGGATTTGTGAAGCCGCGGTTCTGCCACCTGGCCGATGATGCCAGCGGTTTGAAATTCGTCTTCGACACCTTCCCCATCTACGATGGCCGCTACGCCGGCATGCACGTCTATATCGGAAGCGCGCCCGACGAAGAGACACCGTTCACCTTCCGCTACATTCTCAACAGCGGCGTCACGTTTACCGGGAACAAAGGCCACATGCACGCCCACCCGATCATCTCCCCCGATGGCCGCCGCCTGTTCTTCAATTCCGACATCACCGGCAAACCGCAGGCGTATATGGTGACCGATTTCACATTCTAAAGATCGCCTGGTATACCGTCAGGATGGAACCACAGAGACACGGAGGCATAGAGACATTTATTGTCTCTGTGCCTCCGTGTCTCTGTGGTTCCAATGAAAATCCTAAAAACCGGCTGGCTTCCTGTGCGTCGGTGGAATCCGCCCTGATTCGCAGGTGAGCTCGTGGCCGTATAACTGGTAACCCAGCGCGCGGCAGACACGGGCGGAGGCGGTGTTGGCAATATCGTGGAGGTAGAGCGGCACCTTGCCGGCGTCCAGCGCGGCACGGGTGGCATGGGTAACCACGCTGCGCGCCAGGCCGCGGTTGCGGTAGTGCAGCTCGGTGGCAACTGCCATCTCCCAGACGTGGTCCGATTTGCACTTGATGGCCGCCCAGGAGGCGATGTCGCCCCGCTCGCCCCGTGCTACGAAAATCGGCCCGTCGAAATGGTAGCGATACCAATCCACCTGCACGTCATCATTCCGCAGCAGCTCCACCGGGAGCACATCCGGGGAGGAGGAAAAGGTCTCCGGATGGCAGGCCAGGATGGCGTGGATCTTCGGATAGCCGGTCGGCAGGTAATCGTGCGCGAACCGCACCAGTGCTTTGCCCTCCGGCGGCAGACAGTCGCATTGCTGGCGCACCGTCAACAGGAAGGATTGGAGCGTCTGCTCGAGATAGGGGGTCACAGAAATGACGCCCGTGCCGGGGACCGCATCCTCGACGGCAATACACTCCAGCGGCACCAGCCACCCCATCCAGCGCGGCCCCTCGCGATGGCGCGGCGCGCAGAACCTGACGCCCCCGTCGTGCAGCGCCTCCGGTGTGCACCCCAGCTCGTCCGCCCAGTATTGATCCAACCGTGTGGTGATGGCGATCAAACCGCTCTCCCCGTAGAAACCTCAAAGCCGAGAGATAAATTTAAGATACAGTTTTTCCTATTTACCTCTCTATACTGTTTTCATCAACTATTGCGAAGCAATTAATTAGTGTAATCTGTGAAATATGTGGTTCCAAATATTATCCATTAGTTCCCTTCAACAGGTCACGGAATTGTTCCTCCGTCAATATTTGCACATTTAACGCGCGAGCTTTGTCCGCTTTTGACCCCGGCTTATCTCCGATGATGACAAAATCGGTACTTTTACTGACACTGGACGAGGCTTTGCCGCCCAACGCGCGCACCTGCGCCTCCACCTCCTCGCGCGGGACGGACAGCGCGCCGGTGAAGACGAAGGTTTTGCCGCTGAACGGTCCCTCGCCCGCCGGGACACCCCCCCGCGGCTGCACGCCCGCCGCGCACAGCTTTTCCAGCAGCACGTGCGTCTGTTCCTGGCGAAAAAAGATGAAGACGCTGTTCGCGATTTGCGGGCCGATGCCGGGGATAGAGAGCAGTTCCTCTTGCGACGCCTCCGCCAGCTTCTCCAGACTGCCAAAGTGCGCGGCCAGCAGCTCCGCCACTGTCTCGCCTACGTAGCGGATGCCGAAGCCGAAAATCAATCGGCCCAGTGTCGGTTCCTTCGCCCCTTGAATGGCGCGGATTACGTTCTCCGCCGACTTCTTCCCCATGCGCTCCAGGCCGGCGAGCTGTTCTTCCGTGAGGGAAAACAGGTCGGCCGGGTCCTTCACCAGGTCGGTTTCCACCAGTTGCTCGACCAGCGCCGGGCCGATGCCCTGGATATCCAGCGCGCCGCGCGAGACGAAATGCTCGATGCGCTGTTTGATCTGCGCCGGGCAGGCGATGCCGCTGCAGCGCGCCACTGCCTCGCCCTCCGGTTTCACCACTTCGGAGCCGCATACCGGACATGCGATCGGCATAAGAAACGGGCGCTCGCTGCCGTCGCGCGCTTCAGTGATGGCACGCACCACCTCCGGGATCACTTCGCCCGCTTTCTGGATAATCACGTGATCGCCGATGCGGATGTCCTTACGACGAATTTCGTCTTCGTTATGCAGCGTGGCGCGGCTCACCACCGAGCCGGCCAGCAGCACCGAGTCCATCACTGCCACCGGCGTCAGCGCTCCCGTGCGGCCTACCTGCACGAGGATGTCCCGGATGACGGTCTCCGCCTGTTCCGGGGCGTATTTGTAGGCGATAGCCCAGCGCGGGCTGCGCGAGACGAAGCCCAGCGTGTCCTGCTGCTCGAGCGCGTTGACTTTAATTACCACGCCATCGGTATCGTAAGGCAGCTTGCGGCGCTCTGTCTCCCAACGGTCGCAGAATTCGAGCACCGCTTGGGTGCCGCGCACCAGTTTATACTGCTTATTGACCGGAAAGCCGGCATCGCGCAGGAACTGCAGCAGCTGTTCGTGGGTGTCGAAGCTCAGCTCACCCATCTCACCGAGCGCGTAGCAGAAGATGCTCAACTTGCGCGAAGCGGTGACGCGGGGATCGAGCTGGCGCACCGAGCCGGCGGCGGCGTTGCGCGGGTTGGCAAAGGGCGGCTCGTCGCGCTCCTCCCGCTCCGCGTTGATGCGGTCGAACTCCTCGCGGGAAAGATACACTTCGCCGCGCACTTCGATCACGCCGGACAGGTCGGCCGCCGGACGCATGCGCAGCGGCACCGCGCGGATGGTCTTGATGTTGTTGGTGATATCCTCGCCTTCCACTCCGTTGCCGCGCGTGGCGCCGGTCGTCAGCATGCCGTCGAGATAGGTCAGCGACATCGCCAGCCCGTCGATCTTCAGCTCGCAGACATACTCCACCTCCGCGTCCGGCTCCATCCCCAGCCCGCGCTTCACCCGGCTGTCGAATTCGATGAATTCCTCGTGCCCGAAGGCGTTGTCCAGCGAGAGCATCGGCACCCGGTGCCGCACCGAGCCGAACTCCGTCGTCGGCGCCGCCCCCACGCGCTGGGTGGGCGAATCCGGCGTGATGAATTCCGGATGGTCGCTTTCCAGCTTCTGCAGTTCGCGAAACAACCGGTCATACTCCGCATCGCTGATCTCCGGCGCGTCCAGCACGTAATACAGGTAATTATGCCGCTCCAGCTCTTCGCGCAGCTTTTTGATTTGCCGCGCGACCCCTGGCTCTTCAGGCTGCGGATCATCGTCGAAGATTTTTATTTGATCGGCCATGATGATATGCTCCCAAACTGAAGTTCTCTCGAATACCAGGTAAGCCCGTATGTGGTAAGCCACACAGCCGCAGCGGAGTGGCGTCGTATCTAGATAAGCCTTCCGAGAACCGAACGCCACTCCGCAGCGGCTGCGGTGGCTTACTACATACGGGCTTACCTGGTTTTTGAAAGGGCTTACCGGTTTTTTGCGATATATTTTAACGAGCCCACAACGCCTACGCTTCCCCGGTAATCTGTCCCGTCGTCTTGAAATGCAGCTTCGCCACCTGCCGCAGCAGCGGGAGTCCGCCTTTCTGGTACAATTGCCGCCCGACCGGCAGCACATGGGTGGCGCCTTTCGGCAGCTCGACGCCGGCTTCCTTCGAGAGCGCCTGCAGGCGCTGCAGGAAGGTGGCGCGGGCAAGGATGCTGGCGGCGGCCACCGCCAGGTCGCGCTCGCCCTGGGTAATCTGCACCAGGCGTACCTGCCGACCCGCGCGCAGCATGGCGTTCTGCAGCACGTCGGCGCTGCCGAACTGGTCGGACACCGCCAGTCCGGCGCCGGTCTTTTCGATCAGGTTTTCGATGACCCGCGCGTGCGCCCAGGCGAGCAGGCGGTTCAGGTTCCCCATCTTTTCGTAGAGCTCGTTGTATTTCAACGGCGAGATGCGCACGATGTCGTGGGGAAACGCTTCCTTGATCTCGCGCGCTATCGCCAGCACGCGCGCGTCGCTGAGCTTCTTGCTGTCCTTCACGCCGATATTCGTCGCCTTCAGCTCGCTCAGCACGTCCAGATACACGCCGGCCACCACCAGGTCGCCGAAATAATCCCCTTTCCCCGCCTCATCGGTACCGATACGCTTGAGGTTGGCGATATCCTCGGGTTGAACGACGGGAAATTCCTCGGGCATGCATTTCCTCCCTGGCAGTGTGTGGATGACGGCATGGGAACAGGTAATATTATACCATACCGGTCGCTGTTATCCTTCGGAGATTGTCAGGTCGATTTCCATACTCTCGATCAGGCCAGTGCGCCGGTCGGAGACATTGCGGAGGATCAAACGCAGGCGCCGGAACGGGCAGGGCACATCTACCGTCATGATCTCGCCTGAACCGGCGGCGAGTGGCGTGAAGTCCTCGCCTTCCACGGTCTGCGCATATGTGAGGGTTGCCGTACAGGCGGGAGTCAATCGAAGGGTCACTTTACACGATGAAATCGTCATACCGGGTGTGGTGGTAAAGCCGTAGTCGAGCTCCGCTGTGCGGCCCGGCTTGACATCGGTTGCCTCGCCACCGGCGATGCGCAGGGCATAGACGCGAAAGGCGGCGCTTTCGGTCTCCGGATCGGCGGAAAAACGGATGTGATGCCGCCCTGGCGGCAGGTCGCAGCAGGGATTCTTCGCGATAACGCGGCGAAACGCTGCCAGGCCCGGATGCCCCTCGCCGTAGTGCTCCGGCGACCAGGCGCAGTCGCCGGAGCGCGGGATGAGCGCCTCCAGCATCTCCGCGTCCCGCGGCGTCGCCCAATGCAGCCCCAGCAGGCCCTGGAAGTGCTCACTGCTTGTCGCCTGCCCATACTCGGCCAGCAATTCGGGGTTGGCCGGGCGGAACCAGGGGCAGGCCACCGTGTCGAAGCCCAGCTCCTGCAGATAGCGCAGGCTGGGATAGTTCGGCACAGCGGCATACTGCCAGTCCCACATGAGGATGTCCCGCGGGAGCCGCGGCGCCATGCGATGATACTCATCCGGCGCCCCGCCGTAGCCATTCACCGCGGGGTAGCCGTAAAACCGCTCCGGGGCGATCAGGCTGTCCGCCCAGATCGCCAGCGTCACGCCCCGCTCGTGGAAATACCGGTGGAAGCGCAGCAGGCAGCGGGCCAGCCACTCGTGCGGCGCATGTTGGGCGCGCTGCGTGTCGGTGTAGAGGCTGCCGCGCTGCGTGTGATCGTAATTGGTAATTAATTCATCAGCGCCGATGCAGAACACCGCCGGCTCCAGCAGGCGCAAGGCGCGCTCCGCCGGGCGCAGTATCTCCTCGAACTCCGCATCGCTTGCTTCTACGTACCGTACCACGTGCGGGTGCATGATGCCCAGGAAGGGGTGCAGCGGAATGGGTTCGAGGCCGTGCGCGCGGCAGAAATCGCCGAATGCCCGCAGCTCCCCATCATCGGCGAACGCCTCGCTCTCGAAGGCGAAGCGGTTCAGTTTGTGCGCCGCCGCCAGTTCCGCCCAGCGCCGGTAATATCGCGGGTTTTCCGGATGTTGATCGTAGGCGTGCCCGCCGAAAAATGGTGCGAACCCCCGGAAGCGCATTGCCGGCCAATCCTCGATCTCCAGGCATGGGATGTTGTTTTCCGTCAGCAGTTGCCGCAGGGTCTGCACGCCGTAAAACAGCCCGGCGGCATCCGCGCCCCGCAGCAGCACGCCGTCTTTGTCCACCACCAGGCGGTATCCCTCGGCCTTAGAAGGAGGTTTCAGGTCGGCCAGTCGGCGGAGCAGCGCCTCCCCTTCCCCATCAGCAGCGAGCAGCAGCGAGTGCGGGGGTAGATTAGCCATACATTCAGTAATGGTCACTCTACCAAATGCTTCTCCGAGCTGCCGTCGAATGGTATCCGCGAGCGGCACCTCCATCGCCAGCATGACTGCCGGCGCCGGCCCGAGTCGGCAGGCACCGGCGCGAACCAGGAGCCGCTGTGGTATGGGACGAAGGGCCGGTCTCAGTAAATTGCTCATCTTTGGGACTCCGGGGGCAATCCCATCAGCAACGATGTTCTCTATCATCATAACCGTTCAGGTTTTTCATGACCTGAATGGTTATAAGCACCTGCCCCCGGCCATCAACGGGACAGCCGGGGGCAGCGATATTTGCGGGAGATGTAATACTACGGACCGCCTTTTGCCGGTCGCCGGCATGCAGACATTCCGCATGAAACTCCCTGATCGAGGGTCGGCTTATTGACTGACGATTGACGGCGGCTGATAACCACCGCTATCCTGACACCCGGTGCAGGCGACGACCATGAGGAGAACTACAGCGAGGAGGACCAAACTGACCAGATATTTCATCGTAAGCTCCTTGTATGAGATATGCTGCAGTGCCAGGTCCGTGACAGCAACTTTGCGACGGTATGGTCTGCAACTACACCAGTAATTCACCCAACCGGTCAAATCTCCTCCTTTGCCGGAGAATTCTTTTCACGGTTCAGCAATGCGCGCGCCCCCCGGCCTTCGCAGGGAAGGTCGGAGGGCGCGGGTGGATGCTGATGCGGGAGGATTATTTTTTCTTCCCGCGTGTCATCGTCGTCAGATTTTGCGGGAGCGCGGTGCCGTCCGGCGCCACGACGCTGATGTTGGAACCCGACACCAGCACATCGCAGGGACGCCACCAGGAAGCCGTATTGCCCGTAATCGGATAACCTTCTTCCTCATTCGACACCGTGAACAGGTACGGGCCGAAGGTATAGGTTTTCCCGGCATTGGGACCGGAGAATACGGAGACCCGTATGGTGGCATTGCGCGGAGCACTATCAAATGAATTCACCGCGATCCGGAAGCGCCCGTCCACCAGCGCGATGCAGGTGAAGTTCTCCGGACCATCGGCCACAATGTTGTCAACATCGAGGATGCCGGTCGAGATTGTCTTATTCCAGTAGGCGCAGTGATTCATATTCGGATCCCAGGTGTGCAGGTCGATATCGCCTGGTCCGTCCCATGTCAGTGTCGTCCGGAAGTAAACGTTGCCGGTCGGGGTCCAGGTGATTTCGATCGGCTCTGAGATCGTCGAGCCGCCCGAGTTCACCGCCCAGACGTAGATGGTATTGGCGCCCGGGTGCAGGATGGCAACGGTGCTGAAATCGCCGTCGCTGGTGGTGATCAGCGTCGCGGAACCGTTGACGATGAAAACAGCGTTTTCAACATCCAGATTGGTGATCGACCCCGAGATGGTCGCCACCCCGGAAGTCTGATTGACATCCGGCTCGTCAAGCAAAATACCCGGCGGTGGGACAGCCGAGGTTTCGCTGGGATCGAGCGTCACATCGGCGGTGATGCCGGTGTCGCCGACAACCACGGGCTGGTATTTGGTCGTCCAAAATGTGCCGGCGAAGGCGACCACGCGGCTGCCCGGCGTGACGTCCGGCAGCGAGTAGTTGCCGTTCTCATCGGTCGTGTCGGTCCAGAACGTGGTGCCATCCGTAGTGCGTACCGTGATGCCGGGGATGCCGGCGCCTTCACTGTCGGTTACCCGTCCGGAAATGCCCTGGTTTGCCGGCGGCTCACCGGACGGTAAAATGCCGTCGCTGCAGCCGACCAGAGCGATCATCGCCAGTAACGCCGCGGCAACGAGGAAAAGCATGGTGGTAAATTTCATTGCACAACCCTCTTTCTGGTAAAATTTGCGCAGCTAAGCCGGACCTGCGGGCTGGTGGTTAATAATTACAGTTAAGCCATCGCCGGCTATACTTGCTGTTGCATTATATTACACTCAACGTGACCGTTTACCTTCTTCTAAATTGAGTCATTTTTCCAACAAGGTGCATCTATTACGGGATACGCAGCGTCATTTCCTGCAGCAAAGGCGGGTGGAAGCCTTCCCGAGCGTAAATGGACAGACCCTGCGCGCTGGCGTGCAGGCCGGCAGAGTGGATGCCGCGCTCACGCAGCCAGTCCAGGCACTGCTGCACCAGTCGGCGGGCGAATCCCCGGCCACGCCAGTCGGGGAGGGTGTAGACGCTGAAGATATACCCGCGCCGGGAAGAGGTGTCTGTGGTGCGCGGAAACCAGTCGTAAATCCAGGCGATGGCGCAGGCGCGCGGCTCGCCCTCCGCTTCGCCGAGAAACGCCGCCAGCCGCCCAGGCTGCGCCATCATCCCCTCCAGCCAGGCGGCAAAGACAGGCAGCGACGCGTCGATCTCCGCTTCCGCGCCCTGCCCCATGTCCAGAAACATCGCCTTGCGCCAGGCAAGCAACCGGGGGACGTCTTCACAGGCAGCCTGGCGGATAGTCAGCACGGGGATCATAGTATCCTCCTAATTATCCGAACCTTGATTTGTTTGATTGTATGAGAGAAGGATTAAGGTAATCTCTCACAACAAAATAATCCTTCAATCCTGAAATCAAGCGAATCAAGGTTCAGGCCAAAACCGATTCAGCCTACTGCAGCGCCTTCTCCAACTCGCTAATCTTCCCGAAGTGCATCCCCTGCTTCAGTAACTGCGCCTGCAACTTGCTGATGGGCAGGTTTTTCGGTGTTTTGTTGTCTGCAGCAGAAAGTCCGGCGGCGACGCCGGCGGCTTCGCCGAGGAGGGCGCAGGAAGGGGCGATGCGGATGTTGTGCTGCACGCCGGGCTCGGTGGAGACACAGCGGCCCGCGACAAGCAGGTTCTCGATATTGCGGGGGAGGAGGACGCGGTAGGGAAGCTGGCCCTCGAATTGCATGGTGCCGATGCTGTCGTCATATTCCGCCGTGGGAAATTCAGCGTCGGTAACCATGTATTCGCCGAGAATGCGGCGCGTTTCCCGCACGCCGACGTGGGGGGCCATAAAGCCGATGTAGCTCTGTTCCCACCCGGGCCAGTTGGCGCGGCGTTCGAGCCATTCCGCCACGCTATGCTTGCGCAGCTCGACCTCCGCTCGCGTCAGCTCCCAGGCGTCGCAGGCATCACAGTTGTCGTAACTTCCGCCCCATACGTTGATTTCCTTCGGGTGAATCACCGTGTCGGCGCCGCCCAGGTACCCGGTGTCAAGGACGCGGTCACGATCCACGTTGGCTGCCACCCACATCAGCGTGATGGGCAGCAACTGATCTTTCGGCGCGGTGACGGTGGGCGCGCCCGCGCGCAAGGCGATATCGGCGTCGCCGGTGCAGTCCACCGTAACCTTCGTGCGGATCGCCTGCCGCCCGCTTTTGTTCTCTACGATGATGCCCTGCAATGCCCCGTCCTCCACCAGGGCATCCACGGCGAAGGTGTTCAGCAGCATCTCGACGCCCGCTTCCTCGAGCAGCAGCAGCGATTCATATTTATACAGCTCCTGGTCGAGCACCACGAAATACGGATCGTGGTTCATGGCCGCCACCGCGTCCCATTTGGCCCGCATATTGCGGAGAATTTCATTGAGGATCGGCCCCACCACCGGGTAAGCCGGCAGCGTGATGGTCAGCCCCCAGGTGATGGCGCCGCCGAAGGAGTTGAACTTCTCCACCAGCAGCGTGCGCGCGCCCAACCGCGCCGCCGCCAGCGCCGCCGGCACCCCGGCTGTTCCGCCGCCCACCACCAGCACATCCACCTCGCGCACGACCGGAATATCGCGCGCCGCTTCACGATACGTTGCCATGGGATTGCCTCCAAGAGAAAGGGTACCTTGAGTATAGCATAAACCGCTTTGGAGTGCGGCGGCTAGACGCCGCTTTCACTGTGAATAAGGTGTTCGGATTAGTAGTACGAAAGGCCTGTAGCAGCCGGTGATGGTGACTGGTGGATAGGCGCCAGGTGATACTGTTGAGGACACCTTATTCACAATGAAAGCGGCATCTAGCTGCCGCACTCCATATTGACCGGTACCCAACGGCGGACGGAGTTGACGAGATACACGGCGTCTGCACGCTGCAGATCATCGAGTGAAATAATGCCTTCACGAATGCACCCGCGCTCGATGAGATATCCCCGATACGTACCGGCGAGGAGGCCGCACTCCACCGGCGGAGTAACGAATTCATCCCCGAAACGGGCGACCATGTTGGCAAATGCCGATTCCGTCACTTCGCCGCGCTCATTGTAGAGGATTACGTCGTCACACTCAGGGTGCGCGGCGCGGGCAGCGTCGTAAGCGGCGCGATGGGTAGTTTTGTAGTACAGAAAACGATCCTGCGAATTCACCGGCGCGGTCGCGAGTGCCACCTTCCATGGTTTGCGGGGGAAGGAGCGGATGAGCGGATAGGTTTCGATCTGCACCCCACCCTCTTCGTCCACCAGCAACCGCACGCGGTGGCGTTCCGCCGGCAGGGGAACTGCTGCCGCCTCCAGCCGCGCGCGGATCTCATCCGCATCGACCGGGTAGCCGAAGTAGCGAGCGGAATGTGCCAGGCGGCTCAGGTGCCGGTCAAGCAGGAAGTATCCGCGGTCGGGAATCCACAGTAACGTCTCCAGCAGGCGGAAGTCGGGCGACTCGGCGTAGAGCACGCGTGCCTTCACCTCGCACTCCTGGTATTCGTCCAGATCGACGGAATCCCACACGATGCCGCCGCCCACCCCGTATTCCACCTGGCCGGCATCGTGGTCGATATGCACGGTGCGGATGGCCACGTTGAACTGCGCCTGCCGCCCCGGCGCCCACCAACCGAGGCAGCCGGTGTAAATTCCCCGTGGGCTGTCCTCCAGCTCGTTGATGATCTCCATGGTGCGCACCTTGGGCGCGCCGGTGATGGAGGCGCAGGGGAAGAGCGCGCGGAAGATCTCCCGCAGCGGCGCCGCCGTCTCTGCCGCCACCGTGGAGGTCATCTGCAGCAGCGTCGGATAGCGCTCGATGTCGAACAGGCTGCGCACCTTCACCGTGCCGGTGCGGGCGATCCGCCCCAGATCGTTGCGGATCATATCCACGATCATCACGTTTTCCGCGCGGTTCTTTTCCGAAGCTTGCAGTTCCTGCGCTCGTGCCTCGTCGTCCGGCCAGCTCAGCCCGCGCGAGGCGGTGCCCTTCATCGGGCGGGTAATGATCTCCTCCCCATCCAGCCGGAAGAACAGCTCCGGCGAAGCGGAGCAGATCACATGGCGTCCGAGGTCGAGATACGCGCTGTAAGCCCCCCGCTGCGCTCGGTGCAGTGCGGTGAACAGCGCGAATGGGTCGCCGGTGAAAGTGGAGCGCATGCGCAGGGTGTAGTTGACCTGGTACGTGTCGCCGGCGGCGATGTAATCCTTGATCCGCGCAATGGCAGCATGGTAGGTGTCTTCTTCGATAGATGGCAGCCACCGCGCGATGTCGAATCCCCCCACCGCGGGCGGCAGGTGCGGCAGGATCTCCGGCGCGCGGTACAGCCCGAACCAGAGCACCGGCAGCGGCCCCGGCATGCGGGTGACGAATGCCTCGTCGAATGCCGGGGAGGCTTCATAACTCAACATGCCGGCGGCGAACCAGCCTTCCCCTACTACCGACTCGATCTCCTGCAGGGCGCCGAGTACCTGCGCCGGCTGCGCGGCAATCATCACGCGTTCCGGCGCGGCAAACCGCAGCCACGTCGTGCGTCCCGCGTCATCAACCCGCTGCAACAACAACGTGCCGTATTCGTTGCTGAATTTTTTACCTGAAAGCATGGGAATGCGCTTAGTGTAATGGGAATGGCGAAAGTGGGCAAATGCGGCTCAGCACGACAACAATAAGACCGTAACCGCGGGCTTTACGCTCGCGTCGATCACCCTGCTGGTAACCGATCGCGGGCGTAAAACCTGCGGCTACGGAATCTTATCTGGCGCCTTACCAGATCGTACGAACGAACTCGACGGCCCAGCGCTTCCCGGTGCCGGTGCCGAGACCGGTCACCGCGTTATTCCCCGAAGGCGAATAATGGGCTACCAGCGCGTAGTTGCCGATATTCCATCCGAGGGTAAACAACTGATCCGACACCATCGAGATATCCGCTCCGTGGGTAATGCTGGTGCGATACTGGAGATAACAACGCGGGACATTTTTACTTTTGCGGAACCACGGCAGGTAATAGGTGGCATTGACCGCATGATAAAACTGTTTGGTATTCAGACTGTAGTTGCTGTAGCCGTAGAGCATCCAGGATGAACCGCGGCGCCCGCTGATATCCAGGCTGAGGCGCTGGGTCGGATCCTGCGACGCCGTGTCTCCGCTGGAATTGGACAGGCCGTAGGAGTAGGACAGCGAAGTGGAGAAGATCCGCGCGATTGGCCGGCGATACGAGATGTTGCTGTCGAGATAATTGGTGATCGTCCCGTCCTGGTCGTGGGCGACTTCATCGCTGAGCGAGGTGGTCAGCGTCCCGCCGGCAAGTTGCAGCGTCGGGAAGCCCATTCCCGAGCGCAGGCCCTGGTAGAAGTTCGTGACCGTATCCTGCGGCAGTGTGTCGGTCTGGGCATACACGTTGCGCGTCACCCCGAGATAGGGACCGAAATCCAGACTCATCCCTGTCTTGCCCAGATTGAGACTTGGCAGTTGCAGCGAAAGCTCGGCCAATCCATCCTGGCTGCCGGCGAAATCGCTCCATTGCGTGGTGAATCGCGACCGGGCATCACCCAGGCTGCGGGAAGCGGACAGTCCCAGCCGGGTCGTGTAGGGCGTCTCTTCAGAATAGCGCTCATACGCCGTATTCACATCCAGCGAGAGTTTCCCGAGATCCTGGCTGTGCTCCCAGGAAAAGCTGCGCGTATCGCGGGTCAGGTCGTCGATATAAATACCGCCGTCGGCATAATCGCCCAGCAGGTATTCCTGATTGAGGCGGATCTGAA
>Ga0172368_10002881_pt1 | contig 21441 bp, 16 predicted proteins | sample Lak11m_FD_114540 | JGI IMG/M metagenome (GOLD analysis project Ga0172368, IMG submission 114540) | Freshwater microbial communities from Kabuno Bay, South-Kivu, Congo - kab_022012_11m | ecosystem: Environmental > Aquatic > Freshwater > Lake | place: Democratic Republic of the Congo: South-Kivu...
TAATTGCCAACAAAAGTTAAAATCTAAAATAATTCATTTTATTTTATAATTTTGCCAAAAATAAAACCCTTAAACATAATTTATAACATCATGAAAATTTTTAAAGCTTTATTAATAATTGCAGTTGTTTTATTCACAACAGGTGCTAATGCACAAGGAAAATTAAAAATTGGACATATTGATTCCGGTGAGTTGTTTAAAATAATGCCTGGAAGAGACTCAGCTCAGACCAAATTACAGGCCTATTCAAAGACCTTGGAAGATCAGCTAAAAGCAATGACTACAGAATATGAAACTAAAGTTGCTGATTATCAAGCAACTTCTGCAACAATGTCTGATTTAATGAAACAAACTAAAGCAAAAGAAATCCAGGATTTACAGAAGAGAATGGAAGATTTTCAAACTGCAGCTCAAACTGATTTACAAGCTAAAGAAACGGAATTAGTTCAACCTATCATTGATAAAGCTAAAAAAGCTATTGAATCAGTTGCAAAGGAGAATGGATACACATACGTTATTGATAGTGCTCCCGGTAGTGTGGTTCTTTATTCTGAACCAACAGATGATTTATTTCCATTAGTAAAGAAGAAATTAGGATTGAAATAAATTGTGAAAAATAGTGCATAGTCCAATCAATTTTTGATTGGACTTTTTTTATTTCTCATTATACCAAGAGGCGTACATTTGGTAGCTGTTAGCAATTCTATCAACTTGACCTTCTTGCAGTTTTTTATCGATAGACTTAATTTTTTTTGCAGGAATACCTGCATAAACACTACCTGATTCAACAATGGTTCCTTCTAGAACAAGTGCACCAGCAGCAATAACACAATTGCTTTCAACCACCACGCCATCCAAAAGAATTGCGCCAATTCCAATTAAAACATGATCATGAATAATACAGCCATGAATAACAGCATTGTGGGCAATTGAAACGTCATTACCAATAATTACAGATGCTTTTTGATAAGTGCAGTGAACGATTGCTCCATCTTGTATATTCACGTTATTACCAATTCTAATAGAGTGCACATCTCCACGAATAACTGTATTAAACCAAATGCTGCAACCATCGCCCATTTCAACATCGCCTATGATTGTTGCATTTTCAGCTAAAAAACAATTTTTTCCAAAAACAGGTGTAAAACCGCGGAGAGTTTTAATAAGCGCCATTTGAGTTATTTTTGTGTATAGTCTATTGAGTAATGTAATCCCCGACTTTCTTTCCGCTCTCTTGCCATTTTAATAATCAAATAACCCATATTTATTAAATTACGCAGCTCACAAATGGCAGGCGTAATAATGGATTTTTCGTAAAGGTCTTCCGTTTCTCTGTAAAGAATTTCAAGTCTGTCGAAAGCTCTTTGTAAACGAAGATTGGATCGAACGATTCCAACATAATTTGCCATTATCCCTTGAAGCTCTCTAAGGGTTTGAGTAATTAATACCATTTCTTCATTTAATACAGTTCCTTCTGCATCCCATGGTGGAATGTTGTTTTGAAAATGAATTGTATTAATTTTTTCAATTGAATCCAAACTTGCTCGATGAGAAAAAACAAGAGCTTCGAGTAATGAATTTGAAGCAAGTCTGTTTGCTCCATGCAGTCCGGTTGAGGCGCACTCACCTGATGCATAAAGATTTTTGATTGAAGTGCGTCCGAACTCATCTACCTTAATTCCCCCACAAAGATAGTGAGCTGCCGGCACTACAGGAATCATCTCTTTTGATATATCAATTCCTATACTCAAGCATTTTGCGAAAATATTTGGAAAGTGGTTGATAACCTCATTTTTATCCAGATGACGGCAATCTAAAAAAACAAAATCAGATCCACTAATTTTCATTTCATTATCAATTGCTCGTGCAACAATATCACGTGGCGCAAGAGATTTACGTTCATCGTATTTTTGCATGAATTCATTACCATCATGTGTTTTGAGTACAGCACCAAATCCCCGAACTGCTTCGGAAATAAGAAAAGATGGTTTTTCAGTCGGATGAAAAAGTGATGTAGGGTGAAATTGAATAAACTCCATATTTTCGATTGCTCCTTTTGCCCGATACACCATGGCTATTCCATCACCTGTTGCAATGGCTGGATTAGTGGTTGTGTTATAAACATTCCCTATTCCACCTGTTGCCATCAGCGTTGTTTTTGCTAATATTTTTTCTACAAGCTGTGTTTTCGGATTCAAAGCATAAACTCCAAAACATTCAATATTAGGGGTTCTTCGATTTACATCAATCCCTAAGTGATGCTGGGTAATAATATCTACAACAAAGTAATTTTCGAGAATGGTTATGTTCGAATGTTCATCGGCTTTATTCAGTAATGCACGTAGAATTTCAGCTCCTGTTTTATCCTTATGATGTAGGATACGATGTTCGGAATGACCACCTTCTTTGGCTAAATCATAGGCACCACCTTTTGTTTTATCAAAATGAGTTCCCCACTCAATCAATTCATTAATGCGTTCTGTTGATTCAGTAATAGTAATTCTTACTATGTTTTCATCACACAGTCCATCTCCTGCAATGATGGTGTCTTTAATATGTTTTTCATATGAATCGGGGGTATGTATTACGGCTGCAATACCCCCTTGAGCATATTTTGTATTTGTATCTGATGCAGATTTTTTGGTTACAATACAAACTTTTCCATGTTCAGCAACTTTTAAAGCATAACTCAAACCAGCTATTCCCGAACCTATAATCAGAAAATCATATTTATGTTTCATAATTCCTTGCTAAAATTTTCAATAAATTCTTTAATTTTAATAATAAATCCTACTGATTCCTTACCATCAATAATGCGGTGATCATACGAAAGTGCAAGATACATCATTGGTCTGATTTCAACTTTTCCATTTATTGCAATTGGTCTTTCAATAATATTGTGAATTCCAAGTATAGCACTTTGCGGAGGATTAAGAATAGGTGTTGACATCATAGAACCAAATATACCACCATTCGAAATTGTAAATGTTCCACCTGAAAGCTCTTCAATGGTTATTTTATTACTTCGTGCTTTAGTGGCTAAACCTGCAACTGCAGTTTCAATTTCTTCCATACTTAACAATTCACAATTACGAACAACGGGAGTCATTAAACCTTTTGGCGTGCTCACTGCAATCGCCATATCAACATAGTCGTGATAAATAATATTATCTCCATCTATCATGGCATTGATTTGCGGAAACTCATTCATAGCATTAGTTGCAGCTTTTACAAAAAAAGAAACAAGTCCAGGAATTATCGTATTTGCTTGCTTTGTTTTTAATGCTTTTCGATACGACATTACATTGGTCATATCCACTTCATTAAACGTAGTGAGCATAGCTGTTTGATTTTTAACCGCTACTAACCGATCAGCTAAACGTCTACGCAGTGAAGACATGGGAACAACTCTTATCGGACGTCTTTCATCCTGTTTGTGATTACGTAAAAATTCATCAACATCCTTTCTCATTATCTTCTTTGAAGAATATTTTGTTAATTCATTAATGTCAATATTTTCATGCTCGATAATTTTTTTTGCAAGCGGCGAACTGTTGATTTTAATTGTACTTGAAGTTTGTTTTTTGTCATCTTGAATAATTGGAGTTTGTTTTTTTTCCTTTGTAACTGCAGGAACTTCTACTGATGAGTCAATGGTTGCAATAACAACACCAATACCCAAACGCTCACCTTCGGAATGCAGAATATTGATTTTTCCAGCTGCTGTTGATGTAACAGTCATTGTGGCTTTGTCTGAATCTACTTCTGCGATATCCTGATCGGCGTTAACCAATTCTCCATCACTAACAAGCCATTTGGCAAGTTCAACTTCAGTTATTGATTCTCCTGGACTAAATATTTTTACTTCAACTAACATAAAATTATTTTTCAAATGTACGTTTGATAATTTGTTTTTGTTGGGCAATATGCGTTTGGCTTGATCCAGTGGCAGGGCTTCCGCTTGCAGGACGTGATATGTATTTTGATAGCACAAAATCAAGCTGGTTTTTTAAGAACCACATAGCACCAAAGTTTTCAGGTTCTTCCTGCGCCCATCGCCATTCTTTTGCATTTGAGTACTTTTTTTGAATCTCTTTGATCTGTTCAATAGGTAAAGGGAACAATTGCTCAAGTCGGATGATTGCGAAATTTTTATGTCCACATTTTGTTTGCTCTTCCAACAATTCATAATAGATTTTTCCCGAACATAAAACAACATATTCTATTTGTTGTGCATTTGCTATGCTGTCATCAATTACTTCATGGAATTTGTCATTGCTTAAATCTGTCAACGATGAATTACAAAGAGGATGACGCAGTAAACTTTTCGGAGAAAATACAATTAATGGTTTTCGAAAGTTCCTGTGCATTTGTCTGCGTAAAACATGAAAGAAATTAGCAGGTGTAGTGCAATTCACAATCTGCATATTTTGGTTTGCACATAAGGATAGAAAACGGTTAATGTTTGCGCTCGAATGTTCGGGTCCCTGGCCTTCGAATCCATGAGGTAGCAATAAAACCACACCATTCTGAACATTCCATTTTTCTTCGCCACTACAAAGAAATTGATCAATGATAATCTGAGCACCATTCACAAAATCTCCGTATTGAGCCTCCCATATAGTTAGCGTTTTTGGTGATGTGAGCGAATATCCATATTCAAAACCTAAAACACCAAACTCAGATAATAAGGAATTGTAAATATGAAATTCGCCTTGTTTGCTACTGATGTGCTGAAGAGGAATATACTCTTCTTCGGATGCCTCAATTTTTATTACCGCATGACGATGCGAAAAAGTTCCACGCTCGACATCTTCCCCGGTAAATCGAATCGAAAATCCTTCGTTCACAATACTTCCATATGCAAGCAGTTCGCACATAGCCCAATCAATATTGCACCCATCTGCTATCATATTTTTCCTTTGCTCAGTAAGTCTGACTAACTTTCGGAAAAAAGATTTTTCTTCTGGTAAATAACATATTCGTTCAGCAATATTTTTTAAAACATCCATTTTTATTGATGTATCAGGAGATGTTTTAAAATCATATTCTGCTGCTTTTCGACAGCGTTCCCACTCTTTGTCGAACAACGAAGTGATGTTTGATCCTTTAATTGCTTTTGAAGCATCAAACATGATTTCGAATTTCTTAAGCAGTTTATTATCATAATCAGATTCTTCGCTTTCATCAATTACATTTTCTTCAATGAGTTTTTTTATATATAGTTGTTCTGGATTTGGATGTTTCTCAATCAATCGGTATAACAAAGGTTGAGTATATCGCGGCTCATCTCCTTCGTTATGGCCGTATTTTCTGTATGATAATAAATCTATAAAAATATCCCGATGAAACTTTTGGCGAAATTCAATGGCTAAAAGAAATGTATAGACAACGGCTTCTATATCGTCGCTGTTAACATGAAAGATTGGAACCTGAACCGTTTTTGCAATATCAGTACAATAAGTGCTTGAGCGAGCATCCAAATAATTTGTAGTAAATCCAAGTTGATTGTTTACGATCAGATGAAGAGTGCCACCTGTTTTATATGCTTCTAATTGCGACATTTGTAAAACTTCATAAACTATTCCTTGTCCAGCAATTGATGCATCTCCGTGTAATAAAACAGGAACAATTTTTTGTTCGTCTCCATGATAATCATTATCTATTTTTGAACGCACGATACCTTCAACCACCGGATCTACGGCCTCGAGGTGCGATGGATTTGGAGCTAAACTTAATCGAATGTTAGAACCTTCACGTGTTTTTCGAACTGAAGAATAACCCAAATGATATTTAACATCTCCTAATAAATAATGTTCATTAAACGCTTTGCCTTCGAAGTCCGAAAAAATTTCGCTGTAGGGCTTATGTAAAATATTTCCTAGCACATTCAGTCGACCACGATGAGGCATGCCAATTACAAATTCCAGAATACCAAATTCATTTGCCCTTTCGATTATTGTTCCAAGAGCGGGAATGAGTGCTTCAGCTCCTTCGAGGGAAAAACTTTTATGTCCAGGAAATTTCAGATGGATAAACTTTTCGAATGTTACTGCTTTACTTAAAGATTGAAGTAAAATTTTTTTTTCTTCAACAGAATAGGTAGGAGTGTTTTTACAGGATTCCATTGTATTTTGGAGCCATTCAACAATTTCAGGTGTTCGAATATAAAAAAATTCAACACCCAATGACTGGCAATAGGTTTGTTGCAAATGGGCAACAATGGTTTTAAGAGTAGCTTGACCAATTCCAATCAAAAATCCGGCTTGAAATTTTTTTTGTAAATCATCTTTTGACAAACCAAAATTCTCAATATCTAAGGTAGGAGTGTACTGACGACGTATGCGAACAGGGTTTGTTTTAGTGAATAAATGACCTCGTTGACGATAAGCAATGATTAAATCTACTACCTTGAACTCATCGGGATAATTTATACTTTTTGAGTTTGATGGAGTTTTATAATTTTTACTCCCTAGTTCAAACCCTTCGAAAAAGCGTTGCCAACTGACGTCCACAGACTGATGGTCATTCTTATAAAGTTCATACATTTCTTCAACAGCAACAATATCTACGTTTGACAAATATTCGGAAGTGTCCATGTTGGATTGTATTAGAAATGCAAAGATAGAGAATTAAAAATTCACAAAATTTTAAAAACGATTCATTTTGATTAATCGGGTTTATTTAAAATTAATCGTTTAAACTTAAGTAAATAAAGGTTTTGGAAGTCTGTCGTCACCTATTTTAACATACGTAAATTCACCTTCAGTAACTTTGATTTGTTCGTCCTCAATAAATTCTCTGTTCACAAATGCTTCTATATGAACAGTCATGGAGGTGCGACCTGTTTTGATGAGGTTTACATAACAACTTAGTGTGTCGCCTGTGAAAACAGGCAATTTAAAAACAATTGAATTGATAGCAACGGTAGCTACTTTTCCCTTTGCAATTTTCTGACAAAAGATCCCTCCTGCAACGTCCATTTGAGAAATTAACCACCCTCCGAAAATATCACCGCCTGGATTTGTATCTTTCGGCATTGCTAACACTTGTATTGCCAGCTCACCTTTTGGTTTTTCGCTCATAAGATAATTAAAAACTTCCTATATTAACAACTTTGGGCGTGGTAACTTCTGCATTCCCTTTTGGAACCATTATTTGAACTGGTGCTGGCAACCCAGCAACACCTTCCTTTTTCTGAATCCATATTTTGTATATAGTGCCGGCAATAGCAGTTGCCCCTAAACCATTGCCATTAGATTGACTAACATTCACTCTTGTAATTACTACAGGGTCCTTATAAAATTTTACATCATCAAAATCCTTTTTTAAGGAATAGGGCTTTACCGTTGTACGCAGGGTAACAGGGAAAGTCTCATTGACAAGGCCACCGCCGGCAATAGTTAAAAAGGCTGTCGCACATTCATCTAACGTTGGGGATTTTAATATTTTGATGTATTTATCAAGGACTGTTTTTACCTCTGCTGGTAAACTTTTAACTGCGATATCGTTTGCTTTTGATTGAGCAAAACAATTATCTGCAAGTCCTACAGTAGTAATAAGAGTAAGGATAACGAATAGTTTTTTCATGTTTAGAAAAAATTTTATTAATAATTACAAAACTATATAAATTTATTAAATATGCATAATTTATTTCATTTGATTTATTTACGTAATGGAAATCATGTATATTTGTTCAATCGTCATCCAGATTAGTTACATGAAAAAATATTTTTTATTTATTTTCCTCTTGTCTATACTCCTTGTTGGGAGGGCGCAGGATTTGCATTTTTCACAATATTTAAACTCACCCTTAACCTTAAATCCGGCATCAGCAGGTGTTTTTGATGGTACTATGCGAGCTATTGCCAATTACAAAACGCAGTGGCATCAAGTGACAACTCCTTTTAAAACCTATGCTTTCTCATTTGATGGAGGACTACTTAAAGGTAAATGGAGAAATGGATATATAGGAGCTGGCATTACAATTATTAAAGATATTGCAGGTGATTCAAAGATGGGAACAACACAAGCGAATCTTTCACTTTCTAGTGTTCTTAAAGTTTCCGAAAGAACTCACCTTTCTGCAGGCATTCAAGCTGGGCTTGGCCAACGAAGCATAACAGTGGCAGGTCTTCAATGGGATAGCCAGTATAATGGTTTTTATTATGATAGTGGAGTAGCATCGAATGAACAGTTTGCATCTAGTAACTTCGTTTTTCAGGATTATTCGGTTGGTGCATTATATTCTTACCAAAAAGGTGAAATGTATTCAACAGCTAATGATGCTACCTCTGCCCAAATTGGGATTGCGGCTTTTCATCTTAATAAACCAAGCATGAGTTTTGCGGGAGGAAGTGATCGTTTATATTCAAAATATGTTGTACATGGCAATTTGTACAAAGGATTAAAAAACACGAATATTTCTGTTCTTCCCACTGCAGTGGTGTATTTACAAGGAAAGTCAAAAGAAATCTTAGCCGGAATGTTAGTTAAATATAATTTGCAAGATGCTTCAAAATATACTGGAAATATTAAAGCTTCTGCCGTATTTCTCGGTGGATACTATCGGTTTGGAGATGCCTTAGTAATATGCAGTCAGCTAGAACTTGATAAATGTTTACTAGGATTAAGCTATGATGTAAATATGTCTGGACTAACAACTGTCAGCAAAGGACTTGGTGGTCTTGAAGTTTCATTGAGATATATTTTTAATACAAACACAGGAAATATTTCAAAAATGGGCCATTCCAAGAATCTGAACAAATAAATTACTTGATTAAGAAGTACAAAGACGACATCAGTAAAGACCAACACGTTACTGACACTGATAGATAGATAAGAATATTTCGTTTGTTTTTATAATACCTATTGGCTAAAAATGTTCCCAAGGGAATAGATAATAAAATTGGTGTAAGCGTTGCAATTCCAATTAAACCCCACTTCCGTTTAACATTTATGATCATACGACTTTTCCAGGTAAAGCTTGGTTTGTTGTTTTCTTTTTTGTGTTTGGCTTCTTCATGGAGATGAATAAGATGTTTCTTTACGAAAAAAGATTTAATAAAAGGCCAAATTCGCTTCCATAAAATAAGGATACCTTCGCTAAGATAAAAAAAGAAAATAATTCCAATTAATCCTCCAGCTGTAGTAGTCATAAATGTTTGCAGAAAATTAAATCCGTAACCTAAGGAAAGCGGTGGAGCAACAATAAATTTTAGTGAACTCAGAATCAGCACCTGAATCATTTTAAATATTGTAATACTTTTTACGAAAATAAAACTTAGGAAAGCTGTAACCACAATCATTTAATATTAGACAAATATACTTGTTTTAAAACGATTAAGGCAAGTTTTAAAACGTAAATTTTCAGAATTTAGCCCAATACAAAAATTGATTAGTATAAAATGTGCTATTTGTCAAATAAGTTGAAAAATTTTAATCGAGAAGACTAGTCATCTTTTCACCAAAAGCCAAATCTCCTGCATCTCCTAACCCGGGAACGATATATGATTGAGCAGTAAGTTCATCATCAACAGCACCAAGCCAAAGCGTAACAGAACCTGTTGGTAAATGTTTTTTTGTGTATTCCAGTCCTTCGGCACTAGCTATTACCGACACAATATGAGTGTGAGCAGGTTTTCCTTTTGTTAAAAGTTCTTTATATGCAAGCACCATCGACATTCCGGTTGCAAGCATAGGATCAGAGAGAATTAGTATTTTGCCTTCCAAATCGGGACTGGATGCATATTCTATTTGAATATCAAATTTTCCATTCTTATGTGGACGACGATAGGCCGTGATAAATGCATTCTCCGCTTTATCAAAGAAGTACAAAAAGCCAGCATGCAGTGGTAATCCCGCTCTCAGTATGGTAGCAATTACAGGGCGCGAAGCCATAACAGCAACCTCTGCAGTGCCAAGCGGTGTTATAACTTCTTGCTTTTCGTAACACAGTGTTTTGCTGATCTCATAAGCAAAAATTGCACCTATGCGTTCCATGTTCTGACGAAAGCGCCAACTATCTTTTTGAATTTGCTCATCGCGAATCTCCGATAGATATTGATTGAGCAATGAATTTTCTTTACCTAGAATTCGAATCATAATGCGTGAAATTTAGGTTGTAAAATTACATATTCATTTAGTACAATCAAATTTATTTCTTCTTGAATTGCTTAATTAATTTTACTCCATGTTTTAGCAGCGCAGGTAGCTTGTTTTGATGGACAAACAAATAGTGTTTTTTAACTGAACCAAAACTTTTATAAAATCGTGCAAGGTTTACATCTTCTGACCCTTCGAAGTCGAGTATTAAAGCTTGGTTCGCATGTTTAAATATATAACGGTCAATAAGTAAATGCATAGCCGAAAGTTCTTTGGCTTCGGAATTTGTGGCAGAAAAAATAAAAATGCTTCGTCCATCTGCTATCAGAAATAATGCTCCGGCGCAAAATTTATTTTCTTTTGTATAAGCGCAATAAACCTGTGCTTTGGCATTCTGAGAGACTGATTTTCTGATGTTTTCTAAGGTGTGATAATCCGCTTTGTTTAAGGAATTTACTTTTTTGCCCCTGTTTTCCCTAAACATTTTTATTAACTCTTTTAGTCGATTTTCTTCTTTTATAATTACTCCGGCATTTAAAGCTTTTTTAATATTACGTTTTGTATTTGTGGAATAGCCGGATGAAAGCTGTTCATAGCTTACATTGAGCCCCAGTAAGTAGGTTTGTTTTTCAACGATTGCTGTATTTTTTATTTTTAAATTTTTTACAAAACCTATCGTTATTTCAATCAGTTTGTAGTTTTGAGGTATGCTTTCAATAAATGAGACCACGTTGTTTGAATCACAATCTGTCTTTGAAAACAAGCCCAGATACTGTGTAAACGGAGGTTGGTACAAATATGTAATACCAGATTTCTTTCGCCAGGTCAACGGAAAAACTTGTTGGTAATCATCTTCAACAAGCGCATTCCATTCGGGGTTTACAACATCAAGATACCATGAATATGCGTAAATAATTTTGTTGGGGGAGTTGTTTATGCAGCTGTCCCATTTGGTTTTATCAATTTGCGAATGTGTCAGGAACTTGATCATATTTTCAGGGCATAGCGTAATTAATCATATCTGCATATACTTTAGACCATCCTTGCCATTCTTTGCTGGTGCCCAATGACTCGTTATGCCATAAACTAACAAATGTTCCATTGACAGCTTTTACCTCGTCTATCAATTGCTTTAGTAAGTCGCTTGCTTCTGAGGTCGAAAGCTTCAGGTACTTTCGTAATGTGGAGTCCATCATAGCAAACGGATGAATTATAAGTTTGGTTTCTTTTTCCAGATCTAAATCATAAAATGGATAACTAGTGCAAATACCTGCCCTGAAGCCCGGCTGTGAGGCAAAGCCCATGGAATAATCATTCGTAATATCAAGGTTAATTAAATTACGATAGGTTGTAGGAAATGATAATTTTAAAAAATGTTGACGGCTATTGCGGATTTCTTTATTCAATACTTTTGATAATTGATCAATCTCTTTGGAGAGTTTTTTCTTGTCGTGATTAGATGAATTTGATGGATGTATGCCCACTTCGGCATAATCCGAAATGGATTTTATCAGTAGTTGGAAATGCCTGTTGCGAGTCGAAATATTGCGATCAAGTTCTCCGTAATCCGAAAACAAAATAAAAAAAACAGGATGCAAATCATACTGACGATGTAGGTTCAACATAAAATCATAACTGTCGTAAGGATCAGCGATAGGTCCGAAAATTACGCGGATGCGTTCCTTTAACTCGGAAAAATTTTGTGTCCAGATGGCACGTGCAAATGCTCCTATGGAACGCACAATACCTTTTTGGCAGTATGCGTATGCATTGTCAATGTCAATGGTTGGTACAAAGGAATATTTCTTTTTTTGAAACTGAAAATGCGGAAAACGTTCTTGAATTATTTGTTTGATCATGCTTGCCCAAATGTTCACAACCGGTTTTGTCAGGAAATTATTCTGATGTGCAATGCTCGACTTTGCATCAAAACGGTCGTATTCATCTTTGATGTATGGAAGGTATTCTTCGTAGCGCGTAACCATATAAAAGCATGCAGCCAAAGGGTCAAACGGAATTACTGTATTTGTTTTATTTGGGAAAAGCACTTTGCATTTTCTGAATTCCTGAACAGAAACAGTTTGCTCATTGATTCCGGTTTCGAAAAGGAGATTGGTTGCAGTAATAAATATTTCATTATCGATTGCCTGTTTAGAATAGTTGATTTTAGGGCCATTGAAGTTAATAAACTCGTTTACATCTGTTGTAAATGAAAATTCAACACCCACCAAATCGCTGAAAACAATACGACAAATATAATTGAGACGCTTTGATAGTGTTCGTGTATATATCAGCAACATTCCGTTGATTGTTTATTTATTTTCATTGCATTCAATTATTTTTTTGCCAATAAATTCAGCTGCTTTTCCATTGCCAAATACTGCTGGGAAACTTCCGTGTTTTTTATTTTTAAAGTAATGGAAGGCATCTATAATTTTAGTAATATCAGCATCTCCAAGTTTTCCGCAATCATGTTCAATGATTTCAGTCCACTCTGTTTCGTGCCGTAAAATAATGCTTGGTTTTTGATAAAAGTAGGCCTCCTTTTGCACTCCCCCGGAATCGGTCATAATAATCATCGAATTTTTTTCGAGGGCAATCATGTCGAAAAATGAAACTGGCTGTATTACCTGAATGTATCTACTCTCAATTACGTTTTTATACAATGCTTTCTCGAGAGTTTTTTCGAGCAAGTTATTTGTGCGAGGGTGCAATGGAATAATGACGTTTGTGTTTTCTTCCTCACTGATATGGTAAATAGCAGCAAATAAATTATTTAGTCTTGAAGCATCATCCGTATTATTGTCGCGGTGAATGGTAGCTAAAATATAGTTGTTTTTTGTAAGGTGGTAATCATGCAGTATGGTTGAACTTTTTTCTGCAATTCCTGCAAAATAAATACTGTTATCATACATTACATCGCCACAATGGAAAATGCAGGGATTGTCAATGGTATAAGGAGCTTTAGTGTCTTTTGTAAATCCTTCGCGAATCAAATTAGTATATCCAGTAGTAGTAGGTGTAAATAAAAGTGTTGAAGTATGATCACAAACGATACGGTTTATTTCTTCGGGCATGCGTTTGTTAAATGAACGGAGCCCGGCTTCAATATGTACGATTGGAATGTGAAGTTTGGATGCAGCTATAGAGCCAGCTAATGTTGAATTAGTATCACCATAAAGAACTACAAAATCAGGTTTTTCAATTAACAGTGTTTGTTCAATACCTTCGATCATGCGTGCTGTTTGTGCGCCATGTATTCCGGAGCCAACATCCAACTGATAAACAGGGGCAGGGATGCCCATTTCGCTAAAAAACACATCCGACATATTGGTGTCGTAATGCTGACCCGTATGCAATATTACTTCCTGTATCTGATTTGGAAAATGAATATTAATTGCACGACTAAGTGCTGCAGCTTTTATTATTTGAGGGCGGGCACCAATGACCGTGAGCAGTTTAATCATATTCGTTAATTTATAGCAAAACTACAATTTTTATAAATACAATAACAAAGCGTTATGGAATTTGAAACTTATGTTTTGGAAGCATTAAATTGCTTTGTCATTCCCCTTTGCAAAGAATTGGTATCAATGATTACATCTCATTTTTATTTCTTCCTGAAAAATATTTGTATAGGAACACCTGAAAAATCGAAGTTCTCGCGTAATTGATTTTCGACAAAACGGATATAGGTATCTTTGATGTATTGTGGTAGATTGCAGTATAGTGCAAACGATGGCGAATGGGTGGGAAGCTGTGTCATGAATTTAATGCGGATAGTCTTTCCTTTATAAGTAGGAGGGGGAGTGTTTTCGAAAATGGGCAGCATCACATCATTGAGTTTGCGGGTAACGATTCTGCGATTTCGGTTTGTGTAAACGGTTTGTGCATGTTCCAGTGCTTTTAATATACGTTGTTTTTCGGTAGCCGAAATAAATACAATGGGAACATCGGAGAAGGGAGCGAGTTTACCACGAAGAAATTCTTCGTATGCTTTTGCTGTCTTGGTTTCTTTTTTTACAAGGTCCCATTTATTTACAAGTAGCACTATGCCTTTGCCATTGCGTTCGGCAAGGCGAAAAATATTCATGTCCTGAGCATCAAAATTCATAGTCGCATCCATCATCACTAAGCACACATCACAATTTTCGATAGCCCTAATAGAGCGCATAACCGAATAGAATTCAATATTCTCATACACTTTTCCTTTTTTACGAAGCCCTGCTGTGTCAACCAGATAAAAGTCCATACCGAAGGAGTTGAATCGTGTGTACACCGAATCTCGTGTGGTTCCTGCAATGGGAGTAACTATATGGCGGTCGTTGCCAAGCAGTGCATTAATCAATGATGATTTGCCAACGTTCGGGCGGCCTATTACGGCGAACTTTGGGAGATTGGGGAGTTCTTCGTCCGATACTTTTGTGTTAAATCCTTTCACTAATTCATCTAGCAAATCGCCTGTTCCGCTGCCGTTGACAGCCGAAACATCGTACACCGTTTTAAATCCTAATTTGTAAAATACACCGGTATCATTACTCTTCAAGCTATGATCTACCTTGTTTGCCACAAGGAAAACCTTTTTTTTGCACTTTCTTAAAAGGATGGCAATATCTTCATCAAGCGGTGTGATACCTTCGTTTACATCTACTAAAAAAATAATCACATCTGCTTCGTCAATAGCCAGTTCAACCTGTTTACGTATTTCTTCTTCAAAGATATCATCGGAATTAATTACATATCCACCGGTATCAATTACTGAAAATTCGATGCCAGTCCATTCGGAATGGCCATAATGGCGATCGCGTGTAACTCCGCTTGTTTCGTGCACTATCGCATGGCGACTCTCTGTTAATCTATTAAATAAAGTTGATTTCCCCACATTCGGTCTTCCAACTAAAGCAACTATATTTCTCATTTTATTATTGATTAAAATACCCGAATTTTTTCAATTGTCTTTCATCGTTTCGCCAGTCTTTGCTCACCTTAACGTATAATTCCAAATAAACTTGCTTGCCTAAAAACTCTTCAATGTCTTTGCGTGCCTGAGTGCCTGTGCGTTTCAACGCATCGCCACCTTTGCCAATGATAATGCCCTTTTGCGAATCGCGTGCAACGTATATGATGGCTCTTATTTTAACTATTTTTTCTTCTTCTTTAAATGATTCTACCTCTATTTCTACAGAGTAAGGAACTTCTTTATTGTAGTTGAGGAGAATTTTTTCGCGTATAATTTCCGAAACAAAGTAACGTTCGGAGCGGTCGGTGAGTTCTTCTTTATCAAAGTAGGCAGGACTTTCGGGAAGGTGTTCCAGCACATAATCCGTAAGTTTGTCGATGTTGAATTTGATGAGTGCCGATATAGGCATCACCTCGGCCTTAGGTAGGAGAGCTTTCCAAGCATCGAGTTTTTCATTCACCTTGTCCTGATCCACCAGATCGAGTTTGTTAACCACCACCATCACAGGTGTTGTGCTTGCATTTAACAAATCAAGTATTTTTTTATCGGTAAATTTATCATACACATCGGTGAGCAACAGAAAAATATCAGCATCCTGCAGCGCAGATTCAACCGACTGCATCATGCTTTCCTGCATTTTGTATGCGGGTTTAATTATTCCCGGTGTATCGGAATAAATAATCTGATAGTCCTTACCGTTGACGATTCCGAGTATACGGTGACGGGTGGTTTGTGCTTTAGATGAAATAATAGAGAGTTTTTCGCCTATCAAAACATTCATCAATGTTGACTTTCCGACGTTGGGGTTTCCAATGATGTTAACAAACCCTGCTTGGTGGTTCATAAAGGATATTAAAAAAAATGTTTGGCGAAGGTATGAAATTATATGCTTCGCAAGTGATTTCTTTTTAGAAGGCAATATGTAAGAGTTAACAATTTTTGTTTTACTAGTGCGTATATGAAAAAATTTATGTAGTTTTGCCGTCTGATTATTAAAAGTTCTTTAGCAACAAACGATATATTGCGGGGTGGAGCAGTGGTAGCTCGTCGGGCTCATAACCCGAAGGTCATAGGTTCGAGTCCTGTCCCCGCTACATCAAAGCCGCACTTTTTGTGTGGCTTTTTTATTTTAATACGTTTGCATGCTTCGCATGAAAAACGTATTAAAATAAAAAGCAAAGCAATCAGCATGATTGCGGGCTTTGATTTAAGCCCTCCCTCTTCAGGTCCGTGAGTTCCGATATTTCATCGGAACGAACAATCCTGTTTCTTGTTCAATATTTAACATTCGTTTGTTCTATTATTCGTTATTCAAAGGAATTGCATCAAATTAGATATGCCTTCAATAACGCACCAATAACTTACCTGTCTCGCCACAGGCGATGATGCCTTTTTAACTTTTCCAAAAAAAATCCTCACCTTTCATTGAGTACTTTTTTTAATAGAATTTCAATTCCATTTGTTTCAATTTTTTTAAATTAATAAAAAATTAGTACCATTGCATCGCTAAAACTAAGATTAAAATAGTATTAGCAACTATTAAAAACAAAATCCTTAAATTATGAAATAGCCATGATGGTGCTAACACCAAATATAATGAAAATAACGTACATGGCGTATTCCATGTGACCATTAAAAATACAATTATTTACACATGAAAAAACATTTACTCTTTGCTATTGTTCTTACTTTCTGCTTAGTCACTTTGCAAACTTTAACCTGCTTTGCACAAAACCAAACAGAGTTGTGGGGTATGACTTACCAGGGGGGCAGTGGTGGCGGCCTTATTATTAAAACCGATGGCAATGGAAACAACTATGAGGTGGTAAAATCATTTATTGATTACCCCGGAAAAAACCCTTATTATACTGAATTGTGCCAAGCCTCGAATGGAAATCTTTACGGGATGACATACCAAGGAGGAGCAAATAATATGGGTGTCCTTTTTGAATACGATCCCGCCACCGACACTTATACTAAAAAGCTTGATTTTACAGGCCCAATAAATGGAAGCAACCCTCGGGGCTCCTTAATGCAAGCCACGAATGGCAAACTCTATGGGATGACATATCAAGGAGGATCAAATAATATGGGCGTGCTTTTTGAATATGATCCTGCCACGAACAACTACACCAAAAAGCTTGATTTCGCAGGAGCAACAAATGGAAGTTACCCTCAGGGTTCATTAATGCAAGCCACAAATGGACAATTATACGGAATGACCTACGGTGGCGGAGCAAATGGTTGGGGTGTGCTTTTTGAATACGATCCCGTCACCAATACCTATACTAAAAAGCTTGATTTTGCCGGAGCCACAACTGGAAGCAACCCTCAGGGTTCATTAATGCAAGCCACGAATGGCAAACTTTACGGAATGACTTACGGAGGAGGAGTAAATAATTTGGGCGTGCTTTTTGAATACGATCCTGCCACCAACAACTACACCAAAGAGCTTGATTTTGCAGGAGTCACAAGTGGAAGCAACCCTCAGGGTTCATTAATGCAAGCCACAAATGGACAACTCTACGGGATGACATACATTGGAGGATTATATAATATGGGAGTCCTTTTTGAATACGACCCCTCTACTAATACCTATACCAAAAAGCTTAATTTTGAGGGAACCATAACTGGAAGAAACCCTCATGGTTCGTTAATTCAAGCCACTAACAGCAAACTCTACGGGATGACATCCGGAGGAGGAATAAATTACATGGGTACACTTTTTGAATACGATCCCGCTACCAATACCTATACCAAAAAGCTTAATTTTGCTGGAGCTACAAATGGAAACTACCCCTATGGTTCCTTAATGCAAGCCACGAATGGACAACTCTACGGAATGACTTACGGAGGAGGAGCAAATAATATAGGTGTCCTTTTTGAATACGATCCTGCAACCTCTACCTACACCAAAAAGCTTGATTTTGCAGGTACAATAAATGAAAGAAACCCTTGTGGCTCTTTAATACAATCCACCAATAACAAACTCTATGGGATGACAAGTCAAGGAGGAGCAACTGACATGGGCGTACTTTTTGAATACGATCCTGCCATCAATATCTATTCCAAAAAGCTTGATTTTGCAGGCCCAACAAATGGAAGCAACCCTTATGGTTCTTTAATGCAATCCTCGAATGGTAATCTCTACGGAATGACATACGGAGGAGGAGCAACTGACATGGGCGTACTTTTTGAATACGATCCTGCCACCAATATCTATTCCAAAAAGCTTGATTTTGCTGGAGCAACAAATGGAAGCAACCCTTACGGTTACTTAATGCAGGCCTCGAATGGCAAACTCTATGCGATGACAAACTATGGAGGAGTAAATAACATGGGTGTCCTTTTTGAATACGACCCGGCTACTAGCACTTATACCAAAAAGCTCGATTTTGCAGGTGCTACAAATGGAAGCAACCCTCACGGTTCCTTAATGCAAGCCATGAATGGTAAACTCTACGGGATGACAAACAGTGGGGGAATAAATAACATAGGCATTCTTTTTGAATACGATCCAGCTACCAACACCTATACCAAAAAGCTTGATTTTGCAGGAGCATCAAATGGAAGCAACCCTTACGGTTCTTTAATGCAGGCCTCGAACGGAAAACTCTATGGGATGACAAACAGTGGAGGAACAAATAGCATGGGTGTGCTTTTTGAATACGACCCTGCCACCGACACCTATACCAAGAAGCTTGATTTTGCAGGAGCTACAAACGGAAGCAACCCTCACGGTTCCTTAATGCAAGCCACGAATGGCAAACTCTATGGGATGACAAACAGTGGAGGAACAAATAGCATGGGTGTGCTTTTTGAATACGATCCTGCCACCAACACCTATACCAAAAAGCTTGATTTTAATGCTATTAATGGTAAAAACCCACTGTACAATGACCTTATTGAAATATGCGTACAACCCAAATCCCTTGCTGTGATACCTAATGTTACTATATGTGCCGGAGCTAACACTAATTTGGTTACTTCTGCAACAGGCAATGGCTTAACTTATCAATGGCAGGTAGATAATGGCGGTGGTTTTACCAATCTTTCCAATAATTCCACTTACGCTGATGTAACGGATGATACCCTGCATATAACAGGCGCTACCATTGGAATGAACGGATATCAGTATCGTTGTAATATAACTTCAACATGTCCGGTTAAAACGATACCATCAGACACAGCAATGTTAACAGTAAACCCTGTATATGCTTATACAGAAAATCACAGCATGTGCGATGGCGAAACCTACAACTGGCATGGTGCAGATTACACAACTGCCAATACCTACACTGCAAACTACACCAGCATCAATGGTTGTGATAGCATTTACACCTTAAACTTAACTGTTAATCCTGTGTATGCTTTTACTGAAACACATAGCATGTGCGATGGCGAGACCTACAACTGGCATGGCACAGATTACACAACAGCCAACACCTACACTGCAAACTACAGCAGCATCAATGGTTGTGACAGTATCTATACGTTGAATTTAACTTTAAATCCTGTATATGCTTTTAATGAAACACATAGCATTTGCAGCGGACAGACTTATGTATGGCATGGACAGAATTTAACAACAGCCAACACCTACACTGCAAACTACAGCAGCATCAATGGTTGCGACAGTATTTACACTTTAAACTTAACTGTTAATCCTGTGTATGCTTACACCGAAAACCATAGCATTTGCGATGGAGAAACCTACAACTGGCATGGTGCAGATTACACAACAGCCAACACCTATACTGCAAACTACAGCAGCATCAATGGTTGTGACAGTATTTACACCTTAAATTTAACTGTTAATTCTGTTTATGCAATAGCAGAAAACCATAACCTTTGCAAACATGATGTCTATAATTGGCAAGGAACAGATTATACCACAGCCGGAACTTATACGGCTTCTTACACAAGTATAAATGGCTGTGATAGTATTTATACCTTAGATCTTACAGTTGATTCAGTTGATATAGGTGTTACCCTAACCAATGTAACAATAACAGCAGATTCAACAGCAGATGCCTATCAATGGCTCGATTGCAATAACGGTTATGCGCCAATTGGCGGTGCAAATTCACAAAGCTATACTGCCACAGCGAATGGTAATTATGCAGTACTGATAACCCAAGGATTGTGTTCCGATACTTCTGCATGCGTGGCTGTAGCAACTATTGGTATTGCAACACAATCAACCACGGGCTTATCAATCTATCCTAACCCTGCAACTAATCAAATAACGATTAGCAGTGCATCAAACGAACAAACCTTTGTAAGCATTTACGATGTGCAAAACAAGCTGATGATGCAAACACAATTCCTGAGCAGCAAACAAATTGATGTAAGCAAACTGGCAAAAGGAATTTATCTGGTAAGAATACAAAGCCAAAGTAAAGAGCTAAACACCAAGCTGGTGATACAATAAGGTTTTTAAACAAAATTATAAAAAGGGGTTTCTGAATAGGCAGGAACCTCTTTTGTTTTGAGTTGGTTTGTTATTCGCGCGAAAATAGTACCAACAAAAGCGGGATAAAGAGAGTACTTCAACATTTCTTATTCAAAGGAATTACATCATGCTAGATTGCTTCGTTCCTCGCAATGACGATTTTCACCTAAACAAAAATCCCCACCTTTCGGTGGGGACTCTTGAATGAAAAAAATCAAAAAAAGACAGCTCTAACTTAATACAATAATTATGCCTCAGGCGTTGGCTCCACCTCATCCTCCATCACAAAATCCTGTTCGTTTTCATCATCCTGCGTAAACACCACATCAAAAACATCAATGTGTTGCTTACCATCGTAGCTAACCTTTACATCGTAGGTGCCATCAGCTATGCCTTCTACAAAGTAAATACCGTCTTCGTCCTTTGCATTGACCCTTGTTCTTTGCTTTCCACCATCCGTTCCAAACTAGGCGCCATTGGTGCTTAAGGTGTGCCGTATAGGTGTAAATGTTTTTTTGGAAGAGTAAGTTTGCAATAAACAGTTTTAATAATTAAAAAAAAGCGCAGTTACTAATCAATCCTGAGAAAATTAAAATATATTTGACATAGATATAGCATGACTGGATTGAGAAAAAGTACTGTTCGCATGCAACCTTTTGTTCTACTTATTTGTCTTTAATAAAACCATATTATGAAAAAAGCAGTTTTCATCGCATTGTTTTTGGTGACTATTCAGACATCAAAAGCACAAACATTTAATCCTTTGCTGGCTACTATGTTGCAGGATTCATTAGATACGTATGTCTCGATGATTTCGAATATTAAAGGCATGTCAGCCAGTGTTTACATACCCGGACAAGGACTTTGGCAGGGCAGTAGTGGTGTGTCCTATTTAGGCCAGCCCATCACTCCTGAAATGAAA
>Ga0172368_10002884_pt1 | contig 21435 bp, 11 predicted proteins | sample Lak11m_FD_114540 | JGI IMG/M metagenome (GOLD analysis project Ga0172368, IMG submission 114540) | Freshwater microbial communities from Kabuno Bay, South-Kivu, Congo - kab_022012_11m | ecosystem: Environmental > Aquatic > Freshwater > Lake | place: Democratic Republic of the Congo: South-Kivu...
AAACTGAATTCAGTTTCACTTTCAATGGAAGGAATTGTATCATCAACGATTTCCGACGATTGTGAAGTTAGATTCAAATAGAAGGATGTCTGAATCTTTCTCCCAAGGCCGACTTCAAATTCAGTTCGTGCATCGAGTCTCCGGTAATAATAATCGCGTCCTGTCCGGTATGTAGTCCATACCTCAAGCTCCTTTTCACCCTTATTAAGTACAAGGCTCTGGTATACGTACGTGAATATCCGGTCCTGTGCGAAGAGCCCAGTTGAAGAAAATAATAATACTGTGAGGGAAATTACTGTAATCTTAATCATCTTTGAAGTTTTTTCTCTGCAAAGATAATTAATTTAGACCAATTCTGAATTAAATTTCAGAAGATTTGTTATTCATCTAACAATTCCCATCTCATCAAGTAAAAATCCGGCATTACCGATTTTTTCCGTGATAAACAATACATAATGGATATCTACCGAGATACATCGCTGGAGTTCATAATCGTACTGCCAGTCACTTATCATTGCTTCATAATTCCCGTCGAATGCAACACCGCATATCTCTCCTTTGGCATTCAGAACCGGGCTGCCGCTGTTACCACCTGTTATATCGCACATATTAAGAAAGGCTAACGGGACATCCTTCATGGCCGGATTCACCCATCTTCCAAAATCCTTTTTATCGTAAAGATCTACCAGGGAAGCCGGGGCATTGAAAGGTTCGTTACCGGTATTCTTTTCGACGACACCCTCCAGTGTTGTAAATGGATAATACCACACTGCATCGGCCGGACGGTATCCCTTTATCTTTCCCCACGTGAACCGTTTTGTTCCGTTGGCATCCGGATACATACCTTTACCCTTCCATTCATAGAGGCCGTCGAGATAGATCCTCCTCAGTTCCGTGACGTTATCGGCAAATTTTTCGTTTATGTTTTGAATCTCAATTGCCATAGGATCAATGCTGAATGCAAGATTTAAAAAAGGATCATTGAGATCACGGAGTTCTTTTATAGATTTTTTAAAGAGAGTCTTGGCATAATTTACATCCAGAAGTTTTGTTGATTTATACGCTTCATCAACGAACTGTTCCAGTGGTATTGCAGAGGTGAAAACATATTCCATTCCTGTGATCCTCTGGTTCTGGGGTAATCCCTTTGCCATATTCAGCGCACGGACCATGAGTGCTTTATCAACAGGCTCGAAATAGTTGGCATATGCATATTGCAGTCCTTCGATAGCCCGGTCAACCGTCTCCTCGCTGAATCCTGGTCTTCTCTCACTTTCAGGCTTTTCCCTTTCCTGTGCAAAATAAATACATTGCTGGGCTACAGATAAAGGCGTGCCTGCCAGACCCTGGAGGATTCCAAAAACGTTGTCCCTGTCCTTTGTCGCTTCAAGAACATTATATTCTGCTTTCTCCCTTAAAAGAATACCGGAATACTTCTCTTTGGTTGCAGGCTTGCTGTCGGCCCACTTTACAAAATCCTTCTCAAATGCCAACTTCTTCTCGTAGAAATGGGTTTTCTTCATTCCATCGACCTTCCCCAGGTAATTTTTCATAACGTTTGCCAGGCCTTTGGTAAGACCCGCCACTTTCAACCGTCCTTCAGGGTTGTTTTCTGTGAGACGGTCACACAAATCGATGATCTCACGGAAATTGGTGATTGCAAAAGGATAGTTGTAATGTTCATTCCAGTAAACTGAAGTTGATGAACGGTAACGCGTCGTTTGTCCCGGATATCCGATTATGAAGTTAAAATCGCCATCCTTCAGGAAATCCCCGGCTACCTTCAGCCATACTTTGGGATGATAGGGAATATTATCAGCGGCATATTCTTTTCCGCTGCCGTCGGGTGCACAATACACTCTCAGGAATGAGAAATCGCCCGTATGTCTGGGCCACATCCAGTTATCGGTTTCTCCGCCATAATTTCCGATCGATCCCGGTGGCGCATAAACGATACGGATATCCTTAAAAACCTTGTGAATAAAGAGTATGTATTGCTTTCCGTTGTACATCTGTACAACGGAGGCATCGATATCATCTTTGTCTTTGCTGATGGAATCCGTCATCCTGGCTATTTTTTCATTGATCTTCTTATTTTTTTCAGTCGGATCTGTGACTCCCTTTGCAGCTTCAACCATTTCACCGGTTACATCTTTCATTTCAAGGAGCAGCCTCGCCCTGTAACCCGGGGCTTTAATTTCCTCGTTCCGGCCGGTTGCCAGAAAACCATTGATTAGATAATCGCTGCTGACACTCGAAGCTCTCTGAAGGGCAGTAAAAGCGACATGATGATTTGTAATGAGCAAACCGTCTTTGGAAACAAAGGATGCGGTGCCGCCTCCCAGTTGAACTATTGCGTCGGATATTGATGGCTTGTCACTGCTGTACACATCTTTCGTTGTTATCTGCAGTCCTTTACTGTTCAGATCAAGCTGGTTGATCTGGGAAAGCAGCCACATTCCCTCCTGGGCTTGCAACTGCAGGACAAATACAATTGATAATAGAATTCCGGGTATTGTTTTTTTCATTCTGACCTCCTGTTTCTTGATAATGTTTATAAATATAAATGGATAAGTCGCTTTTTCCTGCTGAAAGTTACAATCATGAACATTTAAAATCAAGTTCATTCGCTGACTGTAAGGAAAATCTCGACGTCCCTGGAACTATTCTCTTTTTAAGAAAATCGGCTCAACCTCAGTTGTCAGCACATACCAGTAATAAGTCAGGATTACCGGCAAAACTTCTTCCCTGTTACGCTGACAAGATTAAAGAAACGAGTGAATGAAAATCAGGGTGCGGATTATCTAAAATACTATACTGATACTTTTTGATATCCCTTCTCCGGTCACGGTGATCACATCTTTAACGCTCTGAGCGCCGCCCGGAATGTACAGACTGATAGTACCGTTGGCAGTAAAGGTTTGAGTGGAAGAGTTGGTATATCCATCCGTTCCAACAATAGAAATCGTTACCGAGGTACCGGCTGAATTCGGGCAAATTACATCGGCGAAGGCCGTATACCCTTCCGACGGTGCAGGGTCAACAGGTACAGTATGGAGATTGGTGAGATCGAAACTTCCGCCCACATCGACAAGGTAAGTCTGCGGATTAGCCGGATCGAACGTTTGCGAACCCGGGGTAAAAGCAGCGCTCCCGGGAACATTCACTGTCACGGTGAAAGAATATCCGCCCTTAGGATCCGTATAAAGGAGGTTAGCAAGCTTGCATAACTCGGCAATATCCTGTTTCCCGGCGAACTTGCACAGGGCATCAAGCGCTCCTATGGATTTTCCACACATTGCCTTTATCTTATCTCCGTCGGGGCCTCCCGGAAATGATGCAGCGATTTCATCAGCGAGGAACTGACAAACCTGCGTCGCGATTCCGGTACCAAACATTGATACCAGATCATATTTTGAACAAACATTCTTAACCACATCTCCTACCTTGTCACATTGCTGCTCATAGTTGGCAGGCGGCTCACCCGACTTAGGTACGTTTGTGGAATAGAATCCATTGCCAATATTCTTGCAAGGGAATGATGAGGTGCCTAATTTCGGAGTCACATTCATCACAACAGTAGCGTTGGTCACATCCATACCACATTTAACCACGTGAAATATCATAGCGTTGTCTTCGGCTGGTTTCAACGGATTCGGCTGGCTTTTTGGCAGATCATTTAAGACCGATTTAACCCTGACTAAATCCCTAATATTTTGAGGAGGCTGTACTTCCCCCTTACCTGATGACTTTCCGCCCTTCAGATCGATGGGAATGATCACCTGAACTTGCCCTGAAGGAGATATGGCTTTTAATCTCATCGTGGAATCGTTATTCCATATATATTCAAACACTGTTCCGTTAGGAGTAAGCTGGCTTACAGGCATCATATTGTCGTCGAGAGTCAGAAGAAAGTTGCCTTCAGTATCGGGAAAAGTAACATTGACATTCCTGATAACAAGTGGCATACCGTTTACATCCTTGGTACCGGTATAGGTAACCATCGTCCCATCCTCATAAGTAAGCTGAAGAAGAGTAGGATCGGTAGGATTTGTGTAAACATCTATTGAGAATTCACCGGTTTCGGGTGTGGTAGAATCATTTTTGGGGCAGCTTGTAAGAAGCATAAGAAACAACCCCGCTGATAAAAACGTAAAGATTTTTTTCATGGGCTCTGGTTTTTGTAAGCTGCCAAATATAATTAAATAATAAACTAAAAAAGAAGTTATTAAGATTTAAATTCTGCCTGGCGAAGCTCCAGGTTTTTCCGTTTTTTCTCATAGGAAAGGTTCGGTTTTGATTCGGAATGGATAATGGAACCCTTTTTCATCCACCATAATGATTGTCATCTTTGATCATTTAATTATATTTGTATTGCAAAACATTATCTTATCTCACAAATCAGCGAAATTATATTCAAAATCAGTACTATATGAAAAAGCTTACACTATCTCTATTATCTCTGTTGGTTATAACAAGTTTAAGCCTGCAGGCCCAGAAGGTTTACAAATACGATACTGTTGCAGGCGATCCGCTTAAAGTCAGAATCTACACCCTAGCCAATGGCCTGAAAGTTTACCTGACTGTTTACAGGGATGCTCCGCGTATCCAGACAGCCATCGCGGTGAGGACCGGCAGTAAAAACGATCCATCCGACAACACAGGCTTATCACATTACCTGGAACACATCATGTTCAAGGGGAGCGATGAATTCGGGACAAAGGATTATGTTAAGGAAAAGCCATATCTTGATCAGATTGAATATAAATTTGAGGTTTACAGAAAGACTACCGATTCAGCTCTGCGTAAAAAGATCTATCATGATATCGACAGCTTATCAGGTATTGCAGCAACATACGCCATTGCAAACGAATATGATAAATTACTTGCGGTCATAGGGGCAAAGGGAACCAATGCATTCACCTCCTTCGAAGAGACTGTTTATATAAACGACATTCCCTCCAATAAAGTTGACCCATGGCTTGAGATTGAAGAGGAAAGATTCAAGGATCCTGTATTCCGCATATTTCATACCGAACTCGAGACGGTTTACGAAGAGAAGAACATCAGCCTTGATTCCGATGAGAATAAGATATTTGAGGCTCTTTTCGAGGGTCTGTTTCCAACCAATACCTATGGAACCCAAACCACTATAGGTACGGTTGAGCATCTGAAGAATCCTTCAATAACTTCTCTGAAAAAATACTTTGCAGAACGGTATGTGCCTAACAATATGGCTATCCTGATGTCGGGTGATTTTAATCCTGATGATGTGATAAGAAAAATTGATGCAACCTTCGGCCAATTCCCTTCCAGGCCGGTTCAGGCTTATGTCCCGGCAATTGAGAAGCCGATTACGGCCCCCGTCATCAGGGAAGTCGTCGGACCCGATGCAGAATCGGTCACTATTGGTTACCGCATGGGAGGAGCCAATACAAAAGATGCCGACCTCGTCACTGTATTCAACATGATACTGAGCAACAGTACTGCAGGACTTATGGATCTTAATCTGAACCAGGCCCAGAAAGTATTGGGTGCAGAAGCATCTTCTTATATCCTGAAAGATTATTCGGTTAATATTTTTTCGGGAAAAGCCAAGGAAGGACAGTCGCTCGAAGAGGTGAGAGACCTCATTTTAGGACAGATCGACCTGGTAAAAAAGGGTGAGTTCCCCGACTGGCTTCTCCCGGCCATCATAAGTGACCTCAAACTCAATGAGATCAAATCCTCTGAAAGCAATGCCGGAAGGGTGTTCAGCATGCTGAATGGTTTTATCCAGGAGATCCCCCGTACCGATATAGTGAAAAACATTGAGCGTTTATCTAAGATCACCAAAAAGGAGATAATTGATTATGCCAACCAGGTTTATGGAAACAATTATGTGATCGTTTACAAGCGTAACGGCACCGATCCTTCAGTCAAGAAAATAATAAAACCACAAATCACTCCAGTTGCCCTGAACCGTGATGACGAATCTGATTTCCTGAAGAAGATCGTTTCAGAGCCTACAAAAGTCATAGAACCTGTTTTTATTGATTATGACAAGGATATTAAGAAATTCAGTATAAAGAATAACATCCCTGTTCTCTATAAAGCCAATACGGAGAATCAGACATTCTCACTTTATTATTTTTTCCAGATGGGAACCAATGCAAATCCGGAATATGATATAGCCCTGGACTACCTTAAATACCTTGGTACTTCTAAGTTCACACCGAAACAGATCCAGGAGGAGTTTTATAAACTTGGCTGTTCCCTGAATGTGAACAGTTCGGATATGGAAGTATGGGTCTCCCTGAGCGGATTAAATGATAACATGTTGAAGTCTGTCGCACTTTTTGAAGAATTACTTTCCGATGCACAGGTCAATGAACCGGCGCTCAGGAACCTGGTGGCGGATATTAAAAAACGCCGTGATGACGACAAGTTGCAGAAACAGACAATTCTGTGGCAGGCAATGTACAATTATGGCGTTTATGGTGAAAAATCACCATATACCAATATCCTTTCCGGTGCCGAGCTTGACGCCCTGAAGGCGGAAGAGCTGATAGGTCTGATCAAAGGACTCAACGGTTACAAGCATAAGGTTCTGTATTATGGTCCGTTACCAGTAACAGGACTGACCGGTATTTTAAACAAAGAACACAAAGTTCCGGCTACCCTGAAGCCTGTTCCGGAAGCAAAGAAGTTTGAACAGAAAGCCAATCCTGTAACGCAGGTCTATGCCGTTAATTATGATATGAAACAGGTTGAGATAATGATGCTGTCGAATTCGGATAAATACGACAAGACCATGGTTCCGGTAGTTCGCCTGTTCAATGAATATTTCGGGGGAAGCATGAACTCCGTCGTCTTTCAGGAGATCCGTGAGTCAAAAGGACTTGCCTACAGCGCATATGGCGGATACCGTGCCCCCGTACAGCCCTGGCTCAATTATTATCTGTTTGCTTATGTCGGCACCCAGATTGACAAACTGCCGGAGGCTTTAAAGGCCATGATGGGGCTTTTCAATAATATGCCGGAAAGCGAAAAGGCGCTGGGTTCCGCAAAAGAGGCAATTGTCAACAAGATCCGTACGGAAAGGATAACGAAGGCACAGGTTCTTTTCAACTATATAAATGCCCAGAAGTTCGGTCAGACATACGACATCCGGAAAGATATTTTTGATAAAGTGCCTGCCATGACCTTTGCCGACCTGAAGATTTTCGGCGATAAATATCTTAAAGGAAAGAATTTCAATATCATGGTGCTGGGGAAGAAAAACGAGCTGGATGTAAAAACGCTCGAATCATACGGTAATATCAATTACCTCGATCTTAAAGATGTTTTTGGCTATTAAAATGGAGGCCTGCCTGACGGCATGGAACAAACATGTTTGAAAATTTATCTTACCTGAGTCTTCAGCAATACTGGTGGGTTATCGTATCACTTCTGGGAAGCCTGCTGGTATTCCTGATGTTCGTTCAGGGAGGGCAGACTCTGATCTATACCCTCGGAAAAACTGAGATGGAACGTAAAATTCTCATCAACACCCTTGGCCGCAAGTGGGAATTTACTTTCACCACACTTGTGACTTTTGGCGGCGCTTTTTTTGCCTCCTTTCCATTGTTCTATTCCACAAGTTTCGGAGGAGCATACTGGGTCTGGATAGCGATTCTTTTCTGCTTTATTATCCAGGCTGTAGCCTTTGAGTTCCGGACGAAACCTTCAAATTTCCTTGGACAACGAACATATGAGGTCTTTCTGCTGATTAACGGAGCCCTGGGAACTATCCTCATCGGGGCGGCAGTTTCAACGTTCTTCACCGGGTCGATGTTTTCGGTCAACAGGCTTAACCTTACCGACCTGCAGGCCGGAAGTCTTGCAATTTCCCGTTGGGAAGGTCCCGCCCATGGACTGGAAGCCGTACTGAACTGGCGAAATGTCGCACTCGGACTGACTGTGTTTTTCCTGGCCCGTATTCTGGGGATCCTTTATTTCCTGAATTCGGTCAATGATGTTAATATCACCGGAAGATCGAAAAAACAACTGGTTTTTAATGTGATCCCTTTCCTGGTATTCTTTCTGGCATATGTTTTCGCCCTGGTCACATCGAAAGGCTTTGCGGTTGATCCTGTATCCGGAATGGTTTTTATTGAAGACTTTAAATACCTGAACAACCTGGTACAGATGCCTGTTGTACTGATACTCTTCCTGGTTGGCGTTATCCTTGTACTGACCGGCATCGCCAACACTTTGTTTTTCTTTTCAAGGTATGGATCTAAAGGGATATGGTTCACGGGGACCGGTACTGTTTTCACTGTATTGGCGTTATTCCTGATCGCCGGGTTTAATCATACCTCATTTTATCCTTCTACCTTTGACCTTCAAAGCTCGCTTACCATCCGGAACAGTTCCTCAAGCAGGTACACTCTGATAATCATGAGCTATGTTTCGTTGCTTGTACCTTTTGTTCTGGCATACATCATCTATGCCTGGCGGTCGATAAACCGGAATAAGATCGATTCGGTTGAAATGGAAACCGGACCGCATACATATTAAAAGGAGACGTTATGTACTGGACTTCAATACTCCAATTTTTTCTGTGGCCAGTGATCATCTACATTTCTTACAGGATCATCCTGTCAGCACTCAGGAGTTACGAGAAAAAGTTTAAGATCTAGAGGTCAGTCATCCGAAAATTGTTTCAGCAGTTCACGATATTGTGAGAATACATTGGCGCGTGACAGGAAACCAACGTATTTTCCGCTATCAAGGACAGGCAAATTATAACGGCTGGTGTTCTGGAAAAGCTGGATGACCGTATCCATGGTATCCTCAACATCCACTGTATATTCAGGCATGAACATCAGGTCTTTAACCAGTGTCTTATCATAAAGTTCCGGTTCGAACATTATCTGACGGATATTGTCCAGAAGGATCATCCCATAGAAATTATTCTCATCGTCCACAACGGGGAAAACGTTTCTGCTTGATTTGGCGACTATCTTCACCAGGTCGCCCAGGGTGGCATCCGGGTGCACCGTGCTGAAATTCTTTTCAACATGTTGACCTGGTTTCATACGACTCAGTATGGCTTTGTCCTTGTCATGAGTGATGAGTTCTTTCCTGGCTGCCAGTTGCCGGGTATAAATTGAGTGCGGTTCAAAATAATGACTTGTCAGGAAGGCAACCGCAGATGTGGCGATAAGGGGAGTCAGCAACTGGTATCCACCCGTGATCTCTGCTATAAGGAAGATTGCAGTTAGAGGTGCATGCATTACACCGCTCATGACCCCCGCCATACCGACTAACGCAAAATTGGAATATGAAACATCGAGTCCGGTAGTAAGGTTTATCACCTGTGCAGAAAAAAAACCACTCACCCCCCCGATAAAGATCGCAGGTGCGAAAGTTCCTCCTATGCCTCCGCTTCCCTGTGTCACCGCCATTGCTATGACTTTCAGCAGAATCAGACCCAGTATGACGCCTGTAAAATAAATGGGTGAATGTTTAAGGGAGCCGAAAACCACAGGATTCCCGATAATTTCCCCGTTACCGTTAAGAACTTCCTTCAGGACTGTATAGCCTTCTCCGAATAATGACGGATAGAGGAAGATGAGGCTGGTTAATAAGATACCCCCGGTCACAATCCTGGCCACTTGCGGAAGCCTGGAAAGTTGTGATTCAATCCAGCTGCTTCCCCGTATCATGTATAACGAAACAAATCCGCATAATATCCCTAATAACAAATAAAAAGGCAGGTGCTTCAGGACAAATGCATGAGTCAGTGTAAAGGAAAAGAGAACTTCATTTCCCATCAGCAGATAAGCCACAACCGATGCAGTTACCGCTGAAATGAGCAAAGGTAAAAGAGTAGTAAGGGTAAGATCAAGCATCAGTATCTCAATCACGAATACTATTCCCGCAACAGGGGCTTTGAAGATCCCGGCAATGGCTCCTGCCGCACCACATCCGATCAAAAGGGTAGTAGACTTGTAATCCATCCTGAAAAACCTGCCAAGGTTGGAGCCGATTGAAGATCCGGTAAGGACGATCGGCGCTTCGGGACCTACCGATCCTCCGAAACCCAGGGTAAGCGTGCATGCAACCAGTGAGGTATAATTATTATGCGGACGCAGGTGACTGTCATTTTTTGAAATCGCATACAGAACCTTGCTGATCCCATGGCTGATATTATCCTTAACAAAGTATTTGACAAAAAAAACGGTCAGTGCAATTCCGATCATAGGATAGATCAGGTATATGAAATCGGTAGTGTTAAAGGTGAATCCGTTTGTAAGGAAATAGTTTGTGTAATAGAGTGTGTTTTTAAGTATTATTGCTGCAAGTCCGCTGAGGATCCCTACTATAACGCTGAGGATCAGTACGAACTGCCGGTGCCGGATATGGCGTAACCGCCAGGCAAGGATCTTCCCGGTAAAGGAGTTAGGCAACATGACCGCACAAATATAGGATGTTTGGAGAAAGGAAAGTTGTGAAGTCGTTATACATGGTGTAAGAGAATAGTTAAGTAGCGGCAGGAGATTTTTATTTTAGCCTTACACAAATGGAAGCGCCGGATAATTCCAGAACCTGTTTGTAGATATTTTCCACATCATGAATATCCTTCAGATTGACCTTATCAGTGGTAACAAGGTTAGAAGCCTGGATTGATACTATTTTCGGTTCTTTCTGTCTGACAACAAAAGTCAATTTACCGAAGGAATTCCAGATATATACTTCATTGATTGATTCCACCAACTCCACATCCTTGTTGAATTTTATATCCAGATGATAATCTTCCCGGTACTGGAAATCAGGGTAAAAATCAAGTGTCCTGCCAAGAGTAGTTAGACCTTTCTGCGTAAGAAATGGAAGGAAGTTGTGTAAGGAAATACGGAAACCCGAATCATGTTTAGTGAGAATACTGTTACAATAGAACCGTGCTTTGACCTCAGTTGTAAAAGGTTTTATTCTGGTGAGGACCTTAACTGACGAGTCGATTAGCTTAATAGAAGGATGTATTTCCCATATTTTAAATGAATATGCCTTGTTCACTGTCGGGATGGTGACATTATATAGGTAGGATCCTCTGCCAAGTGTAGAAAACTGGCCACTGAGTGTAACCTTTGCAACAACAGTAACCGTTCCTGAATCGAGATCCAAAAACATATTAAGCAGGGTTATCCTCAGGTTTTCATTTGCAGGTGTTTTAGGTGTTGTCGTCTCCCGGAAAGATGTGCTAATTGGTTTTTTCAAATCGCAATAATCATTTAAATGAATAAGCCGGGCTTTCACATTTTCGAAAAAGAATGGGAGTTCATCAAGATACAGGCCATACCGGGAAGATTTTGGGTAGATGAAATGAAGCGTTTCATCCTTTGTTGAAGGAGAAATCAGATAATCGCTGAAAAACATACTTGACACACAATCCGGGCTGATCTCACCAGATCTTTTATCCACAGGGTAAGCAGTGAAGTATCCAAGCTTAAGCATTGAAAGCAGTGCTACATAAAAATCAGTCCGGTTAATATCCTTCAATACCCTTGCTTTTGCTTCTTCTCCAAGGTTCCCGTCACTGTTGTCTACTCTCCTGAAATAATTCACATCTTCATCAAAACAAAATTCATCAGCAATAACTGCCTGAATTCTCTCAAGATGATTGTAACCTGTGGGATCCACAGGAATATTAGTTGTTGTGCTTTTAATAAAGGAGTTCATTCCAACAAACTGGTTTCTGGTGGAGCCATAATCAACCGATCGCACAATTGGAAGATGATCCAGTTGCCGAAAATATACCGGAAAGACATAAAGTGGAAATACCGCAAGGTCGAATGTATAAGGAATCCTGTAATACATATCAACCGGAGTAATATTCACATTTATAAAGGGTAGTGACAAATACGGCCTGCCCCCTGTTTCTTTTACGCAACCAGGAAGGTTTGATTTGTTCCAGACCATGACCCTGGTTGATTTAAATAGATAATTACTATCAGGCTCTCCTCCATTCACGAATTTGATTGCATTGGCGATGTTATCATCCATCTGAAGTCGCAGTCTGAAATTTATTTTGGGAAGACTATCATGGAGGAACATTCTGAATGAAGAAAGCCGAACCAGGTTTTCTCCGAAAGGAACAGTATATTTATAGTTTATATCAAATACATCTCCGGTTTTAAGATCCTCAATGGAGTAAAAATAATCATAATAAGTATCGTAACGGTTATCGTAAAAATCAGTTGACAAGTATTCAATTGCATGCTGAGTTGTATTTGTAGGTCGTTTACGCCCATTAGAATCAATCAACGCTATGGTAAAATTATTTACCTGGATTTTATCAAGGTAAAAGCGTTGATTTCTTTTTTCCGGAGCATGGATTATCTCTGTCGGATCAGTTTGATAAGGTATCTTTATGTTTGAAAGGTATTTTACACCATTCTGACTTAAAAGTTTAATTTTCAGATGACGTGTGAATGTGCACGTAATTAAATTAAAAGCTTTACCTGAGAACTTAATTTCCTGTTCGTCATTCAATATTATGGCATAGTGGTTAGAAAATCCTGAATCAGAAAGGTTATTATTTTGATTGAGAATTTGTGATGGTTGTGATTTAAGAATGTTAATCTCTCCAAAAAAGAACAGGAGAAACAATGGAAGGAAAAAATATTTCATACAGGGGAAGATTATAACTCTTCACTAAAATATATATGTAATTTAAATGTAAAAATAAAAAAAATGATGATAATAATAAACTTGAATATATTCTTACTTTATGAACCAGGGATCGCAGATATCAGATATCTCAAATTATATCTTAATTGCCCACATGAACTCAAATCCCCAGGTGCTGTTAACAGGGAAAAACATGGTTCGTAAACCCAGTTCGAAGGGGTAGAGAAATCGCAGGATGTGCAGGTCGGCAGTCAGCTCGGCGCCGGCCGTCATGTACCGGTTAAGATTTCCGGACTCATACCCCTCGGCCCAGTCATAGAATAGATTCAGCTTAAAACGCTTGAAATAGAAGATGGAGCCTGTACTGAAATCGGGATAGAAAAGAGGGAACTTATAATTAAATCCAATCGAAAGAACCTGCTGGTCAGCAGCGCCGGAATAACCCCTGGGATAGCTTATAATATCTGCATAACTGTATGAAACTTCATCCTGTTCCCATTCCTGCTGGTACCCTGCATATAACCAGATCCCGTGATGACGGAATATACCCGGAAAATACAGGCTGAGGTTTGTTCCGAAAATAGAACCCATGTCATTGCCCCTGAAAGGGGAATTCCGGAAGATGACTTCTGCCGACTGTCCCCACCGGGGATAGAGATCCTTAATTCCGGAACGGAGGTATTGTGCAGCGTAGATGCGATAATCCATGGTTGGGATCAGGCCGCTGGTAAACTGGTGAGGCGTAGAGGAATTCCCGGCAACATTGATAAGCGATGTTCCGACAGATGGTTGTAAAGAACGATAATACTTGCCATGGGAGAGGTTCCATGGAATACTTACTGCTGCCTGGAACCTTGTCTCCTGCCAGGTGAAACGGTAAATTTCATTTGTTCCCTGGATCCGGGCATTGGCAGCACGGTTACCGATCGAAAACCGGAAATCAAATACCGGATACAGGCCCTGGTAGCTAAGGTTGGCATAGAACATACCCGTCATTTCATTTAAGTTGTACTGCCAGCCCGCAGAAGCAAAGGTATTACTGAGGGCATTTTGCATTATTACCGAAACACCGGGATAAACATTGTAACTGTTGATATTGATTGAAGCAGGAGCCCAGCTATGCGGATTGAACAGGTGTCCGGCTTTTGAGTACTTTTTTGACTTAAAAATCTGACCCTGTATTGTATCTCTTCTCAGGTCATAATCGTTATACTTATTCATTTTATAAATTTTCCGGAGCAACACACTGTCCTGGATATTAACTTTTTCCTGTTTCGATAACGCATCAGCTAATTTTATTGAAAGGTCGGTGACCTTGCTGACAGGGATCCATGTAGTGGTATCAATCTCTGTCTCGGCGACCATTAGGCCATCGGAAGTATAATCGGAATAAATCAGGAATTTTTTGTCACTTGAAAAATCGGGATCCAGGCAGGCATATTTTCCGGACGTGATCTGAAATCTTTCACGGGTGAGGGTATCTATGGCATAAAGGTTTTCAATCCCGGAATAATCGACACTGAAAATGATATACCGGTGAAAGAAATAAGAAGGACCATTAAATTCCTGGTACTCAAAAGGTAATAGATAATTAATTCTCCCTGTATTGACATCCATGATCGCAATCGTTTCTCCTTTTTCATTCAGCAGCGTGAATACTATTTTTGTTCCGTCAGGCGACCAGTTGGGAGAGATCGCAGTGGCAAAATCTTTTACAGGATAATCCCTTATCACCTTCCCGGATGAAATATCCAGGACATGGATTGAACACGAGTTGTCAACACCTGTGTAAACTGCAGCAATCCTGGTACCGTCGGGTGAGAGAATCGGAGAGAAATAACGGCTTTTATGTGTCACCTGGCGAAGCTTATGCTTTTTCAGATCATAGAGCTTGATCACTGCATAATCCTCGTTCTGCCATCTGTTATCGGGTTCCTTTTCCGCCCAGACAATATAATCCCCGGAAATGGAAGTCGTTCCGCTGATGTGATTTCCGGGAGTCAGTAATATTTTTTCCTTACCGGTTTTACGGTTGATAAGGACAAAACGGTCAATATCGTCCATGCATGATTTATCCGCCAGTATTGTTGAGTCGTTCAGGTACAACGGGTGTGTATAGACTGAGAAATTGCCGGGATCGCGCCTGGTAAGATACCGCGGGATCCTGTGATGGGATTCTATAACCTGTAAGCTCCACTCATCCTCCAGTTCTGTCAGTACTTTTTTATAAAGGCCTACCTTCGATAATCTTGTTATTTTTTTTATCCCGGAATTAAAAGGAACGATCATGAACGGATATCCGGCAACTTTATCGACAGCGGAATTCCAAAGCTCCGGGCCATATTGCTTACGGGCTTGTCCGACTAAGTAATAGCCCAGGAAGTAAGCATCAGGGACATAGGATTTATATGAACCCAGAACGGCTTTGTCATAAGAATAAGGACCTTTCTCGATAAGCTGTGCGCGTAACGGACTTTCGAACAGAGCCGACCGCCCTCTTCCTGTCCTGCTCAGCGCTGTCTCTGTCACAGTTGCATCTCCCTCCAGAAACCAGGTGGGGATAAACAAGCCCAGCACAGCCGCGGTTCCCTGTTCACCGAAAAGATAATACAATGCCCTGGTAAATCCTTTGTTGAGCTTGCTAATCTGAACCGCATGCCGGTACTCATGAAGTGCAAGCTGCTCCAGCCATTCCTCAGCATATGTCTGTTGGGGTGCGCACGTGTATAATTCTATCCGTTTGGGAGCCCATGCTGTTAATCCGTTAGAGATTGTAGACCGGTCATGGATGATGACCGGTATCCGCGGGACTTTTGCCTTTAATGTATTGGTTTCATTAGCACAAACCAGATCCATTATATTGGCAAGGTATTGTGCTTTTTTTTCAAAGTAATCAGGGTAGATGATCTTGAATTTGCCGCTCTTGATCTGTCGCCAATGCACTGAGGCCGGATCCTGTCCGGTGGAGAAATATTGCGGATAGCAAAAGTTTATTGTTGACAGAACAAGAAACAGGCAGGCAATAAGCCTCTTAATTGCAGTTCTGAACAATTTATTTGGTTCCGCCCGGTGTGACCTCCAATAGCTCAACTTCAAAAACCAGTGTGGAATAGGGTGTGATCTCTCCCATGGTCCTGTCTCCATATGCAATGTTGGATGGAATTATCAGGGTAGCCTTACCGCCCTGATGCATAAGGGCGATGCCTTCATCCCAACCCTTGATTACCTGTCCTTTGCCGAGTGTAAATGCAAACGGGGCATTCCGGTCAAATGAGGAATCAAACTTTTTCCCGTCCAGGAAGGTTCCGGTATAATGAACCGATACTTTATCTCCGGGAACCGGCTGCCTGCCTGTTCCCTTTACCTTCTCGATGTAAAAGAGCCCTGTGGATGTTGGGGCTACATTAACATTATTATCTTTCAGATATTTTGCAATTTTATAGGCTTCTTCTTTTTTTGCAGTTTCTTTCTGCAGTTTCTCCTTTGCTTTTGTTTCAGCCTGCTCTTTCTCAAAATCGGCTTTGGACTGAACATCCAGAATCTCCACTTCATATACCAATGGGGTAAAAGGAGGAACCAGGGATCCTTTTCCCTGATCGCCAAATGCCATTTTTGACGGAACGATTATCGTTGCCTTACCACCGCCTCTCATCAAACCGATCGCTTCATCAAGTCCCTGCGTATCAAATCGTTTACCATATCTGAATTTGATAGGCTCCGGGCGGTCTGTTGAATTATACAGGAGTTTCCCGTCGATGAGATAAACACGGAGATTTATTTTTACCATGCAGCCTGAATCGATCTTCAATCCGGTACCCGCTTCCGTTTCAAGATAAAATATCCCGGATTCTCTCGGCTTGATTGTGATTTTCTTTTCCGTCAGATATTTATTCAGATTAGCTTCTTCTCTCTTCTGCATTTCTTCCGGAGAATCGATGGATAATAAGGTAATATGAAAAGTCACTAAACCATTGCTGTCGATAAATGAAGGTCGTTGCGGTGCACGGAATGTTCTAAGGAAAAGGGAGTCGGCATTGATCTGAAAAATACCGCTGTCTCCGCGCGACAATGTCATGATCTTTTCAAAAATATCCCCTTTAAATTCGGGAGGAGGGAGTTGTATTATAAGAGGAGAGCCCTTCAGAATGACTTTATTGTCATAAAGGATAGTGTCTTTTCCTTTAACCGTTGCAGCGTAAGTCATATTAAGGGATATCCAGTCGCCTGCCTTTGGTTTGAGAGTATCTGCCGGAGTGGATTCCTGTGCTGAAACAGACTCATGATCACCCGGAAATAATGTTGTCGAACTCCCCTGAAATGGTGCAATGACCGTTGAAACGAAAATGGTCATTATGAATGCTGACTTTTTCATGTGTTAATAATTTTATAATTCATTGGTCCAATAGAATATCCATTATAATCATTCGCGGATTGTATGAAATATGTCATGTTGGATATTACATTTCTTAAAAATGGTCCGATTGCAGATAATCGTTAAAACAGCGGCAAATTTAGTTAAACTTGGCTTCTCTCATTTTATTTTATGAATATAAAAAAGTCCTGTCATTTACGGCAGGACTTTTTATTATCAACGTATCCGGTTTTACAATCAGCCCGGACAGCCGTCTGGCTTATTTGTTTACCATGATCTTCCTGATGATCCTGTGCTCGCTGTTCCGTAACACAATCGTATAAATTCCGGCCGGTACCGGGCGCAGGTCTATTGTCAGATCGTTTTGTCCCTTCACAGTGATCCCCTGTTTTGTAAAAATGGAAACTCCTCTATTGCTGTAGATATTGATATCAAATGATTCTTCTTTCTGTGTAAACATCTTCAGAGAGAAAAATCCATCGTTAGGGACGGGGTAGATAACGAATTGTGAGTTACCCGGTTCATCAAGGCTAGTGATATCCACATAGATGTTGTTTGACGTATCTGATTCACAACCATCGACTGTAACAACATCCCAGTACCAACCCGAATATTCTGCAAGTTGAGTCTGAGCCGTACCTCCGGTTATGGCAGCCCCATTGTAAAACCACTGATTACCTTCTGCATAATTGCTCGAAAGGATCAGATCATTAAGAGTGATTACCGGCGCTTCAGGTTTTGGGATCACAGTTAAACCGAAATCCGGGGATACCTGACCGGTGCCGCAGAAGTTGGTCCCGGCGACTGTAATGATTCCGGAGACAGCATCAATGGCATAGTCAACGGTTATATTTTCGGTGTTGGCTCCCGATGCGATGGATGCTCCGGCAGGAAGCGTCCAGTTGTATCCGGTCGCGCCGCTGATGGCGGGAACCGAATAGGCTTCACCGGTCGATCCGGCGCAGACACTGGAAGGTCCGGTAATAGTACCTGCTGAGTCGGGAATATTGAAGACGGTTACAGGGAAATCGGGTGAGATGGTTCCGTTACCACAAATACTGTTCCCGTAAACAGTAATGACTCCCGAGATGGCATCGGCGGCATAATCGACGGTAATCGAATTGGTCCCCGAACCGGAGGCGATCGTGGCGCCGGTTGGCAACGACCACACGTAAGTCATCGTATTAACGATCGGATCAACATAATAGGCTATCCCTGTTGAACCGGCACAAACATCGGATGTTCCCGTGATCGTCCCGGAAGCTCCCGGAGGTCCTCCGACAGCAACATTCAATACCGTCGGATTCTGGGCGGGGCAGTTATTGGCATCGTTATAGTTTACGGTCACATACTGTGCTCCCGGATTATTCCATGTCACTTCGATAACTGCTGTACCCTGGCCATACGTTATTGTACCTCCGGATGAGATCGTCCATACATAATTACTCTGGCCTGTTTCAGTCGTGTAATTATAATATCCGGAGTTCACGCACAAAGTATCTGAACCGGTTATGGTAGGAACAGGAGCCGGATTCACAGATACCGTTTTTGTGCCGGGCGGATTTGCCCTGCAACCGGTTGATGGGTCAGTGTATACAACAGCAACGGTCTTGGAGCCGGTACTCGGCCAGCTTATGTTGACAATGTTCGGATCTGAAGTTTGAGAAATGGTTCCGTCAGGGGTAACGCTCCATACATAATTGCTCATCCCTGCTTCGGTTGTGTATGAGTTGTTCACATACTGGCATACCGGGGAATTTCCGGCTATAGTCGGCACCGGCAGATTATTGACCGTAACACTGAAGTTTGAGGGAGCGCTTGTATTGCCGCAATCGCTTTGTGCCCTGACGGAAATAGTGCCTGATATGGCAGTATTGGAGACATTTACCGTCACGACATTTGAATTTGGATACGATGTGATTGTAAATCCGGAAGGGAATGTCCAGAGATAAAGAAATGCATACTGAACGGGTTGTACGGAATAAATATAACCTGTATCGCCTTTACAAACTCCTGAAGGTCCGGATATAGGTCCGGGAGTGGGAGGCGTCAGGCATGTGGTGTAAAATGTCATCTGGCTTCCATATGACGTTCCTCCGTTGTTTACTCCTTTCGCCCTGTAATAGTAAGTAGTATTGCCGATCAATCCGGTTATTGTTGCACTGAAGTTTGTCGTGGTATTCCCTGAAATTGTCGGAGGAACGCCTGCGGCGGTACTTCCGTAAGCGGGGGTAGTACCATATTCAAATGATAACGTGGTGTTGTCATTGTTCGCATTTCCGCTGCCGTTCAAAGTTGCATAAGTCAGGCCGACAAAGGTAGCCGCCGTGGTTGTTATTACCGGAGGCGCCAGTGCAGTTGTAAAGGTCATGTCGTTCCCGTTGGATGTGCCGGCGATATTGGAGCCAACAACCCGGTAATGATACAGGGTGTTCGGAGAGAGACCGGTAACGGGTGCGCTCACGGGAGTGACAACATTTCCTGTTACGGGTGACTGTGTGGCGGTGATCGTGGAACCATATCCTGCCGTAAGTCCGTATTCAAAGGTCACCGTGGTGGATGATCCGTTGGCATTGACCGTGCCGTTCAGCGTTGCTCCGGTGGTTGTGATGGCTGAGGCAGCGGTTGTGACAACAGTGGGTGGTGCCGCAAGTGTGGTAAATGTCATATCGTTCCCGTATGAGGTGCCATTGGCATTGACTCCTACAACCCGGAAATGATAAAGTGTATTTGAGAAAAGGCCGCTGACAGGTCCGCTCACAGGTGTGACAGTACTTCCTGTAACAGGTGACTGGGTGGCGGTAATCGTGGAACCATAAGCTGTTGTCAGGCCGTATTGAAATGTGACAACAGTAGAGGAACCGTTTGCATTCACGGTGCCGTTCAGGGTAGCACCGGTCGTGGTAACGGAAGTTGCAGCCGTTGTGGTCACGGTCGGAGGCAGTGTGCCTGTTGACATTGTCAGTCCTACATGGTAAACGGCTGCATTGACACTGTAATAAACCTGCGGACATCCTGATGCTGTGGAAGAATAGATTCTTCTGTTGCCTGATAAGGTTGTGAAGCTCGAACTGTATCCGGTTGCACCGGGAACGCCGCATTGCTCGATATCAACAATCAAGCTTTGTGCGGGATCATAACCGAACGGAGTGTCCAGTGTTATGGTCATCCATTGACCGGCAGGTCCGGTGAGAGATACGGAAGCTCTGTAATATACTGTGGTCATCGATCCCGAATAAAAGCTGCCGGCAGTGAAGGATGTAATTGTGGATTGTCCTAACTTGATCGTAAGGTTTGTATACGTCCATGGACCTAACGGATAGCTGTCATGGATCCTGAAAGAAAGAGCGGTAATCGTTCCTGCCGGGGCAGGAGTGGGCTGGTTAAAATCTCCGGCAAGATAAAGCAGTTGAACTCTTTTTCCGCCCTGAATATTCCAGGGGAAGGAATTTGCCGAACCTGTTGTATTATAGTTGTAATAATCCGGATTAAGAAGTGGGCTGTCTGTACTGCCCGGAGTATAATTGGAGAACATTGTATTGTCAGGTTTGGCCTTGTTCGCCTGATCTGTAATATTGTTATCACCGGTCGGAGTGCCGTCATCGGTTGTTCCTTCCGGAAGCTGGCCATATGATAATCCAAAGGTCACCATTATGGCAATTAAAAGGTAAATTTTTTTCATGTTGTTCTGCGTTTTTGTGATTCTGAAGTGGTTATCAATATATATAGAATGAACGTCCTAAGAGATCATGTCTATTTTCAGAAATGTTTAAAAGCTGCAAACGAAACGAAAACCTTTCTCCACCCTGGATTTTTCAAGCGCCTTGGTTTGATCATGATGGTATTAACAGAGACACGTAATGACAAATATAACAAATAATTAATAAAAGTAAAGAAAAAATTAATGGCTGCCATTCTCAGATATCACTGAAATCGCACTTCGTTGTTCTATTGTTCGGGCACTCCATGAACAATCGAACATACGAACAACGAGTTTTGAAATCGGAACTTAAATCAGATCGCATTCCCTCCTCCTTCCCATCCAAGACCGGAGGTCATTGCGACCGAAGTGATGAATCTCATACTTTCAAATAAGACGAGTCTCTTCGTTTGCAACCCTGAAGTAATTTTACTTAAAAAAATCCTTAATTTTACCATGACAGAAAAGAATTGAATCCTGTGCGTTTGAGGAAGGATAACCTAAAACAAACCCCTTCATGGCCACGCTGTCTACCGAAACAACATACACGAGAAATTACTTCTCAGACATTTTCAAGATTTTCAGTGTATCACTTACTTCAATGCGCATTACATACGAATCCAATCATATAATAAGCAATATTTACACCCATTCCAGAACAAGAACGGATTTGGATAACAGCAATTTTGGAAGGTATATATACGAGTTA
>Ga0172368_10002890_pt1 | contig 21422 bp, 17 predicted proteins | sample Lak11m_FD_114540 | JGI IMG/M metagenome (GOLD analysis project Ga0172368, IMG submission 114540) | Freshwater microbial communities from Kabuno Bay, South-Kivu, Congo - kab_022012_11m | ecosystem: Environmental > Aquatic > Freshwater > Lake | place: Democratic Republic of the Congo: South-Kivu...
AGCCGGAGTCCAGTCTTGGCGCTGCGATTAAAGCTGGATTCCGACTTTCGTCGGAATGACAAATCGGGTGTTTGGATTTGCAGTGTTGATTATCGTTACCCACACAAAATAGCGAAGAACCATTATTGCTTTCCGATTGCAGGGACAGGTTCACTGTTCTGTCCCTGCCAAACATGCGAAAAGACTTTTGGGAACTGATATTCTTGTTACTTGTCGCTTCATTAAGCTGAATAAACTATCAAACCAATAAATAGAAAGTTCACATTTTTGAGGATGCAATGAAAAAGTCAGCGCCGCTGCTCTTAGGGCTTCTTACCGTTATTTTTATAATCGCCGGTTGTTCCAAGCCCGATGTTTGGGAGATGGATCAATGGTACACTCAGATGAGCCGTTACCGTGACAGCGATAACAAGGCTTTTTCTATTTATGTTAAAACCCTTGAGGAAGAAAAAATCCAGAAGATATGCGACCGGTATTTGGAAAAATTCGGTGATGACAACCATTATTTACAGATTCATTTTTATGATGACCGTTCGTTCACTCCGGATTATTCCAATGGCATTTTCTTTACCGAAGCTCAAGCCGACCATATGGTCGCCCGCTACTTCTACAATCCTTTCCGGGATGAAAAACGGCTGGAATTATTAAAATAACTATCGACCGGTGGAGCAAAACTGCTTTATCCTTTGCGGCTGGAATGCCCAAATTTCCCCGAAGGGTAGTTTTTATCCTGATTATTCTTCAGCCCGCGCTTTCCGGGGCGCAAGAACGGTGGGATTTGACCATCCTGCACACCAATTCGATTAACGGCGCTTTGGATAACTGCGGCTGACCGGCTGAGCCCTTGGGCGCTTTGGATAAGTGCTCTTCTTATATTGACGCCGTGCGGGATTCCGCTAACAATCCGGTTCTGGCCTTCGACGCCGGAGATTTCCTCCCCGCTATCCCCGACAGCGAACAGGCGGAGTATATCATCCGGGCGCTGCGGGAAGTAGGGTACGATGCGGTGGTGGTGGGCGATCAGGAATTTTTGTTAGGGAAAGATTTTTTCGAGCGTCATTTTGCGCCGGAAAATCCCAAACCTAAAACGCCGGTAGGCTGTTTTAACGAATACCTCAGCGATACCGCGGGCAGTAAAAAAAATTCCCTGAAAGCATTGATATTTCATAATATATCCAATTTTCGCATTAGTAAATTATGTTATCAGAATAAAAATTTGGGGAATCTGCGGATACCTTGGTCTTTAAACGGAATTATCGAGGAACGGGCGTTTTTGTTTTTTCCGGAGGATAAAAAGGGCTGGTTTCAAATTGCGTCATTAAAAGAATCGCTGTCCTCGATTCCTAAATCAAGTACCGCGCTGATTATACTCTTATCCCATTCCGGGCTGATGACCGATGCGGAAATCGCCAAATCCTACCCGCAAATCGATATTATCATTGGCGGGCATTCGCAAAATGAACTATTCGAACCGGTTATCGAGGGTAAAACTATAATCGTTCAAGCCGGCGGTTTCGGCCGCTATGTCGGGCGGCTGGATGTGAAATTGGAAAACGGCGAGATTACAGATTATGATTACCATTTAGTTCCTATGACCCCGGATATTCCCTCCGACACTTCCATTTTAGCCATTATCGAAGAATACGAGCACGCTTTCTTCAAAGATAAGCGCCCCCGCCCGCATATCCCGGTCTATCCCGATACCTTAGAAATATCCTCTCCCCAAGCCTGCATGGAATGTCACGCTCAAGAATATACCGCCTGGTCGAAGGAAGTCCATTCCTGCGCTTTCGACATTCTGCAAACCCGCCGCAAAATCTATAATCCGGGATGTTTGTCCTGCCATACCACCGGGTTCGGTCATAAAGGCGGGTTCGTTTCTTATGACCGGACACCGGAAAGGTCGGGTATCGGCTGCAGCGAATGCCATTACACCCCCGCCTCACATCTCCTTGAACCGGATAAGAAGCCTTTGCCTATCACGGAATCAGTCTGTCTCCGCTGTCATACCCCCCGCAACAGCCCCGATTTCGATTATTCCGGCTACCGCGCCCGCGCCGCCCATAAATAATTAGACTTTATTCCCATTTTTCATTATATTCATAGGATTTCCTGCGCGGTCGTAAAATCCGTTTGGGCTCCTTATAATAAGGGCGGTTCGCGAACCGCCCCTACATTAGAATGCTTTTTCTAGAACTGGTATTTAACACTGTGATGTCAGGTGTCCTCACCTGACACCTTCCACGATGGTCTTATATGGTGTCAGACGAGGAAGTCTGACACCACAACTGCGTAAACCCCCCGGAGCCGTCATTCCCGCGAAAGCGGGAATCCAGATGATTGATAATTATGCAATTATGGATACTGGCTTTTCCCGCCCCGCAGGGGTCACTGCGTGACAGGGACTACTGCGCAGCGCCAGTATGACGCCGCGGTAAACTTATAACTCGCTGTCCTCCACTTGAATATTATCCGCATCATCATAGAATTAGTCTTCGTTTTCGCCGCTCAGCTGACTTTAGCGAATTTAATCGCTATCGGCGGGTATGCGCCTGATTTCATTATGATTTATCTGATTCTTCGCAGCCATCTATTCACCAGCTATCAGTTTATCGGCGGCGGATTTTTAGCGGGATTACTGCAGGATTTGCTGGGGGGAGGATTTCTCGGATTAAACGCTCTGGCTAAAACGATTACAGCTTTTGTCCTCGTTAAAACTTTTTCTCAAAAGAAACCGGAAAACAGCGTTTTGGCTTTCGGCGGAGTGGCTTTGTGTATTTTCGCCCATGATTTCGTTTTCCAATATATTTACGGTCAAAGCGCGTATTTTGGGATGTTTCCTTTTATTTTCCGCCGGGTGATTCCGGTTTTTTTCTATAATTTCGTCATATATCTGATTATCAGCCTTCTGCCCGGACAAAAACGCAGGATGATTTGAATATAGTCTGCAAGTCCACAAGTCAACAAGTCTGCAAGTCGAAAGAAGTAGCAAGTAGCAAGTAACAAGTAGCAAGTGAAAAGCAAATGCGCCAAATGTTTACTTTTCTCTGTGAAACTCTATGCTCTCTGTGTCTCTGTGACGATACTTTTTCTTTGCTTTTTCGAGACCCTCGAGACCTTCGAATCCCTCAAGACCCGCTTTTGCATTTCCCTAATTCCGAACTCCTAATTCCGAATTCCAACTATGGAAAACCGGATTAAAATACTAAAAATTGTTGTTCTACTGCTGTTTACCGGGCTGATCTGCCGCATCGGTTATCTCCAGCTGTATCAGGGGCAGAAATATTTTCGGCAGTCGGAAGCGAACCGCCTGCGTCTGGAGGAATGCGATCCGGTGCGCGGCGCCATCTACGACCGCAAAGGCCGGCTGCTGGTGGATAATTCCCCCTGCTATACCATTGTCACCACTCCGGCAAATATCATCAAGAATCCCCGGATTATCGACTTATTGAAACAGGTGTTTAACGAACCGGACAATCGCGAATGGGAGGAGACAGCCCGCAAAAACCTTACCCGCAGTCCGGAACTTAAATTGAAGCGCGATGTGGAATTTGCCGATTTAGCGGCATTTGAAACTAATCGGCTCTTCCTCCCCGGCGTGGAAGTCAAAATCGAAACGAAACGGCGTTATCCGCAGAAAATCGCCGCCCACGCTTTCGGCTATCTGGGGGAAATCAGCCAAAGCGAACTTGTCAGCTTTAAAAATTTCCTCCCCGGCGATATTGTCGGTAAAAAAGGCCTCGAAAAAGCCTACAACGCCGAACTGTTCGGTGAAAAGGGTTATGCGGTTTATGAAGTGGACGCCGTCGGCAATAAGCTGGCGGAAGCGGCCGATGTGCGAGGCATCGATCCGGTCAACGGCAGCGATTTGTATTTGACGCTCGACCTCGATTTACAGCTGTATGCGGAAGAACTTTTAGGGGAACGCAACGGTTCCATCGTGGCTATCGACCCGCGCAATGGAGAAATCTTGGTCTTAGCTTCCAATCCCGGCTACGACCCGGAAGATTTTTCCGGCGTGCTGGATAATGACACCTGGCAGGATATGTTGAACGATCCGGACAAGCCTTTACTTAACCGCGCCTTGCAAGGCGTTTACCCGCCCGGTTCCGTTATCAAGATGGCGATTATGGCCGGAGCTTTGGAAGAAAAATTAGTTACTCCCGGCGAAAAAGTCACCTGCATCGGCTTCCTGCAAATGGGCAACCGCCCCTTCAAATGCTGGAATAAAAAAGGACACGGCCGCATCAGTTCCGTCAATGCGCTGGAACAATCCTGCGATGTGTATTTTTATCATATGGGATTAAGACTGGGAGTCGATGGTTTATCCAAGTACTATCGTAAGTTCGGATTGGGCAGTCCTACCGGCATCGATATTGAAGGCGAAGCTTCCGGTTTAGTCCCGGATTCGACATATATGAACCGGCGATACGGTCCGCGGGGGTGGACTAAAGGGCATATTATGAATATTTCCATCGGTCAAGGCGACTTGCTGGTAACGCCGCTGCAGCTGGCTTGCTATTGCGCCGGATTAGCCAACCGCGGGAAAATTCCCAAGCCCCATCTGATTAAGGGTATTTTGCATCACGAACCGGATAAATGGGAAGATATTCCTACAACTTTTAAAAATATCGAGGGTATTTCGCCGCAGACTTGGGACATCATTATGCAGGGGATGTATGAAGTATTGCAAGGCCCGCGCGGCACCGCACATTGGCTGATGGACCGCGACATCGAAATCGGCGGCAAAACCGGCACCGCGCAAAATCCTCACGGCGACGATCACGCCTGGTTCATCGGCTTCGCCCCGTTCGACGACCCGCAAATCGCCATCTGCGCTTTAGTCGAACACGGCGAACACGGCTCTTCCGCCGCCGCGCCCATTGTCGTGAAAATCATCCAAAGGCTTTTGAAACCATCTAAAGTCGACGATCAGCCGATGGTATTTAAACCGGTAGGATGAAATTGAACGATAAACGATAAACAAAAAGCAATTTTCTGGTAGTGTCAGGTGAGGACACCTGACACCACAGTTCCGGTCAAATTCTCTGTTGGTGTCAGCCACCATCTTCTGACGCCGCATTAAATTACGCCAATCTCCCTTGAAATCCGATATTTTAAAATCTCTCGACTGGCCGCAAATCATCGCGGTTTTATTCCTCATTGCTGTAGGACTGGCGGTGATTTACAGCGCCACCTTCCAATCGGAAGGGGAATTGCATAAACTGTTTCCCAAACAGTTATTGATGACCGCTTTCGGGATAGTGGTATTCGCCGGAGCGATATTTCTTCCGCCGAGATTTTATTATGTCTTCTCTTATGTATTCTATGTTTTCGCTATTCTTTTACTTATTTTAGTGTTGATTTTAACCCGAGGCCCGGAACCGGCGCGCTGGATCTATATCGGTTCTTTCAATTTTCAACCCTCGGAAGTGGCGAAAGTAGCATTAGTCTTTACCCTCGCCCGCTTCATTTCGGAAAAGAAGAAGGGGCTGAATAAACTATCCACCACAATTCAGTGCGTTTTGATCACCGCTTTACCGATGATATTAGTGATGATCGAACCGGATTTGGGGACTTCCGGTGTTTTCGCCATGATCGCTTTGCCGATGATGTTCGCCGGAGGCATCAGTATTTCGCATATAATGTTATTCGCTATGCCGGTGGTGGTGTTGATCGCTTCGCTGTCGATTTATGCTTTAATACCGACTATTTTGATTTTTATCGTAATAATGGTTCGTCTGCATGTCAAACCGATTTTAATCATCGCCGCTTTGACCGTCAATGTCGCCATTGGTTTTTCCGGCCCCAAAGCCTGGAACAGCCTGCACCCATATCAACAGCGCCGGATTCTGACATTCCTCAATCCGGAAGCGGATCCCCGCGGGGCGGGCTATCAGATAATTCAGGCGAAGATTGCCGTTGGTTCCGGCGGTTTCGCCGGGAAAGGCTATTTGGAAGGGACGCAAAGCCATCTTCGTTTCCTTCCCGCTGGACATACGGACTTCATTTTTGCCGTATTTTCGGAAGAATTCGGCTTCTTTGGAGCTTGTCTGGTGATTGGGGCGTTTTTAGTAATTGTTTTGCGGGGATTGAACAGCGCCGACCGCTGCCGCAACCGTTTCAACTCTTTGATTATACTGGGCGCCTGCGCCCATTTCGCCGCGCATGTGCTGGTCAATATCGGGATGGCCACCGGAATACTGCCGGTGACCGGACTGCCTCTGCCTTTTATGAGCTACGGCGGCTCCTCTTTGATGCTGAATTTGACCATTGCCGGGGCTATGATTGGAATGTCGATGCGCTGGAAAGAATATTAGAAGTTCAAAACATTTGACTTATTCCTTCGGTTTTTCTATATTATTAAGTTATTCTATTTATAAAGTCAAAATGTAACCATAAAATCATATAAAATCCGGGGCTGTATGAAAACAAAACTTGCCCTTATCGTTTTAGCGGGCGGCTTGTTCCTCCTGCTGATTAATTGCCCGCTGTTGGCGCAAAGTGACACTGTCAGCGTCAAAGACCAGAAGTTTTATGAGTACAGTATTACTCAACTGAATTCCGCTAATAAAAATCTGCAGGAACAGCTGACTTCCGACCAAGTCCTCATCAAACTTTTACAGACGGAAAAAGACAGTCTGGTCAGCCTTCTGCAGAAGTTCCAGTCCGGCACTTTCGCGCCTCCGCCTTCCACCGCAGAAAAACCCAAAACCGAAGCTAAAACTACTACCACGGCGGCGGCAGTACCGGCGTCCATCCCCGCAGACAGCGATTTCGATTCCGCTTATCGCATCGCCTATGAAAAATTCAACCAGCGGGATTACAAGCAGGCGGCTTCGATGTTTCAGGAGCTTTTGAACAAAAACCGAAACCATTCACTGTCCGACAACTGCCAGTATTGGATCGGAGAATGTTACTATTGTTTGAAAGATTACCGCCAGGCGGTGGTGGAATTTGAAAAAGTGCTGACTTTCAAAAACACCAACAAAGATGATGACGCTCAGCTAAAACTGGGGCTATGCTACATCAAATTGAACGATAACCCCAGCGCAAAAAGAGAATTGACTCGTCTATTGTCGAATTACCCTGACAGCGAATTCACCAAACTTGGCCGCAAGCTATTGGAAGGTCTGCAATAGCCGTAAAATGTAATAACTTTTAGCTCTTCGCTGAATCGTGTGGGTAGAGTCTATTAAAGATTGACGATTGACAGTTATAGATGTGCGATAACACAATCTCGTCACTCCGGCGAAAGCCGGAGTCCAGTCTTGGCGCTGCGATCAAAGTTGGATTCCCGCTTTCGCGGGAATGACATGGTCGGATTTTTCACCATATGTGTAGTGTTGCTGAACTGAGCGCATAACCGCAAAATGTAATAACTTTTTAGGTTATATTACAATAACAGGGGATTGCTTCTCCCGGCGGGATCGCAATGACACTCTGTATGTGTTATAACCTTAAAAACAGCGCCGATTAATGCTGTGACATTGCGCCCGCCGGTCTCCCATAATGAAAACCGTCGCTTGCGGAGCGGCAGAAAATTAATATTCCAAGGCAATTATGACCATCCGCGCCGCTAACCGGCAGCTCAAATATCTTGCTTTTATCACCGTCGGCGCCCTTTGTTGGGGGATTGCTTCTCCCGCCGCCAGCCAAGTCACGGACAGCCTCTATTGGCCGATGAAAAACAGCCGGACGCTCGCCGCCACCTTCGGCGAATACCGTCCGGGGCATGTGCATATGGGATTGGACATCCGTTCCCGCAACGGCAATGACGCGGTAGTTTCCGGCCTCCCGGTATACGCCGTCGGCGATGGCTATATCTCCCGCATAAAAATCCGCTTCAACGGTTACGGCAAAACTCTCTACCTGCAATTAAAAGACGGCAAATCCGCTGTCTATGCCCACCTCGATTCCTTCACTCCTCCCTTACAGGAATATATTCTTAATATCCAATGGGATTCTCTTTCCTACGAACAGGATTTCTTTCTCCCCGACACTCTCTTTCCCTTTAAAAAAGGCGATGTCATCGCTTTTTCCGGGCGCAGCGGGACTAAACTGGCGCATCTGCATTTCGAATTGCGCAGCCGTATGGAAATCGCTTTGAATCCTCTGGCCTATGGTCTTTATGTAGATGATACTACCACTCCTTCCTTTGCCAAATTTGCGGTTATTCCTGTGTCTTCCGAGGCGGAAATCGACGGCGACTGCCGGCCGGCGACCTTTAAGGTATTAGGGGGCAGACCGGGCTTTTACTACATCGCTTCCACCCCCAAAGTCTATGGTAAAATCGGTTTGGCGGTGGACAGTTATGACCGCGCCGACGACGCCCCCAATCCTTTGGCGGTGTATTCGCTGGAATTATCGCTCAATCAGCAGACAATTTTCAGTGTCCGCTACGATTCCTGCGATTACCAGAGTTTTTCCCAAATCGATATCGACCGAGATCCTTATTTGAAACGGCAGGGAAAAGGCATTCTCAGCCGGTTGTTTGCGCCGCCGGGCTGTGACTTGCCGTTTTATACCGGGCAGGGTATCATCGATACCCGCGGTTATCCGCCGGGGATTTACGAATTTGCCGTGGAAGCGGCGGATTATTACGGCAATGCGGTTACGCTTACCGGTAAACTGAATTTTCAGGCGGAACCGCAGATTCCCGCCGCTGCAGTATTGTCGAATTTCGATGCCGCCGCGCCTCTCGGCGATTCGACAGCTCCTTCCAATGCCCGCTGTTCAATGGAGTTTTTCACCGATTACATTCGTTTTGTCTCTCCGGCAGATACCCCTCGGTTTTATTGGGAGGACGGCGGGCAGGTTCAGCTGAATTTCACTTCGGGTAAAGGCGCAAAAATCGCCCGTATCAACTATAACGGCATAGCGCCGGGAAAAGCGTTTTTGCAGGATTTTTCCGGTAGTCTGCTCGATTCCTGCTATATTGCGCCGATTTACCCCGGCGAAGGCGGCTGTTTAACTTCACCGGATGGTAATTTATCCTTGACTTTCCCGCCCGGTGGAGTTTTCGACACACTTTTCGCCGCTTTGCGGGAAACTACCTTGCCAGCGCTGAGCCTCGACATCGAACCCGCGTCCGGTAAAGCCTATCGGCTGGAGCCGCAATGGGCGCCGCTGAAAAAATCCGCCGTCATCAAATGGCGTTGTCCGGATTATCAGCCTCAAACCGGGATCTATTACCTGAACGGCGGAAACCGGCCGGTTTTTCTGGGGTGCGGCAAAGATTCTGCTTTTGTCACCGCTTCCTGCAAAAATCTGGAAACGCTGGCGCTGCTGAACGACCGCTATCCCCCGGAACTGCGCTTGCGAAGCCCAAATTTGAAAAATCCTCTGCGCAAACGCCAGCCGGTATTTCATTTCGCGGTCAGCGATAATCTTTCCGGCTTGGACAGTAAATCCTTGCGCGGGGAACTGGATGGAATTTGGATACTGACCGAATACGATCCTCCCCGCAGCGCCATCTACGCCTATTTCCGCGAACCGCTGACTGCAGGCAAACACAGTCTGGTGATGACCATAGCCGACCGCTGCGGCAATGAATTTAAACGGGAATATAAATTCACCATTTCCGGCAGATGATTCCCCTAAAAGACGACAATCCCACCAGTAGTTTCCCGCTGGTAACTATCCTGCTCATCGCCGCCAATGTATCAGCGTATTTCCTGCTGCAGCCGGCGGAGCCGGATAGCCGTCAGGCTTTCATTACGCAATTCGGATTTCAACCGGTGCGGCTTTTCTTTCACACCGCCGGGGATTTTGTCCTGCCTTCCCTCGCCACTATTTTCACCAGTATGTTCCTGCACGGCGGCATCGTCCATCTGGCGGGCAATATGCTGTATCTGTGGATCTTCGGAAACAATATCGAAGATATAATGGGGAAAGTCCGCTTCCTGATTTTCTATCTGCTGTGCGGCATCGCCGGCGCGCTTCTGCAAGGCGCACTCCACCCGAATTCGGCCATCCCAATGATCGGCGCATCAGGAGCGATTTCCGGGTTGCTGGGAGCTTATTTGCTGAGATTCCCCCGTTCCCGCGTGACGGTACTGATGTTTTTCTTCTATTTCATCCGTTTCATAAAAATCCCAGCTTATATTGTGCTGGGATTCTGGATTGTTTTTCAGGTGTTGTCAGGATTGGGTTCATTGGGAATTCGGGGCGGGGGAGTGGCGTTTTTTGCGCATATCGGAGGATTTGCGGCGGGATTGATTTTGGTCAGTCTTTTCGCCCGGCGGAGACGAGGGTATTACCGGCGGTGATAGTAATTGAGGAAATTTCCTGAATTGCCAATATCGTTATAGCAATTTTCAAAAGTCTTATTGTATGTTTGGTAGGGACAGAACAGTGTTCTGTCCCTACAATCGGAAAACATTAATTAGAACCGATATAAAAAGCATAAAAAAATGGGGCTCTTTGAGCCCCGTTTTTATTGTACCATCATCAAACTTACATCCCTTTTTTCTCGCAGGGGGAAGTACAACTGCCGCACTTGCTGTGATCATGCATCATCGCCTTATGGGCTGCTTTCACATATTTTTCCGGGTCTTTGGCGAATTGCGGCGGGCAGTCGGCACAGCAGAAGTAATAACGTTTGCCTTGATAATCGGTGAATTTAGTATCGTCGGCTAATTTAGCTTCTTCACCGCTCACCGGACAAACGAAATAGGTGTCCTCACCAACAATTTTCGTTACATTTCCGGGAAGGTTTAAAGCTTTGACATATTTCGCCGGGTCCGCTTCAAATTTCGGCGGGCAGGACGGGCAGCAGAAATAATAGCGTTTGCCGTCGTAATCCGCATATTTGGTATCCGCCGCCACTACGCCCATATTTCCCATCACCGGGCACAGAAAATGTTTCTGCCCTTTTTCATCGGTGAAAAACACATTGCCATCGCTTTTAGCTTTGGCTCCGGCTTGGTAGAACAGGCCTAATACCAGCGCCGCGGTAAAAACCGTAACCAGTAATTTCTTCATTAGACAATTTCCTTTATTGTTTGATTTTTCCAAATTCTTTAACTACAGATGAGCCGGAATATATCCCGGAGCTGCTTTTCCTAATTCCGAACTCCGAATTCCCGTTTTTTAGTAAACTCGCCCCCGCCTAAACAGTTCCCACTATTTTCACTGAATCCAATTCTTCCATCAACCTGTCGATATCCAGCGGTTTAGGTAAAACCGCTTTGAATAGACAGCAGATGTCCTTAGCTTCGCTTATTTTGTCCCAATGACCGGTAATGAGAATAGCTTCCGGAGGATTTCGCAGTTCCCGGCATCTATGCACTAATTCAATCCCGTCCATCTGACTCATATAGTAATCGGCGATCACTAAATCGAAGACCATATTTTTTACCATTTTGCAGGCTTCGAACGGATCGGTGGTCGCTTCCACTAAATGCCCTTCATACTGCAGAAACATCGCCAGCGTTTTTACCAAAGCAGGGTCGTCGTCCACCAGTAAAATGCGTAATTTATCGCTCATAGAAACAAGTCTCAAATGTTCCGATTAATCCATAATATAGAAAGTTTCGTCCTGACTAAAACATATAAGCTCAATTGTTTGCAAGCTTTATGCCAAGCGGGATTGTTTTACCAGAGGCAATTATATTGGAGAGATAAAAGGGCGGGAATATTTGCTGACATTGAAGCAATTAATTTTATTATCAACTTGTATATTATGAAGATGTGGTAAAGTTTTTTAAAGTGATATTTCACACAATATGAAATCCTTCACGGTTTTAATAGAACTATAAAATCCTTCATCCCATTAGGTAATTGTATGTATAAGTTCTTAAAGTTGAATGAAATTTTAATATCATACTGATAATATTATTTGTAACTAAAAGCGCATAGTTTCAATAGCTGTTGAAAAAAGCTTTCAAGCGTAATGCTGTTATTCCATACTATCATCTCCGGATTTTCCGGTGTCGGGTGAGGACACCTGACGCCACACTAACAATCTGTCAAAGAATGAGAAAGAACGCAATACATACCATTCTGCGAATATTATAAGTGTTGTATAAACAAACACCTCTGGATTCCCGCTTTCGCGGGAATGACAGCTCCGGGGCGTTTTTGGACAGACTGGAAAGCCGTAATCCAGCGTCTTTGCTTTTGTCTCTAAATTACAAGTAGTTGATGTCGACTGCAGAGAGTCGACACCACGCTTTAGGCGCTTAGGCTACTCACATCGACAAAAAATTGTCGATAATTTGGTCGGAATTGTGGTGTCAGGTGTCCTCACCTGACACCACACTATAATAAGCTTTCAAGCGGGGTGATGCTATTCCACTTCGTCGTCACCTTCGGAATCCATATTCAATCCGTAATCCTTAATCTTCTTCCTCAAAGTGGGCCGGGAGATACCCAAGATTTCGCAGGCGTTGCCGAAATGCCCGTTCACCTGACTCAAGACATTTTGAATGTGTTCTTTTTCAACTTCTTCCAGCGGGCGTCTCCAATTATTTGCTGCAGAAACCGCCGGTTCTTTGGCTTTATTTTCCGGCGCTTCAATTTCCAGCGCTTGGCCCGGGGAACGCACTACCGCGGTGGTCAGCAGGTTTTCCAATTCCCGCACATTGCCGGGCCAGTCGTATTCCAGCAGTTTCAGCATTTGTTTGTCCGGCACCGTGGTAATATTACGGTGGACTTCCCGATTGATTTTCCCCAGCAGCGCTTTAGCAATCAAGGGAATATCTTCCCGCCTTTCCCGCAGCGGGGGAATGACAATTTCCAACACTTTCAAACGATAGTATAAATCTTCGCGGAATTTGCCGTCGGCGACCATTTTTTCCAGCGATTGATGCGTAGCGGCGATGACCCGGGCTTTTAAAGGGATGAGACTGGAACCCCCCACCCGCTTGAATTCCCTTTCCTGCAGTACCCGCAGTAATTTCACCTGTAAATCCATCACCATATCGCCGATTTCGTCGAGGAAAATCACTCCGTTTTTCGCCAATTCCAATTGACCCGGCTTGGTTGCTACCGCTCCGGTGAAAGAACCTTTCTCATGCCCGAATAGTTCGCTTTCCAATAGTGTCGGCACGATAGCGGAACAATTGACGGCGACGAAAGGCGCGTCCGGACAGGAATTGCGGTGGATGGCTTTCGCCACCAGCTCTTTGCCGGTGCCGGTTTCGCCCCGGATTAACACATTGGCATAGCTGCGGGAAGCCAGCCCGATAGTTTTGTGCAGTTCCAAGATAGCGCGGCTGCGGCCGATAATCTTGCCAGGCTTGTATTCACCGCTTTCCGAAATCTCACTCCCGGAAACGGCGGCATTGGCGTTTAAAACCTGCGCTCTTTCCACCACTTCGTCCAATTGATCCAAATCGAGCGGTTTCATCAGATAGTCGTAAGCCCCCATCCGCATCGCCTGCGCCGCCCGCTCCAAATCGGCGTCGCCGGTGATTAATATGACTAATCCGCCCAGCCCCTGTACTTGAGATAATTCAAAAAATTCCAACCCGTCGCCGTCAGGCAGATTTAAATCGAGCAAGATGATTTGAGGCTGAAAATTCCGCCAGATTTTTCCCGCGCCGGCGATGTCCACTGCTGTTTCAACTTCGCGCCCTTCCCCCCGCAAATGAAGCTGCAAAGTGCGGCGGATGGCGCTGTCATCGTCGATGATGAGGATTTTCTGCATAGGATTATTTCCTGCTGAATTTCAATATAACCGTTGTCCCTTCGCCCTCCGCCGAATTCACTTCAATGCTGCCTCCCAAGACATCGATAAACTTTTTAACATTGCTCATCCCCAATCCGATACCGTCTTCCCTGGTAGTGAAAAACGGTTCGAACAGCCTTGCTAAAGCTTTTTCCGACATCCCTTTTCCTTCATCGGAAACCACAATCGCCGCCGGTTCACCGGCAAGAACCTGCACTTTCAATCTTTTCCCCGGTTTCGAAGCGCTGGCCGCATTGGTGACTAAATTGTCGATTATCCTGGTCAATAAATCCGCATCGGAGATGATTTCGACTTCTTCATTAGGAAAATCCCTTTCCAGCCGCAGGTTTTTGCTTTGCAGTAATTCGCTATAAGCGTCGAGCGTCCGGTTGATCAATTGTCTTAATTCCACTGGGGCAAAATTGACTTTGACCGGTTTGGAATATTCCAATAGTTCGTTCAGCATTTTTTCCAAACGGGCGGTCTGCGCGGAGGCAATTTGCAGGTGTTCGGTTTCCAGGTCGCCGCCGCCGCCTTTTTTCTGCAGAATGCGGATATTCATTTTTATCGCCGATAACGGATTGCGCATTTCATGAACAATACTGGCAACTAACCTTCCGACCGCCGCTAATTTTTCCGATTGGATCAATTCCCGGTTGGATTTCTCGATTTGACTCCGGGAGCTTTTTATCGCTTTCACCATATGGTCGAATTGCCGGGAAAGCTGGCCGACTTCGTCCCGGCTTTCACTGCGGATTACAATATCCAGATTCCCTAGCGCCACCGCATCGCTGGCTTCGGTCAATCTGTATAACGGTTTGGTCAATTGCCGGGATAGCAGCATAGTCAAAGCGAACACCAATCCTATGCCCGCGATTAAAACGATAAGGAATGTAATTCCCACTTTATACAATGAGGTAAACGCTTCTTTAACCGATATTTCCGCCATCAACGCCCATTGCAGGTTAGGCAGCCAGACATACGCGCCCAATACTTTTTCCCCGGAAAAGTTAAGGTATTCTCCCACCGAATCAATGCCGGACAAACAGCGTAAAGCTCCTTCAGTGGGAATTTTATGCGTAATCGGCTGAGGATGCAGGTGATTTCGTTCGGGCGTCAACAGCGTGGTATCCGCCCCCACCAAAAATACTTCACCGGTCTTGCCCAATCCGGTGTAATCGGATAATATCCCCAGCAGGGCATTTTCCGGGAGCAGCTGCATAATTAACACACCGATGGTCTTGCCTTGGAGATTTTTTATTGATTTCGCCAGCTTCAATCCGGTTTCATCATTTTCCACTAATCGCAGCTTCCCTAAAACCGGTTCATCGGTCTCTAACGCGCGGTAAAACTCGGGACAGGGAGGTTCCGACGGCTGGTGCGGGCAATCGGCCGACCGGACTAACATTCGGCCTTGAACATCGAAAACTCCGCACGCGCCGTAATCGACATAAGTTTCCTGATGAATCCGCAAAATATAAGCGATCCGCAAAGAATCAAAGGGAGTGTCCCGCCCCTCAATTATTCTTTCCAACGACTCGACGAATCCCGGCAGCAACGCGACTAAAGAGATTTCCCTTTTGCGCCCGACAAACCATAAGTCGATGCGCCGGGAGCGGTCGCGGGCGGCCATTTCCAGCCGGGTTTTGGCGTAATGCGTGATAGTCTTTTCCGCATTCCAATAGCCCAAAAATCCCAGACTGCCGCCCAATCCCAAACTCAGCGCCGCCATCATTAAAAACAAACGGCGGCCGAACATCCCTAAATATGTTTTTCGCTTAGGCATTTGTTTTAAAAGTTTACAAGTCCGCAAGTCAACAAGTCTGCAAGTAGAAAAAAGTGGTCAAGTGCGCAAGAAGCAAGTGGTCAAGTGAAAAGCAAAGCGTTATGCTATAGAGTCTTGACACATTCAATCCTGTTTCACCTTCCTGCGCTGTGATGAAGGATTGCCTGTAACATTTTATCATTCTGAAAGACTAATTAGGGAAAAGGTCATTCCGAACCTTATGCCGGACTCGATCCGGTATTGTTTCGGAATCCAGCGCCTTTGATTTTGACTGCTTTTAAAGACACTGGATGCTGAAACAAGTTCAGCATGACTATCTTTGGAAGTTTTTGGAAAATACTAAAATGTTATGATTGCCTAAATATATTTAAAAATGACATTGAAAGCAATTGTCAATAGGATTTTTTGAAAGAAATTTTCAATGATGAACTTGGGGATGGGATTAAAAAAGAGGACTTTCAGAAGGTAGGTCGATAATAAGAATTGGTGTCAGGCGGGGACGCCTGACACCACAATGAATATTGTAAGTGTTTAAATAATAGCATCATCCGGATTCCCGCTTTCGCGGGAATGACAAGTTCGGAGTGTTTTCGGACAGACTGGAAAGCCGGAACCCGGAGCCTTTGCTTTTTGTCTATACCAATTCTGATTACTATTTTACGATTGTAGGGATAGAACACTGTTCTGTCCCTACCTAAACATGCGAAAAACCTTTTTAAAACGGTATAATTTACAAGCAATTGGTGTCGACCACAGGGGGATTGACGGTCCGTTGAAACCACTTATACTTGTTACTTGTTACTTGCTGCTTGTTACTTCTTTTAAACTTTACTTCTGCCTTCCATCGCCCGCGCGATAGTGGCGGGGTCGGCGAATTCCAAATCGCCTCCCACCGGTATTCCCCGCGCAATGCGGGAAACCGTTATCCCGGTGTTTTTCATCATTTCGTCCAGATACAGCGCGGTAGCATCGCCTTCGGAAGTGGGATTGGTGGCTAAAATCACTTCCTTGACTTCGCCGGAATTCACCCGCGATAACAGCTGCTCGATTGCTAATTTTTCCGGGCCGGCGCCGTCCAGCGGCGAAATCACCCCTCCCAACACATGATACACTCCCCGGTAGACTCCCCCTTTTTCAATCGACATAATGTCGCCGGATTCTTCCACCACGCAGATGATGGAATGCTCGCGTTTGACATCGGTGCAGATATAGCAGGGATCGGTCTGGGAAATATTGCCGCAGACGGAACAGGATTTGATGTCGTCCTTAACCTTCAAAAGCGCTTTAGCTAACAGCACCACGCGTTCCCGCGGCTCGCGAAGCACCGCCATCGCCATCCTCAACGCCGATTTGCGTCCGATGCCGGGAAAGCGGGAAAATTGTTCGGTCAGTTCTTCCAGCGCCGGAGGGATATTTTGTTGAGTAGGCATAATCTATAATCCCATCATTCCGCCCATCGCGCCCATCCCGCCGGTGGCTTTAGCCATCTTTTCTTCGGCGGCTTTGTGAGCTTTACCTATAGCGTCGTTGATAGCGGCTAAAACGGCGTCTTCCAGCATTTCCACATCGTCCGGATCGACCGCTTCGGGATTTATTTTAAGAGATAAAATATCTCCCTTACCGTTGACTGTAACTTTGACTAAATCACCGGCGGCGCTGCCTTCAATGATCAAAGCCGCCAATTCTTCCTGCGCTTGCAGCATCTGCCGCTGCATTTTCTGCGCCTGCCTCAGGATGTCCTGCATTCCTTTCATTTCGTCACAACCTATTATGTTATTTGAGAATGTGTCAGGTGAGGACACCTGACACCACGGTTACAATAGTCTACAAGTTTAAAAGTCTACAAGTTGGCAAGTCCATAATATACATACTTTTGTAGGGACAGAACATTGTTCTGTCCCTACCTAAACATGCAAAAAGATTTTTCTCGTTCCCACGCTCCAGCGTGGGAATGGATATCTTCTGAGAATGTGTCAGGTGAGGACACCTGACACCACAGTTTTTCACTTCTGACTTGCCAACTTGCCCACTTGCTCACTTGAACACTGTTTTTAAACCGGCTCTGCTCCGAACCGTTCCACCAATTCTTTCAGCGCCGGATCTTCTTCCTGTAGTTTCTGCAGCAGCGCTTTCCGGCCGACAACCGGTGTCGCCGCTGCGCCGGAATTGTCTTCCATTGCTTCGCATTTGATCACCGGCGACATCCCCACTACTTCTTTAATCGCTTTCACCACCTCAATTTTGTTGGCGTTAATGCGGGTAAGCATAAAATTATTGGCGCAGCCGATTTTTAAAGTGTTGCCTTTTAATTCCAGCGGCACGGCGTCTTTGAGGAAGAAGGAAAGATTATGATTATACTTCTTTAAAGCTTCCGCAATGGCGCCCCATTTTTCCTGAATCCAGGTGAAGCCGCGGGGCGCGGAACTGTCGATGGACACTTCCGCCGGCGGGGAGGAATATTCGTCTTCTTCGCTTTCCCCGAAAATGGAAGGCGGGGGTTCCGGCAAAATATCGATAATTTTCGCGGGAGCTGGAGTTTCAACCGGCGCGGACGCGGCAGGCGCTATCGGCGGCGGGGCTGCCGGGGAAGAGGAACTGCTTTCCAGGTTCAATGACTGTACCGGAACTTTGACTGTCGGTTTCTCCGCGCCTTTAGTTTCCATCTTCCGCAGGATTTCCTGCAGTTCCGGGGCATCGTTCAGTTTTAACATCTGCAGCAGCCGCAGTTCCAATCCCATCATCGGCGCTACCGTGCGTTTCAATTCCGCCGCTGATTCGTAAGCCAGCTTCATCATCCGCACCAAATCCAATTCACTGAACCGCGCCGCGGATTCCGTCAATTTCTGTTTGTGAGCTTCCGTCCCTTCCACCGCTTCAATCCCCACGGAACGGACTTGCAGTAAATCGCGGAAATGTTCGGCGAAGCCGCGCATAAATTCCGCCGGATCCGCCCCTACATTGGACAAATCCCGCACCAGCGTGAAAATTTCCCGCGCCTGTTTGCCGGTGACCGCGCTGGCCGCCCGGAAAAACACATCCTGGTCGATTACTCCCAAAGCGGTCCGCACTTCCTGCCCATCGATCACTCCTTCGCAATACGCCGCCATTTGATCCAGCAGTCCTACGCCGTCCCGCAAAGAGCCATTGGCTCGTTCCGCCAGTAAGTCCAAAGCTTCTTCGGTCGCCTGAATGTTTTCCCGTTCAGCGATAAATTTCAGATGTCCGGCGATTTCCGCACGGGGAACTAAACGGAAATTGAACCTTTGCACTCGGGACAACACGGTGCGGGGGACTTTTTCGATTTCCGTGGTCGCGCCGATGAATACAGCGTGAGAAGGCGGTTCTTCCAAGGTTTTGAGGAAAGCGTTGAAAGCCGGTTCGGTCAACATATGGATTTCATCGATGATGTAGACGCGGTATTTGCCTTGGGCGGGAGCGAACCGGACATTGTCGCGCAGATTGCGGATTTCATCGATGCCGCGGTTGGAAGCAGCGTCGATTTCCAGCACATCCAGCGCTGAACCGGTCAAACTCTGCTTACAGGGCGAACATTCTCCGCAGGGATGCGGTGTAGGCCCGTGAACGCAGTTCAAAGCGCGGGCGAGGATGCGGGCGGTGGTAGTTTTCCCCACGCCTCTGGGGCCGGAAAAAATATAAGCATGCGCGAACCGCCCCTTTTTCAAAGCGTTCTGCAGAGTGTGGACAACCTGCGGCTGACCGACAATTTCACTAAAAATCAGCGGGCGGTATTTCCGCGCCATTACTAAGTAAGACATAGGGTACGATATACTATTTAAAATGTATTAAAAGAGGTTAAATGTCAAATTATTACTACCAGTGCCAAGTGCCAAGTATCAAGTGCCAAGTAAAAGCAAACATCCCTATTGGACTTTCGACTTTCAGACTTTCGACTTAATAATTTAACAAAAAGCGGGAAAATATCAAATGGAGGGGGAAAATAGTTGAAGAGAGAGTTTAACAGTAAGATAATCAAACTCCTGCATCGGAAAATTATTTTTAGAACAAGTAAAGTGGGATTTTCCGTAAAATCCCCCCTTTTTGGAAAAAAGCGGAAAGGTAAATCGCATGTCTGCCCTACTTTCCCGTTTTTCCTGGATTAAGTTCAGGACGGGCTCTGAATCAAATTCAGGACAAGTCATACGGGAGGGCTGACTACAGTAATTATTCGAGCTTCCCATATAAAATAGCGAAAATCCAAGAATTTATAGATTATTCATTTCATTTCTTCTGAACACCGCCCTTTCCCGCGCTAAATTTTTATTCCGCAGTTTAAACATCGGATCGCGCAAAATATCCGAATTATCCGGGTGGCGGCGGTATTTGTATAACACTTCATTAACCCGCCCGATTAAATATCTTTCCCCCAGCTTCAAATACAAATCGTAATCTTCTCCATAATCCATCAAATCTTCGCTGTCGAATCCGCCTAATTCGGTCATTGCGCTTTTCCGCCACATCCGCACCGCCCCCGCTCCGTCCACTCGAAGAATATTATTGCGGGAATACTCCAAATGTTTGATGACGCCGAATTCCGGCAAATCCTGCCCTTCCGCATCAATCAGGGAATAATAGGATATTCCCAACCCGCAACCCGCCGCTTCCATAAAATCCGTCATCGACTGTAAAGTGTCCGGGGTATATAAATCGTCCGAATCCAGCTGGGAAATGTATTTCCCCCCCGCGTTTTTCAAACCTAAATTCAGCGAATAGGCGATGCGGTTGTTGTAGTTTTCAATCAGTCTGATGCGGGAGTCTTTCTTCGCATAATGCCGGACAACATCTTTAGTCCTGTCAGTGGAACCATTGTCGATGATGATGTATTCGAAATCTTGAAACCTCCCGCCGATTACGCTTTCTATAGCCGGCCCGATGAATTTTTCCCGGTTGAACACCGGAGTGATCACTGACACCAGCGGGGAAGTTTTGGCTTCCGGCGGCATAGGCGGCGCATCGCCTCCCAGATAAGCTCCCCGCCGTTTCAAGCAGTCGAGGAACACTTTTTCGATTTCCGCTTCTTCAGCTTTGTCCATAAACAAATAGGAAAAACCGCCGTATTTGCCTTTGCCGGGGAAAAACAATTTGTCTGCAGTCCTATCCGCCGGAGGCTGGACGAAGACGGTATAAGCCGGCTGTTTAATCCGGTAATCGGAGTATTCTTCTCGCAGTCTTAAGCGCAAATCGTAGTCGCAGGCGAACTTCAATCTTTCATCCCAGCCACCGATTTTTTTCAGCGCGGTCGTCCGGTAGATTGACATCGAGCCCAAATCAGCCCTTTCAGTGATGTCTTCGGGGCCTTCATAAGTTGGTTTCACCGATACTTTCCCGGCGGTATTTTCGTAATAGTCTCCGTAAATCAGCGCCGGATTATCCGGTTCAACGGGTAACAATAGCGATAACTTCTCATTTACTCTTATATTATCCGGCAGTACCCCCAGATATTTCCCCGCAAGGGCGGTAATGCGGTTCAAAGCGGCGGGAATTGACGGTTCGGCGGGGATATATTCCACACCGGCAAGCGGTAGAAATTGCGCCGAAGGCGGATGAAGGATAAAAACTTTTCCCAGCAGCATTACAGGTAATATATAGTCTCTTTCGATAACGCCGGTTTCGGATAAAATTGCGAAAGTTAGTTCAGGATTTTGCATAATGAGTCTGCTTTATGTATATTTGAAAGTGGGATTTTGCATTCAGTAAAAAACAATGAAAAAGCATTTTACAGGGATAAACAGGATAGAAAGGATAAAAGTAAAAAATTTCACAGTAATTAAGTGAATTATTACTTCATTACTTCATATACTGTGAATTGCTTTTGCTTTTTCGTAACAGTTTAGCATTTTGAAAAACTGTATGAAGAAGGGGTCATTCCGAACTTGGTTCGGAATCCAGCGCCTTTGCTTTTTGTGCGCTTTTTAATGCACTGGATGCTGAAACAAGTTCAGC
>Ga0172368_10002892_pt1 | contig 21414 bp, 22 predicted proteins | sample Lak11m_FD_114540 | JGI IMG/M metagenome (GOLD analysis project Ga0172368, IMG submission 114540) | Freshwater microbial communities from Kabuno Bay, South-Kivu, Congo - kab_022012_11m | ecosystem: Environmental > Aquatic > Freshwater > Lake | place: Democratic Republic of the Congo: South-Kivu...
ATGCTTCGGGTTGAAATAAATTCAGGCTTTCAGCCTGAGTGTTTTATGAATATAACATCAATTATAAAATTGATTCCAATTTGTAGAAAATGAACAGCATGGTTTTAAACAGCACCACAAAATTTATAGTGAGCTCCGGTAGCTATCGGAGTCGGAATAAAAGATTTAGCCTCTGTTTTATTCTGTCCAGCACCTCAAAAAATGAAATTACCAATTTATAAGAAAACACACTTAAATTCAATTTATTAATGTACCTTTGCAAACTGTTCTTTGGGAAAAAAGAACAAGTGCTATAAGGAGTCATTTCTGGTTATTAAAGACCGCGTGGTCGTTTTAATTTTGTCCTTCCGGCACTAAGATTTGTTACATCTCCGTGCTGAAAGTAAAATGGTTAAGACGGAACATTTAGAAAAATAATGACTACATTTAAAGAAATGGGCCTTTGTAATGAAATTTATCAGGCCATTGACGAACTGGGCTTTGAAACCCCTACCCCCATTCAGGAAAAAACAATACCTGCCATCCTGAGCAACAAAAATGACTTAATTGGCCTGGCTCAGACCGGCACAGGAAAAACAGCCGGCTTCGGTCTGCCTATTATTCATCAGATCGACACCAACAACAGAAGCGTTCAGGCTTTGGTTTTGTGCCCAACCAGAGAATTGTGCATGCAGATTACCAAAGATTTAAAAGCATTTTCAAAATATATCAGAAATTTCTCTGTGCTTGCTGTCTATGGCGGAGGCAACATCTCCACACAACTAAAATCACTCAGAGAAGGAGTTCATATTGTTGTCGGAACACCTGGCCGTTCACTCGACCTGATCAACCGCGGGTCTTTGCTCGTTAATAATATTAAATGGCTCGTTCTCGATGAAGCAGACGAAATGCTCAACATGGGATTTAAGGATGAACTGGATGGCATTTTGGCTGTTACACCTAAAGTGAAGCAAACCATGCTTTTCTCTGCTACAATGTTACCGGGTGTCAGACAAATTGCCAGTAACTACATGAACAATTCTGAAGAAATTTCTGTAGGCAAAATGAATTCAGGTGCTGATAATGTGTTGCACCAATATTATATGGTTAAGTCGTCCGATCGTTACCTCGTTATGAAAAGGCTGGCCGATGTCAATCCCAACATTTATGGTATTGTCTTCTGCCGCACACGAAGAGAAACCCAGGAAGTAGCTGACCAGCTTATTGCCGATGGTTACAATGCTGACGCCTTGCATGGCGACCTGTCGCAATTACAAAGAGACAGTGTGATGCAGAAATTTCGATCAAAACATCTTCAGTTATTAATTGCTACAGATGTGGCTGCACGAGGACTTGATGTTACAGACCTTACGCATATAATAAACTACAATTTACCCGACGACCCCGAAATTTACATCCACCGTAGTGGCAGAACAGGCAGGGCCGGAAAAAGCGGCATTTCTATTTCTATTATCACTTCCCGCGAACACCGAAGGATAAAAGATATTGAAAAAATGCTCAGCAAAAAATTCGACCAAAAAATGATTCCCAGTGGTCGCGAAATATGTGAAAAAAGGCTCTACAACCTTATTGATATAGTTGAAAATGTAACTATTGATGATACTCAAATTGACTCATTTTTACCCATCATCTATAAAAAATTAGAATGGCTCGACCGTAATGAATTGATAAAGCGCTTTGTTTCAGTAGAATTTAACAGATTCCTCGAATATTACAAAGATTCTGAAGACTTAAATGTCAGTAAAAATGAATTCTCCGATAAGGACAAATCTTCTAAACGCTCAGGAAGAAAAGAATTTGTGCGTTTTCATGTAAATCTGGGCAATAAACAAAAAATTTCTACTGCGCAACTCATAGGTATTATTAATGAAGCAACAGGAACACGCAATATTGAGATAGGAAAAATTGATATTTTTGGCAAATTCTCTTTCTTTGAAGTGGATAAAGCCTACCAGACAGTCATTTTAGATTCTTTCAAATCGTTTAATCAAGGTGAAACCAAGGTAGAAGTGCGCCTTTCCAAACCCGACCCGAGAGAAGATAACAGAGACACTTTCAAAAAAGATAAAGCTTACGAAAACAAAGATTATTCTTTTAAAGATAAAAAACCGTGGCCAGATTCAAAACCCGCGCCTCGCAGGTCAAATACCAATTCTAGTTCAGATAAAATTGATGCTTTTATTAAAGAAAGCTTTTGGGGTAAAAAAAACAGAACCGATTCAAAATCAGAATATAAAGGCCCCAAATCAGAATCAAATACAGAAAAAAAAGACCGTTACAAAAAAGAAAACTCATACGGCAATAAAAAACCACGTTCAAACAAAAACTTTAAGGATAAAAACGCAGACAGTAAGCCAAAAAGAAGAAGGTATTAAAAAGTAATTTTAAACATGTATTTAAAGTGTCTGTATTATTTGTAATTTCATCACCTATAAATCGTTTATAAAATACATTATTTGCTTATTCCGAAAAATATGAAATCACTATTTTACACAATCTTATTCTCAATACTCCTTATCTCTTTTTCTTCAAGGGGGCAGGATGTTTATAATTTATCCACAAAAAACAAAAAAGCCATTAAAGCATTCAACAAGTCCCTTGATTACATTCAACTTAAAAACTTTGTAGCAGCCGAAAAGGAAATTAAAAAAGCCATTAAATACGATACCTTGTTTACTGAAGCTCACATGTTGCTTGGAGATATTTATGCAGATCAGAAAAAAATTGATGATGCCATAGGTGCTTATTATAAAGCCATTGTGATTGCAAAGGATGCCAAACCTTCGCTTTATTTTATCTATGCCAATTTTCTTATAAAAGCTGCCAAATACGCCGATGCCAAAAAAAATTATTTAATCTACCTCGACCTGCACAAACAAAAACCACTCAACGCTGAAATCACAGCTTCAATAGAAAAAAATATTAAAATATGCGATTTTGCTGTTGAAGCTCTTAAAAATCCAGTTCCCTTTATACCAATAAATATGGGTGAAGCCATCAATTCCGAATACGACGAATATTCTCCTGCAATTACTGCTGATGATAATTCTATAATTTACACCCGATTAATAAAGGATATAAGAGATGACAAAAGAATTCATGAAGATTTCTTTATAAGCACCAAAAAAGGAGAATTATGGAGTAAAAGCGAAAATTTCGGCTCTCCAGTAAACACGTATAATAATGAAGGACAACCCACCTTATCTCCCGACGGAAAAATCTTAATATTTACAGCCTGTGCCGATTACGATGGTTATGGCAATGGCAGACAAGGCTATGGCAGTTGCGATATATTTTTCTCAAAAAAAGTGGGCAACAACTGGTCTGTTCCAAAAAATATTGGCACACCTATAAACACTGCCTCCTGGGAATCTCAAACATCTTATGCCTCTGATGGCAAAACAATTTATTATGTGAGCAATAGAAAAGATGGTCTTGGAGGTAGTGATATATGGAAATCTTCCATCGACAGCAGCGGTTACTGGGGCAAACCCGAAAATTTAGGACCGATTATTAATACAAAAGGCAATGAATTTTCTGTCTTTATTCATCCCGATAATCAAACCCTTTATTTTTCTTCCGATGGCCACTCAGGATTGGGAGGACTTGATATTTTTGTATCACGAAAAGATGCGCTTGGCAACTGGGGTCAACCTGTCAATATAGGCTATCCCATAAATACACCGAACGATGAGCAGAGCTTCTTTGTAAATGCCAAAGGAGATAAAGCCTATTTTTCTTCCGACAAAGAGGGCGGCTTTGGCGGTTTTGACTTATATTATTTTGAATTGTACGAACAGGCACGCCCCAAACAGGTAACATATCTTAAAGGTATAGTTTTCGACAGCAAAACAAATAATAAACTTGAAGCTAAATTTGAACTTTTTGATTTAAAAACAGGAAAATTAATTGTTGAATCGTATTCTGACAAAATCAATGGTGAATTTCTCGTTTGCATTCCTGCTGAAAACGATTATGCCCTTAATGTTTCAAAAAATGGGTATCTGTTTTATTCCGAAAACTTTTCTCTAAAAGAACAAAAATCACGAATTGACCCATTCATTAAAAACATTCCGCTTACCCCTATTGAAATAGGTGAAACAATTGTGCTTAAAAATGTTTTTTTCGATGTGGACAAGTTCAACCTGAAAGATGAGTCTATGGTAGAATTAAACAAACTTATTGATTTTCTGAATAAAAACAATTCAATCATAATCGAAATCAGTGGGCATACCGACAATCAGGGCAATGCCGAGCACAATATGGCACTTTCAGAAAACAGGGCCAAATCGGTTTATGAATACCTTATCAGTCATAAAATTTCAGACAACAGACTGTCATTTAAAGGATACGGAGAAACACGACCTGTAGAGAAAAACGACTCAGATGCGGGCAGAGCCATCAACAGACGTACTGAAATTAAAATTATAAGCAGATAAAAAAGGATAATTTTGCTTTAAACAAACTGCTCGCCTTTTTCAATTTTTACATCATTAACGAATTTCCTGATTTGTTGTTCTTCTGATTTTTTACAAATAAGTAAAATGTTTTCAGTGTCAACAATGATGTAATCGTCAAGGCCGTGTATAACAGCCAATTTGTCTTTAGGCATATTGATGATGCAATTTTTAGTATCATACATCAAAACGTTTTTCCCAACTACGGCATTGCCCTCGCCATTCTTATTTCTGTTTTCGTATAAAGAGCCCCATGTCCCTAAATCAGACCATCCAAAATCAGATATTAAAACATAAACATTTTCTGCATTTTCCATCACACCATAATCTATGGATATACTGCGGCATACGGTATAAGCTTTTTTTATAAATGCTTCTTCGGCTGGGGTATTATAAATGCCTTTCCCTGTTTCAAACAGTTTGCTGATTTCTGGCATATAGGTATTAAAAGCTTCTTTTATAGAACTCAGTGACCAAATAAAAATACCGGCATTCCATAAAAAATCTCCACTTTTAAGAAACGATTTAGCTATTTCAAGGCTTGGTTTTTCGGTAAATGTCTTTACTTTTCTTAGTTTCTTATTACCTTCAAGTACAAGTCCCTCATTATACTGTATGTAACCATAACCTGTATCAGGTCTGTTGGGTTTAATCCCCAAAGTTATCAGCCAGTTATTATTACGCGACGCTTTTAATGCTGCTTGGGCTATTGAAACAAATTCATCCTCTTTTAAAATAATATGATCCGATGGAGCCACAATGATGTTTGCATCAGGGTTAATTTCACCAATTTTGTAAGAGGCATAAGCTATACACGGAGCTGTGTTTCTTCTTGATGGTTCACATACAATCTGATAATCTTCAATTTCAGGTATCTGACTTAATATTAGCCCTTTGTAATCGGAATTGGTGACTATATAAATATTTTTCTGAGGTACAATTTTTTTAAATCGCTCGTAAGTTTCTTGTATTAATGATCGTCCTGTGCCTAATATGTCAATAAATTGCTTGGGATGAGCCGTTTTACTCATTGGCCAAAACCTGCTTCCTAAGCCACCAGCCATTATTACACAAAAATCGTTTTTATTCATTTTATTTTTATTTGGTGCTGTTTTTCAATTTTTTTGCGAAAGTACATAATTTTTTTGACTTATGATGCTATAAGTAATCATCATTTAATAAAATACCTTTCATCAACAAACCTCCACCTCAGCCAAAAGATGAAATGAATAAGAATTCTTAAATAAAACGCCCGTTTTAATGCAGGAACACCTGTGTGTTTTTGTATTTAACTTCTTAAACCTCATGCCATTGTACATAAACTCTTGCCCTTCTTCTACATCGGCTAACAAAACAGTATTTTCATTTTTATTCTGGTGCTTTTTTAAATTGTAGTTTAACTCGAACTCAGCCTTTGATGAACTAAAATTAGTCAACATATAATTGTTCAATAATTTTTCAATCTCAACTGGAAATGTTTTTAAATCAATCAATTGTATAAGCTGATTTTTAAATTCATCTTTCCATTCTTTACCATGAGGCAAAAGCCTCTTATGCTTTTGATTATTCCATGACAGGTAATGGGCTATTTCATGGGCTAAAACAATAGCAAAATAGTATTTATTTAAACCATTATTTATAGAAATTATTGGTAAAGCATATCTTTTTCGTACAAAACAACCAAGCCTGGTTCTTCTGTCTCTGACAATTTTCAACGACACCTTATGGCTCATAAAAAATGAGACAAAATAGTTTAAAGAATCCTGAGGGACATAATCAGATAATACTTTCCTGAATTGTGATTCCATTAATATTTGTGCTATCGTTTTCAATCACCTTGCTCCAGGTCGGGCAGTCGCATTTCTTTTTTCTTTTGTGCTTTGTTCTGCAGGCATTCAAACAAAGCAAAGCTGATAATATCAAAAAAATAAATGTTATTTTAACAAGCCTGTACTTCATTGAGCTTAGTATTTATTAATAGCCAAAAGTAATAAAAAATAAAGAAATTTCAATATCGTTTTATTAAAATAACTAAATTCGCAAATAGAAAACGAAAATATATGCTTAGATATTTAAGTGAGATAGGAAAATATGTGATGTTATTGGGTAAAGTTTTTAAAAAACCTGATAAAGCATTAATTTTCAGACAACAACTAATCTTCGAAATTGATAAAATAGGGCTTGATTCATTGGGTATTGTTGTTATTATTTCCGTTTTTATGGGTGGTGTTGTGGCTATTCAAACAGCATTTAATATCGACAGCCCATGGTATCCTCTTTATGCAGTAGGTTTTACTGTAAGGCAATCTGTTGTTTTGGAGTTTTCCCCTACTATTGTCAGTTTGATACTTGCCGGAAAAGTAGGCTCGCGCATTGCCTCAGAAATTGGCACCATGCGCGTCACCGAACAGATTGATGCACTTGATATTATGGGCGTCAATTCTGCAAACTACCTTATATTACCCAAAATAGTAGCAGCTGCTATCATAAACCCTGTACTTATCACAATTAGCATGTTCCTTGGTGTTTTTGGAGGTTGGCTGGCTTGCATTTTAACAGGCATTGTAAAATCGGCGCATTATGTATATGGCATTCAGCTCGATTTTGCAGGATACGACGTGTTTTATGCACTGATTAAAACTGTTGTTTTTGCTTTTATCATAACTTCTGTTTCCAGTTTCAAAGGTTATTATGTTGATGGCGGTTCTCTTGAAGTTGGCCAGGCAAGTACCAAAGCCGTAGTTTTTAGCAGTATATTAATCATACTGTTTAATTTGATATTAACACAAATGTTGCTTTCATGATAGAAGTCGTTAACGTATATAAAAGATTTGGATATCAAGAAGTGCTCAAAAATATCAGTACTACTTTTGAACCCGGCAAAATGAACCTCATCATTGGTCAAAGTGGTTCCGGCAAAACAGTATTGATGAAATCTTTAGTTGGCTTGCATAAAATTGATGATGGCAGTATTTTATATGATGGGCGTGACTTTGCAAAAATGTCATTTAAAGAAAAAAATATTATCCGTAAAGAGTTAGGAATGTTGTTTCAGGGTGGAGCTCTATTCGACTCTTATAATGTCGAGGAAAACGTCATGTTTCCCCTAAACATGTTTTCGAATATGACACATGAAGAGAAAATTGAAAGGGTTAATTTCTGTCTTCAGCGTGTCAACCTTACAAACGTAAACAATCTCTTTCCTTCCGAAATAAGTGGAGGCATGAAAAAACGCGTGGCTATTGCGCGGGCTATTGCCATGAAACCCAAATACCTTTTCTGCGATGAACCCAACTCCGGTTTAGACCCACTGACTTCAATAGTTATTGACAATCTGATAAGTGAAATCACCAAAGAGTTCAACATCACTACTATTGTTAACACCCACGACATGAATTCTGTTATTGAAGTGGGTGATAAAATAGCCTTTATTTACAAAGGTGAGTTGTGGTGGGAAGGCAATAATGAAGAGATACTCAACACCGACAACAAAGAAGTTAATGACTTTGTTTACGCCACCGAATTATTGAAAAAAATTAAAAAACAGTAATCTGATGTCCATTTTAGATATTGTTGTTTTAATCCCTTTAATATGGTTTACTGTTAAAGGTTTTATGAAAGGTTTTATTATTGAACTGGCTTCTTTGGTGGCATTAATACTGGGCATTTATACTGCTTACTTTTTTAGTGACATCACCGCTGATTTTCTGCACAATACTATGGGCTTCACTTCCAAGTATATACAGGTCATTTCTTTTATCCTCACATTCGTCATTGTTATTATTCTGATTTTTATACTGGCTAAATTTCTCGAAACACTTATCAAAACAGCAAAATTGAGCATTATCAACAAACTTGCGGGAGCTGTATTTGGTTTTATTAAAATTGCCATTATTTGCGGGTTTTTGCTCTATCAGTTGTCGTGCCTCGATGTGGATAATAAATTCATATCACTCGAAACCCAGAAAAAATCTTATGTTTACAATCCTTTGATAAAATTGGCTGTAAGTGTTATACCATTAATGAAAAATGTTAAAGATAAAATAAGCGAAAAGATTAAATAAATCCACATGCCCACAACCCCAAAAGATCTCAGATCATTCTCTAAATCAGAGCTGGCAGAAATTGTTTTACAACTGAATGAGAAAGCTTTTCGTGCCAATCAGATTTATCAGTGGTTGTGGCAACATTTTGTGTTTTCGTTCGATGAGATGAAAAACATACCCAAATCTCTTCTAACCTCATTAGAGGCTTCCTATTATCTTACAGTCTGTAACCTTCACTCAACTGCAGAAAGCGAGGATCAAACCATCAAAGCAGCTTTCAAACTTGAAGACAATACCATTATAGAAGGGGTACTGATACCTTCTGCCGACAGACTCACAGCATGCTTGTCAACTCAGGTGGGATGCCCTGTCAATTGTAATTTCTGCGCCACCGGCAAAATGGGCTTTAAAAGAAATTTAACTGCTGCAGAAATATATGCCCAATTTGTACTGCTTAATAAAATGGCACTTGAAAAATTTGGAAAAGGCTTAACAAATGTCGTTCTGATGGGTATGGGCGAACCTTTGCTCAACTACGACAATGTCATGTCTTTTATCAGCATTCTTAATGCTAAAGAAGGTATGGGTTTTTCAAACCGCAGAATAACACTTTCTACAGTTGGCATACCTCAGGCCATTATCAGACTGGCTGACGATAATGTAAAATTTAATCTTGCCCTTTCCCTGCATGCCAATACCAATGAAAAAAGAGACAAAATTATTCCTTTCAACAAACACAATGACATAGATGCGCTTATAGAAGCTTTACAATACTTTTACAATAAAACAGGAAATATTATCACTTTTGAATATTTGCTTTTGAAAGATTTTAACGACTCCCGTACTGACGCCCTTCAACTGGCAGCCTTATGCCGTAAGGTGCCTTCAAAAGTCAACATTATAGAATTTAATGCATTCGATAACTGTGATTACAAAAGATCTGAAGAAGTAATGGTGAATAATTTCTGCCGTATTTTAGAAGAACAAGGTATTAACTGCCTGCTCAGAAAAAGCAAAGGCAGCGCTATTAGCGCTGCCTGCGGACAATTATCAAATAAAACTAAAATTTAGTATAAGAAACTCAGCAAAATACCGGCTGCTACAGCACTTCCTATAACTCCGGCCACATTGGGACCCATGGCATGCATCAAAAGATGATTGGTGCTATCATACTTAAGTCCATTTGTTTGCGAAACCCGAGCAGCAGCAGGAACTGCAGACACTCCGGCATTTCCTATAAGCGGATTTATTTTGTTTCCTTCTTTCAAAAACAGGTTTAAAAACTTGGTAAATAATACCCCTCCGGCAGTTGCAATAAAGAAAGAAATAGCACCCAGAATAAAAATACCTATAGATTTTGCTGTCAGAAAAGTGGTAGCTTGGGTAGAAGCACCGACAGTAAGTCCGATTAAAATGGTCACAATATCAATCATAGACCCTTTGGCAGTATCTGCCAATCGTTTTGTAACGCCACTTTCTTTTAATAAATTGCCGAAGAAAAGCATGCCTAATAGTGGAATAGCACCAGGAACAACAAATGTAGTAAGCAACATACCCACTATAGGGAAAAGAATTTTTTCTGTTTTAGTTACCTGACGCGGTTGTTTCATGCGTATCAGCCGTTCTTTTTTGGTTGTAAACAAACGCATTACAGGTGGTTGGATAACTGGCACCAGCGCCATGTACGAATAAGCCGATACAGCAATAGCACCCATCAATTCAGGAGCAAGTCTCGATGATAAAAAGATTGCAGTGGGACCGTCAGCACCTCCTATAATACCAATAGCTCCGGCTTCTGAAGCACCATATCCAAACAACAATGCAAGTGCATAAGCTCCGAAAATTCCCAATTGTGCAGCAGCACCAATTAATATTAATTTAGGATTTGAAATCAATGCCGAAAAATCAGTCATGGCTCCAATGCCTAAAAATATAAGAGGCGGGTAAACACCTTTCAATACCCCAAAATACAAATAGTTCATCATGCTGCCTTTTTCGTATATACCAATCTCTAAACCAGGTGAAAAAGGCACATTACCTATCAAAATTCCAAAACCAATAGGCACCAAAAGCATGGGCTCAAAATCCTTTTTGACAGCTAAAAAAATAAAAAAACAACCTACCAGTATCATGATGACATGCCCTATGGTAAAGTTGGCAAAAGCTGTATATGTGAAGAACTGATTTAAATGTTCAGATAAAAACGATAAAAATCCCGTTTGTCCCATAATTTAATCTCCTATTATTATTAACTGATCACCTTCCATTACAGAAGCTCCTTTTGAAACCTTTATAGAAATAACAACCCCTTCTTTATGACAATCAATGTTGTTTTCCATTTTCATGGCTTCAAGCATCATAAGTTTTTGTCCTACTTTTACGCTGTCGCCTTCCTTAACAAAAATGTCTAATATCACACCAGGCAATGGTGATTTAATGGGTGATTCACCTTTATGTTCAGCGGGTTTGCTGGTTCTCGATACAGCAGGAACGCTATCTACAGTGGATACTTGAGTATTTCTTACTAAACGGGGTGTTTTCTGAAGTTTCACCTCCTTGTCAATTTCAACTTCGTAGGGTGTGCCATTTACTTCTATCTTTGCTATATTACCTTCAATATCAAGTATATCTACTTCATATTGCAAACCATGAATTTTGTATTTAAATTTTTTCATTATAAAGTCTTTATGATGTTATAAATTATTTTCTACGCTCGGGAATTTGTCGCAATCCATATATTTTTGAACTCCATGGTGAATAGGTACGCGACACCTTATTTATTGTTAAAACAGCTTCTTCTATGTCGTGCATCTCTGATGTGTACATATAAAGCGCCATTGCAATTGCAGCATATACATCACCCGTGTTTGTGTCATTCATTTTCAATGCTTCCTCAAGTTTGCCTTCTTTGATAAGTGCTTTCTTCTTGGGATTACCCTGAAACCGAAGCCCTAACTGCTGAAAAAATAAATACAGCACAAACAAAGACAAAAACACTATCGACATTGCAATTACCGCCATACCTATCCCCCAGGGATCATACTTTTTAAACCTAACTGACGAAAGCTCTTTCTCTTTAGTATTATTTGTGCTGTTGGGTGTCAGTTGTTTTAATGGGCTTTTTTGATCACTGCCATCTTCAATTGATCCATAAGAAATATTGCTCACCTGATTTTTTAGGGTTACACTGTCAATAAGCTTTCCATCAAAATCATACAAACCAAGAAAATCATTTTCATTTAAAGTGAAGTTCAAATGGTTATTGCCTTTCGAAGGGTTATTATCAGCCCAGAATAATATTGTACCTCTGTCTTCTAAAGTACTTTTTTCAAATTCTTTTGGAATTTTAAACTTTTTAGGGTTGCTTCTGTCATTGGTCAGATAACATCCTCCTATATTGACATCATTATAAGCCTTATTAAATAATTCAATCCACGAACTTCTGCTATTATACTCATCAACGATGCTTGAATCATTAAAAACCAAAACCTCATTTATTCTGATATCTCTCACACTTTGAGATAAGACCTGATGTCCACTTAAAATAAATGAATAAATCACCAGAACTATAAATATTGTTTTTTTTATCATAACACTATCCTTTATTTTAAAGTGGCAGATTACCGTGCTTTTTTGGCGGGTTTACATCCTTTTTGGTTGACAGGGATTGTAACGCCCTTATTACTCTGAAACGTGTATTGCGAGGTTCTATAACTTCATCAATATAGCCATACTGTGCAGCATTATAAGGTGTGGCAAATTTTTCTTTATATTCCTTTTCCTTTTCTATGATAAAATTATCTCTTTCTTGTGCATCTGTAAAATCTGTGACTTCTTTCTGATACAATACTTCAATAGCACCTTTGGGACCCATTACAGCTATTTCAGCACCCGGCCAGGCATAATTAAAATCACCCCTTAAATGTTTAGAGCTCATTACACAATAAGCGCCTCCATAAGCTTTACGCAATACAACAGTAATTTTTGGCACTGTGGCTTCTCCATAAGCATAGAGCAATTTGGCACCATGTATAATAATACCACCATACTCTTGTGCAGTACCAGGTAAAAATCCGGGCACATCAACAAAAGTGACCAATGGAATATTAAAAGCATCGCAAAAACGCACAAAACGGGCTGCTTTGCGAGATGCATTGATGTCAAGAACTCCTGCCAAATATTTAGGCTGATTGGCAACTATACCCACCGACTTCCCATTAAAACGGGCAAAACCCACAACTATGTTAGGTGCATAGGTTTTCTGAATTTCCATAAACTCGTTATTATCCACAATCGACCATATAACATCTTTTACATCGTAAGGTTTATTGGGATTATCAGGAATTATCTGATTTAGTGAATCTTCCAGCCTGTCTATTGGGTCATCACAGGGCACTGTTGGTGGATCTTCAAGATTATTTTGAGGAAGATAACTCAAGAGTTTTCTGATTAACAATATACCTTCTTCTTCTGTTTCTGCAATAAAATGGTTCACTCCCGATTTGGCTCCATGCACATCGGCACCACCCAATTCTTCTGTGGTGACTACTTCTCCTGTAACTGTTTTAACCACTTTGGGCCCTGTAACAAACATGTAGGAGTTTTCTTTGGTCATCAGGGTAAAATCTGTTAAAGCCGGTGAATAAACAGCACCTCCGGCACATGGTCCAAAAATAGCAGACACCTGAGGTATAACCCCAGAAGCCATAATGTTGCGCTGGAAAATTTCCGCATAACCTGCAAGACTTGATACACCTTCCTGTATGCGCGCACCACCACTGTCATTAATGCCAATTACAGGAGCACCTGTTTTCATAGCTTTGTCCATCACTTTGCATATTTTTTCAGCATAAGCTAATGACAAAGAACCGCCAAACACTGTAAAGTCCTGAGAAAACACATATACCAAACGACCGTCAATAGTTCCATATCCGGTAACTACACCATCAGAATAGTACTTTTGCTTTTCCAAATCAAAATCATGACATCTGTGGGTTACAAACATGTCGAACTCTTCAAAACTCTTTTCATCTAAAAGCAATTCTATTCTTTCCCTTGCTGTAAGCTTTCCTTTTTTATGTTGGGAGTCAATTCTTTTCTGACCACCTCCTAATTTAGCCTGAACTCTTTTCTCTAAAAGTTCTTTAATTGAATCTGTAAATGCCATTTTATATATATTTTTATATTATTATTACCCCTCGCAAAATTCAGTCAAAACTCCTGCTGTCGATTTGGGATGCAAAAAGCCAATATTAAGCCCCTCTGCACCTTTTCTTGGCTTATGATCTATTAACTGGATACCCTTTGCTTCGGCTTCTGCCAATGAATTCTCAAGGCCTTTTACTGCAAAAGCCATGTGATGCATGCCTTCTCCTTTCTTTTCTACAAATTTTCCAATCGGACCCTCAGGTTCTGTCGATTCTAAAAGTTCAATTTTAGTTTGTCCTACTTTAAAAAAAGCTGTTTTGACTCTTTGATCTGCAATTTCTTCTATCGCATAACATTTCAAACCAAGTATTTTTTCATAAAATTTAATACTCTCTTCCAGATTTTTTACTGCTATACCAATATGTTCAATATGTGTTATTTCCATAATATTTTTATTTCAAATTTCATTGCAAATATATTGGGTATAATTGAATCTTTTATATCTTTTTTATGAAAAAATAATAAAGTAGATAAACACAAATTTTATATTAGTAAATGTCATTGCCCTATCGTTAAGGGTATATATTTTTAAGATTTTTTAACTAAAAAAGTGGCTTCTTTAAGTATTCTTAAGGTTTCATTTTTTGAAAAAGTGTTAATTTTGCATGGTTTTTATGTCAATATTATCAGTTTTGTTTTTTCTAAACTTCTAAAACACAAATTGAAAAACTATGAAAAATTCACTTTTCAAATTAGGACTGTTTCTTTTAGGTTTATTTTTGCTTGCAATGCCTTCATGTAAACCCGATAACAATGAAGATGCAGACCAAAGAGATAAATTTATTGGCACATGGAATTGTGCAGAAACCTCTTCTCAAAATCCTAACACCATAAATTTTTCTGTAAGCATAACCAAAGACGATCTTACTCAAAATGAAATTCTTCTTGATAACTTTTACCATCTTGGTTCTGACCAAAAATCAAGAATGATAGTTGACTACAGCAATGTCTCAATGCCCCAACAAACCATATGCAATTTAAATGTCAATGGCTCAGGTGCTTATACTAACAGCAATATTAGTCTTGTTTATTATGTTAATGATGGTGCTGACATAGACACTGTTAATGCCCTCCTAACCAAATAATTTCCCTTATTATTTCACAGAAATTTTTTGATCTGCATACTCTTTATTTATTATCCTATTACTGTATTTTAATCTTGCTTTGATGTTGGTTCAGAGAGGTTATTACTTCAGCATAAATTTTATCCAGTAATTTTATATTGTTATTGGAATAATAAGAAAAGCTCGAATCAAATTCACTTTTGGAAATTTTGTGTTTTTCAAAAATTTTATCATACAACGACTTCCTGTAATCATTGGCATTTATACCTTTTTGCTGAACATGTACCAATACCGATTCAGTGATTTGCATATCAACAAATATTTCTGTCATTTTATCAGGCTTAATGACACCTTCAGGAACTGCATCTGTGGCACCGGAACAAGAAGTCAATAAAAAAACAGGTATGATAAGAAAAACAAAAACTCTTGAGGTTAGAAAATTATGCACGTTTGAAAACTAAAAATAACTGACCGTTTTTCAATATAACAGAAGTCCCCATTTCATTGTATAATGAACAATTAAAAGTCGCCTTGACCAGTTTTAAACTTTCGCCTGAAGAACCTGAAGATTCACCCACACTTGTAATATTAAAAGCGCTTCCCGATTGGTCTCCATTACGCGAAGTCCATTCTTTGGCATAAGTATCTTTCCATAAAATTTCTATACAGGGTGTAGCTGAGTCTGTTTTATTGCAAAAAACCCTGCTGCCAACCGAAAATGCTGTTGAGAAGAATGTATTAGGATCAGCGGCATAATCAACTGCGTTAAACCAGTTGTTGTCAAAAATGACTTTCCCTGCTTCACTGCTTTTAATGTAATAATCGCTGTTGAGCTGCGATAAACCGGAAGTATAGAGCAGATTAACCAAATCAGGATTACTACCATTAACCTCATCAGTAGTAACTGTTGAACGATACCCATTGCGCCCTGACACCAGATTCTTCGACTTATCAACTACAGTAGCAATAAAATAAAAATCATCAGTATCGGGCGGTTCTGGTATGATTTCTTTCTCTTTACACGAGATAAGTGTCATTACTATATAAAGAATAAATACAAGTTTTGTAAGCAAAGTATTGATTTTCATATTTTTAAGTTTTATTTTAAATGCTGGAATTTTAACTATCAAATATATTAAAAAAAACGAAATATATTATTATAAAACGAAATTTTTATTATTTGGTTACATTCTTATAAAAGGCATCTAAAATTTTTTTAGCTGCTGTATAAGGTGTATCAAGGCCTTCTAAAATCGATTTTTCGTACACCCTTAATAAATCTGTCATTGATTTATTATGATAAAATTTATCAATAAGTACTTGGTTTATAGCTTCTTCCATGCATTTCTTAAGCTGATGCACCCTGTTCTGATAGAAATAGTCATTGTCTTGAGCAAAGCTTTTATAAGCTGAAATGTGCTGCCATATATCATTTATTCCCATACGGGTAAGTGCAGAACATACTTCAACCGTTGGAGACCACCCCGAATCGGCAGGAGGAAAAAGCCGCAAAGCACTTTGATATTCAGCTTTAGCTATCTGGGCTTTCTTTTGATTATCTCCATCGGCTTTGTTAATGACAAGCATGTCAGCCATTTCCATAATACCTCTTTTTATGCCCTGCAGTTCATCTCCGGCACCTGCCAGCATGAGCAAAAGAAAAAAATCAACCATGCCTTTAACAGTAGTTTCAGACTGACCGACACCGACAGTTTCAACAATTATGACATTATATCCTGCAGCTTCACACAGTATGATGGTTTCCCTTGTTTTTCGGGCCACACCACCCAACGAACCGGCAGAAGGTGATGGACGGATAAAGCATAGCGGGTCTGTTGAGAGCTCTTCCATGCGTGTTTTATCCCCCAATATACTGCCCTTGGATCTTTCACTGCTTGGATCTACAGCCAAAACCGCCAATTTTAATTGTTGAGATGTAATATGCTTACCTAATGCTTCTATAAAAGTGCTTTTGCCAACCCCGGGCACACCAGTAATACCTATTCTTAAAGATTTTCCCGAAAACGGGGTGCATCGCTCAACAATTTGCTGACCTAATGCCTGATGTTCTGGCAAGGTAGATTCTATAAGTGTTATAGCCCTGCTCAGATGTGTAATACTTCCTTCAAAAATGCCGTTTAAGTAAAATTCAAGAGGTTGAAGTTTGATAATATTTTTTTTGTACTTTTCTATTAAGTCATCATTAACAGAGGATGGTTGTTCAATGCCTTTATTTACAATTAATGCACTTTTAATCTCCTTTTTTTTTGACATGACACAAGCAATAGTATTACATTTTATTTCCAAATGCCAAATCCCCTGCATCTCCAAGTCCGGGTACAATATAAGCCTCTGCTGTAAGTTCATCATCAATAGCACCCACCCATAAAGTAACCTGGGAGCTTCTCAGATGCTTCTGCACATATTCAACACCTTGTGCGCTTGCAAGAACTGCAACTATGTGGGTATGCTGTGGTTTGCTTTTAGCAATAAGTTCCTTATAGGTAAGCACCATAGACGAACCGGTAGCTAACATGGGATCGCATAATATAAGTGTTTTACCCTCAAGGTCGGGACTTGACGCATATTCAATCTGTATTTCAAACAAACCTATACGCGATGGTTTACGGTATGCCGAAATAAATGCATTGTCGGCATGATCAAAATAATTGAGAAAGCCTTGATGTACAGGCAATCCTGCACGCAATATGCTTGCAACAACAGGTTGGGTTTTTAAAAGTGGAATTTCAAGCATGCCCAGAGGTGTAGTGACCTCCCTGTTTTCCCACACGAGCTGCTTGCTGATTTCGTAAGCAAAAATTTCACCCAGCCGCTCCATATTTCTTCTGAAACGCATCCTGTCTTTTTGAATTTGCTCATCTCTGATTTCGTAAATAAACTGATTGAAAATTGAATTGGTTTTGCTAAGGATATTAATCATTGTCAGCTTTTTTAGTTTATTAATTGAATTTCAGCCTCTTATAAAAAACACGAAAGAGGTTTACAAGATAAGGTAATTTATTGGAATTAATGTGAATATATGAATATTTTTTTGAACCGAATCCTTTATAAAAATGTGCAATTTTTTCATTGTTCGACCCCTCAAAATCTAATACAAGCGGTTTTCCGGCATTTATTTTAATAAAATTATCTACAATTAAAAACATGGCACTTAAACGCCTTCCTTCATCACTTAATGCAGAAAAAAGGAAAATAGCCTTTCCTTTAAACTCAATAAAAAAAGCAGCCGCACACAATTCATTATTGTTGTAAGCACCCCATGTCTCTCCACAATTATTTATTTTACAATAACTTATGAGTTTAAGTAACACATTGTATTCATTGTTTTTTAAAGTTTCTATAGCTCTCCCTCTGTTGTTTTTAAAAATGCTTATCATGGTTTCGGGCATTACATCCTTTGTCAGAAAAATGTCATTTTTTAATGCTTTCTTTATATTTCGTGATGTGTTTTCTGAATAGTCCTTTTTAATTTCATCATAAGTTGAAATTAAATCCAGCTCATAAGTTGCATTCTCAAGCTTAGAAAAATTGTCGGGAATCTCTTTATTGAATTTATTGAGGTTGATTTCCACAAGTTTAAAATCCTCAGGAATAGCATTTAAGAAAGCATCCAAAATATCCTTACTGACAATATTTCTTGAGAACACCCCTAATTGTTGCGCAAAGGGAGGTTGATAGAGGTATCTGATGTTTGCCTTTTTGCGCCATGTAAGAGGAAACACGTAGGAATAATCCTTTGTTAAAAGAGCACTCCAGTTATCACAAACTATGTCGAGATACCACGAGCAGGCATAAATATTACCATTGTAAGCATTATTGACACATTCATCCCACTTAATTCTATCTATGCTACTATTATCCAGATAAACAATATCCATCATAAAGCAAGCTTAATCATTTGTTCATAAACCTCCTGCCACCCTTCCCACCTGTCTTTATTGCTGAGCGATTCGTTATGAAAAAGGCTTACAAATTCACCATTAATATTTTTAATTTCTGTAATCTGTTGGCTTATACACTGCATAGCATCCTTTGTATTTTTGTGCTGATAATCTTTAAGGGTTCCTTCCATAATTGAGAATGGATGTATTATTAAAGGCGTAGCTTCATTGGCATCGAGATTAAAAAATTTAAAAGGCGTGCATGTTCCGGCCCTGAAGCCAACTTCAGAGGCATATCCAAGCGAGTAATCCTCTTTAATTTTGTTATCAATAAGATGTCGGTATGTTTTAGGAAAAGTCAGTTTTAAAAAATGTTGCCTGCTTTTGCTTATGTCTTTTTTAATTATTTCCGACAAGCGCTCTATTTCAATTTTCACCTTCTCCGGTTTCAGCGATGACTCATAAGAAGGATGTATGCCTATTTCTGCATAATCAGACAAATGACGTATTAATTCGCGGAATTTATTGTTTTTAAAAGGAATATTTTTGTCGTACAACCCGTAGTCGCCCACATGTACAAAAAAAATGGTATTTAGATCATTCTTTTTATGAACATCAAGTATATAATCAAATGTGTCAAAAGGATCTTTATTAAAACCTGTAATGACTCGGGTGCGCTCAAGAACTTCTTTTATATTATAATTTTTGAACGAACGCAAATACCCGAACATATTGCGGTAAATACCCTTAAACCTGAATGAGTAGGCCATATCGATATCAATGGTATTGACAAAATTGTAGGCTTTTCTTATCGGAGAACGCTTTAAATCACACTTTTTATTTAATTTTTCAACGAACCATTTTATCCATATATTTACAACAGGTTTATTTAAAAAGCCATTTTTAAAAGCCAGGCTATCATTAGGTTTAAAACGCCCATGGGCATCTTTAATATAAGGCTGATATTCCTCATACCGACTCAACATATAGAAAATGGCACTAAAAACATCAAAAGGCATATCCCCTTTCTGATGTACCGGAAAAAGTGCTTTAGTATCTTCAAAATCAATAATATCAATTTTTTGTGTAATTAAATCTGTTTCAAACAAAAATGAAGTGGCACATATAAAAAATTCCTTATCATCAATGCGGGCTTCAGAATAATTGAGTTTATCCCCTTTAAAATTTTTATAAACTTCTAAGTCTGTTATATTTTCATAGTCTGCAACTGCTATATAATTAAAAATAAAATCCAGAACATAATTCAGACGGGTACTCGATTTTTCGGAATATATTAGCAGCATGAATAAAGTTTGATGGTGTAAAAATAATTAAAATTTTACTGACAGTTGCATGCTTTAGAAAATAATACCTCTGTCAGAGGGAACCATTCGAGAATTTCATTTTGCCTTGCCCGCGACATATAGATAACCCGCATGTCTAACCTTTGCAAGGTATGCTTCAACTTTGATATTTCATAAGGCAAGGTATCGACCTCTGTTCCCCAAATATCCAAAACTTTCAGACTGTACATTTTACCCATTTCAGGCGGCAAGGACTGTAAATTATTGCGATTGAGGGTCAGCACCTGAAGGTTTTTCAACTGGGCAATTTCAGAAGGAACACTAGTCAGTTCATTATTCGACAGGTTTAGGTTTTGAAGATATGTCAGGCGGGCAATTTCAGATGGTATTTTAACTATTTTATTATTGCTTAATATTAATTCATTGAGGTTCGTTAATGTAAAAATTTCAACAGGAAATTTTGTCAATTTGGCTTTATGCAAATTCAATCTGTAAACTTCTTCGGGCTTTACTAAAGCCTCTTTCAAACTTTTATACACTTTAGCCTCGGCTAAGGCCGCCGAATCCAATAGCTGAGCATTTGCACTATTATTAAATAATGAAATAAAATAAAAAAAAGCAGTTATAGATAATAATATTTTCAAACTATATAACCTTAATGTTTGGTAAAATTAATAATTTTGTTTATTCCTTAGCAAAACATTGATAATGATTAAAACAATTTTCATTTCACTCATTGCATTACTCATTCTTTCGCACTGCTCAAATGCACAAAGTTTCGATTTGAACAATGATTCAGCAGTAAACAGCATTCAAAAGCTGAATATACCTGAAATTAAAAAGGCCGAAAAATACCAGCAGTTTTACTTTAATATAAGGGTAAGCAATCCTCAACTCGCTATTCAGTGTTTACACAAAGCCCTCGAAATTTATGAAGAAAAGGGAGATGAAGTCAAAGTAGGTACTATAAATGCAACATTTGCCGAATTTTATAATCAGATAGGGTTTTATGGTATGAGTGTTCAACATTTAATGAAAGCCTATATTATATATTCAAAAAACAATATGAATATGGCTTTAGCATGGCTGCTTATTGATATGGGCAACATATATTTTGCAGCTAATTATTTTGAAGAAGCAAAAAAATATTATGAAAAATCTTTTGAAAAGTTTAAAAGTGATAATTTTCACCTCGGCATGTCGGTAATATATCTAAATTATGGCCTGATTAAAGAAAAACAAAAAGACCTGGACTCAGCTCTGTATTATTTTAACTGCTCTTTGAAAGAAAGAAAATTCACTTATGATCCTTTACAATGTCCCCCAATCATAGGGCATAAGGTGGCTTAATTTAAGTTGTTTTAATATTTAATTTTTTCAAAAATAAAAATAATAATAATAATAATAATTTTTCAAGTTAAGAGGCGGGAAAT
>Ga0172368_10002894_pt1 | contig 21406 bp, 17 predicted proteins | sample Lak11m_FD_114540 | JGI IMG/M metagenome (GOLD analysis project Ga0172368, IMG submission 114540) | Freshwater microbial communities from Kabuno Bay, South-Kivu, Congo - kab_022012_11m | ecosystem: Environmental > Aquatic > Freshwater > Lake | place: Democratic Republic of the Congo: South-Kivu...
GCTTAGAAGGCAGTTGCTCTATCCGCTGAGCTATGGGAGCCTATGGAGCGGGAGACGGGACTCGAACCCGCGACATCCAGCTTGGAAGGCTAGCGCTCTACCAACTGAGCTACTCCCGCGCATCTCGTTTTCTGATTCCCCGAAACCGAAATCCGGAAACCAGCGATTCATGGTCGGGGCGAGAGGATTCGAACCTCCGACCTTCTGGTCCCAAACCAGACGCGCTACCAAGCTGCGCTACGCCCCGGCGCGCTACAAAGTATAACGCAACGCGAGGCTGAACGTCAACTGGCAGAATGGGATGGATGGAAGATTGGAAGTGGGGTTGTGACGGATCGTAGGGCACGGAGGCCTCTCCGTGCCGCTGTAACCCTATTTTTGCACGTTCATGTATCCCGGACCGGTCAGTTTGGTGACATGTAGAAATTCGCGGGCAGGGCACGGAGAGGCCTCCGTGCCCTGCGATCCGGCAACACCAAGTTTCTTCAGCTATTGCTGCTGCTTCATGTAGTTCAGCAGCCCGCCGGCGAGGACAATCTCGACCTGGCGTTGCGTCAGGGAGGACTGCACCGGAATGGGCTGATCCTCGACGTAGATCTCCAGCGGCCGGCCTTCGCGCAGGCGGGCGCGGAGGTCGGGGATGGTGACTTTCATCCCCTGTGCGACGCGGTCGTAATCCGCTTCGTTAATGAAGGTGAGCGGCAGGATGCCGAAGTTGATCAGGTTGGCGAGGTGGATGCGCGCGAAGGATTTCACGATCACCGCCTTCACCCCCAGGTACATCGGCGCCAGCGCGGCGTGTTCGCGGCTGGAGCCCTGGCCGTAATTGGCGCCGCCGATGATGAAGCCGCCGCCGGCCGTTTTCGCGCGCGCGACGAAGGTGGGGTCCACGCGCTCGAAGACGAACTCGCTGATGGCGGGGATGTTCGAGCGCAGCGGCAGCACCTTCGCGCCCGCGGGCATGATATGGTCGGTGGTGATATTATCGCCCACCTTCAGCAGCACTTCGCCGGCCAGGACTTCCGGCACGCCCGGGTGGATGGGCAGCGGCTTGATGTTCGGGCCGCGCACCACCTCCACGCCGTCCGGCGCGGCGGAGGGCGCCACGATCATGTTGTCCGCCTGGTTCGGCTTGCCGGTATATTCGCGCACCGGCGGCACCGGCCCCAGCACGCGCGGGTCGGTCAGCTTGCCGGTCAAGGCGGTCGCCGCCGCCACCTCGGGACTGACCAGGAACACCTGTGCGTCTTTCGTACCGCTGCGCCCTTCGAAGTTGCGATTGAAGGTGCGCACGGAGACGGCGCCGGAGGACGGGGCCTGCCCCATGCCGATGCACGGGCCGCAGGAGCTTTCCAACATGCGCGCGCCGGCGGCCAGCAGGTCGCCCAGCACGCCGCTGGCGGCGATCATCTCATACACCTGCTTGGAGCCGGGGTTCACCGTCAGGCTGACGCCTTCGTGCACCGTTTTGCCGTGCAATATCGCGGCGGCGATGGCCAGGTCACGGTAGGAAGAGTTGGTGCAACTGCCGATACACACCTGCTGCACGTTCACGTCGCCGTATTCGCGCACCGGCTGCGCCGCGTCCGGGCTGTGCGGCGCGGCGGCCATCGGCTCCAGCGCGGTCAGGTCGATCTCGATCACTTCCTCATACTGCGCGTCAGGATCAGCCGCCAGCGGGCGGTAAGCGTCTTCGCGCCCCTGCCACTTGAGGAAGTCGTGCGTCTGCCCGTCGCTGGGGAAGACCGAGCAGGTGGCGCCCAGCTCGGCGCCCATGTTGGTGATGGTGGCGCGGTCGTTCACCGTCAGCGTGGAGACGCCGGGGCCGAAATACTCGATAATCCGCCCCACCCCACCCTTCACCGTCAGGCGGCGCAGCATCTCCAGGATCACGTCCTTGCCGGACAGCCAGGGTTGCAGCGAGCCGGTCAGCTTGACGCCGAAGATCTTCGGCATGGGCAGGTAGAACGCCCCGCCGGCCATCGCCACCGCCACGTCCAGCCCGCCGGCGCCCATGGCCAACATACCGAGGCCGCCGCCGGTGGGCGTGTGGCTGTCGGAGCCGAGCAGCGTTTTGCCCGGCGCGCCGAAGCGCTCCAGGTGCACCTGGTGGCAGATGCCGTTGCCGGGTCGGCTGAAGTAAATGCCGTATTTGCTGGCGACGCTCTGCAGGAAGCGATGGTCGTCGGCATTCTCGACGCCGCTCTGCAGCATGTTGTGATCCACGTAGCTCACCGACACCTCGGTGCGCACGCGCGGGATGCCCATCGCTTCGAACTGCAGGTAGGCCATGGTGCCGGTGGCGTCCTGCGTCAATGTCTGGTCAATGCGGATGGCAATCTCTTCGCCGGGGCGCATTTCGCCCGCGACCAGGTGCTCCGCAAGAATCTTTTCCGCCAGGGTGTAACCCATCGATGCAACCCCTATTTCAATAAATAAAGCCTTCGTGTTGTGCGAAGGTCAGGGAAGGTTGGAAGGATGGAAGATTGGTAGATTGAATGGAGATAGCGACCGGGAGCTTCATTTTTCTCCTGTTCACCCATTCATCCTACCATTCTTCCATCCTTCCATTCTTCCAACGTCCTCATTCTCTCATTTTTCGAGCGCCTTTTCAACCGCGGCAAAGACACGGCGGTCGCGCTGCATGAGGGGGTGGGCCAATACCGGTACAATGACCTGCTGGCCGAAGGGCAGGCGGGAGCTGGAGGCGGGGAAGATCATCAGATCGAAGGGCGTCCAGATAGAGGTGACCTGCAGCTTTGCCAGGCTGCGCACATCGCGGTTGAGATCGGTCAGGAACGGGCTGCCGGGACGCAATTGCCGGCCAACCGCATTGCGGCGGAAATATGCCGTATAAGTCCCGTGATGAGGCGCGGAGATGGTGACCAGGCGCCGCACCCGTTCGAGGCCGCCCAGTCGCTGCAGGTAGTAGCGCGCGACGATGCCGCCCATGCTGAAGCAGACCAGGTCGATGGCCTGACCGTCCGGGAACTGGTTCTCGATGCCTTTTGCCACCAGTTTGGCCAGCAGGTCCATCGGGTCCGCCCCATCGTTGGGCGTCATATTCATGCTGCCGACCGTCCACCCGCGTCCCGCCAGATAGCCGCCCAGGTGCGCCATGGCATCGGAGGTGTCGTCGATGCCGTGCAGCAGCAATACCGGATTGCGTGATGTTTGCTCTGGCATGTCTCTATTCTTCCAACAATTGGCCGGCGATATCCGACCAGCAATCATAATGACGAAATGCTTCGTTCCGTTTCTGCAGCGCCTCCGCCAGGTATCCGCGTGCAAAGCGACGGCGCGGCGGCACCAGCAAGGCCGGTTCCAGGTCGGGCGGTCCGTCGCCGGCAAAGGCCACCTCCGGCGTAACGTCCAGCGCGGCGCGGACGATGGCCAGCTTATCGATACCCGTCTGCGGCGAAAAATATGGCGAATCGACCGGCGGCGTCATCAACAACCCTTGTTGCGGGTCGTATACGCCGGGGTTGCCGTAGACGGTGACGTGAATATCCTGCTCCGCCAGCAGGCGGTCGATGTACCAGCGGCAGCCGGCAGAGGCAATGCGCACCTCCCACCCCGCTTCCCGCAGACGCGCGACAGCCTGGCCTGCCCGCGGGTCCGGTTCCATCTCGTGCGCCGCGACCATCAGCTCCTCTTCACTCCCGCGGATATGCCGGAAGATGGCCTGCAGCGCCTCGAAGTGCGTCATCCGCCCCGCCAGGTAATCTTCCCAGTAATCGTGCGTGCCCGGCGGCACCAGCCGCGCCTGCGCGATGCGATATAAATCACGCTGCGTTATGGTGCCGTCAAAATCGGTAACGAATATTTTCATACAGGCTTGCATCCTTAACACAAAGACACGAAGGCTCGAAGGCACAAAGGTCTATTATTCTCTTCGAGTCTTTGAGCCTTTGTGCCTTCGTGTTTTTACCGATGGCGTCATTATAACCGCTGATACTTCTTACACTCTTCCGCAATGAACGCCGTTTCTTCCATGGTCTTCTCCGGATCGGCGGCCAGACCGAGGATGAGGTTGTCAGGGGCGCCTTCCTCGAACATCTCGCGGACGCTGCGGGCCGCCTCGTCGCGGTCGGCCATGCTGCCGAAGAGCTGCACCATGCCGGCATTGATGACGATGCGGTCACCGAGGAGCCGCTTGCCATCGGCCACCGACACATTGCCCAGCGGCCAGGTAGTGTAGCCGTGCACGCCGTCCATCTTCGTCTGCCGATACAGGGGCAGCAGGTCGAGGATGAGGCCGCAGGAGTGGTGGAAATAATACTTGCCGCCGGCGTGTAGCACGTCCGCCACGTGGTCGGTGTAGTCCATGCAGCACTCCTCGAACATGGCGGGCGACTGCGTGGTGGTCGAGGTGTCGTCCATGCCGAGCACAATATCCACCCCCTCCGCCTGTGCCGCCAACCGGAATTGCCGCAGGTGGTTGTCTTCCATCACCGCGAAGAGGGCATGCATTTCGTCGCGGGCATCGGCCCAGAGGATCGAGGTGTTCTCCACCCCGGCGTGCACGCGGATCATTTGTCCCAGCGGCGTACCGGTCATAGAAAACATCACGATGCCTTCGTCGCCGACCACATCGCGCCGTATCCGCAGCGCCTCAACCTTCTCCGGGTCGAGGGAAAATTCCATGTCGGCGAAGGCTTCCGCCAGCAGCGCTAAATCGTCCGGCTCCTTCACCTGGTGCTCGACGGTGTAATACATGCCGGTGTCCGGCGAGAAGCGCTGCACCTGCCGCAGGTCCCCGCTCGGGCAATGCCAGATTGTGGTGTGAACATCGCCATCTCGCCGGTACTCGGTCTCCACTTTCCGTTCCCGATACGCCAGGGGCGGATAATAGAAGTCGGCGACGTCGATCCCCAGGTAGCGCGAGAAGGCGATGGTGCTCATGTCGTGCCACTGCACGTTGGCCAGTTGCTCCGCCAGCGCCGGGTCCATCCCCGCCTTGTGCGGCTGGTTGTAGGGGTCGCAATGACCGCACACCGGAATCCACTCCGGCACCTCGTGCCGCAGCACGCGCAATAGGTTTTCACGCGGGGTGATCATAGCGTTTCTCCTTAACACGAAGGCACTAAGACGCAAAGGCACAAAGGATTTTATTCTTCTCTTCGTGTCTTTGTGCCTTCGTGTCTTTGTGTTTTATTACTCGCCTATTAAACCACGCAAGTATGCCGCTGCCTGGCGGGTGGCTTCCTCCGGGGTGTAGCGGTTGCCTTCGTATTCGATATTGATGAAGCCGGTGTAGCCGGCCAGCTGCATCGCTTTCACGCAGGAAGGCTGGTCGATGATGCCTTCGCCGATCAGGTCGCCGCGGTAATATCGGCCGTCCAGCCCGCGCATGCCCTCGCCTTCCGGCAGCAACTCCCAGTCCTTGAAGTGCGCGTGTACCACATGCTCCGCACAGCGGGTGAAGGAGCCGGCGGGGTCTTCGCCGGTGCCGGCATTACCATTATCAAAGGTGATCCGCAGCCCGGGCACTTCGCGCACGGCTTCCAGCATATCGTCGGCAATGACGAAGGGACTGAAGGCGCCGGGGAAGTTCTCCACGGTGATGGTGACGCCGGCCTGGCGGGCGAAATCGGACGCTATCTGCAAGCCGGCGATGTAACGGCGGCGGGTCACTTCGCGCGGCACATCGGGACGACCGGGCGAGGGGATCATAATCTTATCGGTGCCCAGTTCGACGGCAATCTCGACGCTGTGCTTGACGGCGTCAACGCCCGGCTGGCGGCCGGCGGCATCCGAGTGGTTCAGATCGGCGCCGGCCGTGTAACAGGCGACGGTCAGTCCGAAATCATCCGTCATGCGCCGCAGCTCCTGCGGCGAGTGATCGTGCAGCCCGCACCAGTCGATGCCGGTCAATCCCAGCTCCTTCGTCAATTCCAGGGTGCCGCGCACGCTGAACAGATCAGGCCGTCGGGCCATGGTGTAGGACATCATGCAGAGTTTCATCGATTTCTCCCTTGGAATCCCATTTCACCACAAAGGCACGAAGTCACAAAGACTCAAAGAGAACAGGTAATTCTTTGTGACTTCGTGCCTTTGTGTCTTCGTGTTTAATTAACCCCCGCCTTCGTCCACCGCTCCGCCGCCAGCAGCATCTCGTCCGCTTCCGCCGAGCTGCCGGCCCAGGTATCGATAATGAGCAGCGCGGGGTCGAGCTGGCGCACCAGCGGTTCGATGCGGTCGGGGGCGACACTGATGTGCACCGCTTTGCCGCCGGCCTGAATTTCCTTGTACAGCTCGAGCCAATCCTCGCCGTTGGGCGGGAAGTCGGGCTCGGGGATGAACTGGATGACGCGCATGTACGGCAGCGAGAGCAGGCTCGGCAGGTGCTGGCGGGCACGGGCGCCGTCGAGGTGGTACCACATGCTGCCGAAGGCGTTCCCCATCTCGTCCAAGTCGGGCACGATGAACTCGTCGAACATCGCCGGCGAGAGCATGCAGGAGACATCGGACTGCGTGGACATGTAGGGCTCCGGCGCCCAGAAGGTCATCCACTGAGGGTTGCCCTGCGGGAAAGCGTGGGTTTTCTCCGCCATCGCCTGGAAATGCTTGATTACTTCGGTCTGGCAGCGGGAAAGGGTCAGGATCGCCTGGCGCATCCACTCCGGGTGCTCATACAGCCCGGGCAGGAACTCGTCGTTGCTGATAATGGCCACCAGGATATCGTTCGCCGGCAGAATGCAGGGGCGGCCCACCATGAAATCGTCCCAGCCGGCAATGTCGAGCGACGCCTGGTATACGGCCTCATAACGCTTGAGCCAGGGGTCGTCCCAGTTCAGCTCGAAGGTGGGCGGATTGTCCCAGTCCACCGTCAGCGGCTCGTGCCAGATAGTGTTCCACTCGAAATGCGGGATGGCGCCGTAGCAGATCACCCAGCCGCCCATCAGCAGGATGGAGGGTATCGCCTCGCCGCCCCAGTGGGTGTTCTCCACACGCGCGATGGCCAACCGCGCCAGGTAGTCGGGATCGAGCCAGTATTCCTCCGGCGTCGCCGCCCGCGGCTCCGGGTAATTGCTGCCGCTCGGCGCGGTGATGGTCATGCACGGCCGACCCAGGTGGCGGCCTTCCCACAACGCGGTCCAGCGCTCGCGTGAGTCATCCCAGTTGGGCTTGTATTTCATAATGGTTGGGAGCGCGGACCTCTGAGTCCGCGCGTGACCTTTCTATTAACATTACGCGCGGACTCAGAGGTCCGCGCTCCCATTCTTCTCCATCCACCCCTTTACCGCCTCAAACCGCTCCAACGGGATTGCCAGCCCGTCGGCGCCCAGCCACAGGCAGAAATTGGCGCGGCGCAGGCGGTCGGAATATATGCGATCGAGCGTCGGACCGAGTTCCTCCACGGGGCTCATGCAGAAGGTGGAGGGATCGAGGATGCCGATGATGATGTGATCGTCTCCCAGCACGTCCAGCGCGTGTTCCCATTCCGTGTTGCCCACCGGCGGCGGGGTAAGGGCATGGATGCCGTCGGCGCCGGTCTGCTTGAAATCGGCCAGGATATCGTGCACGTGGCCGCACATGTGGATCAGCGCTGTCTTGCCGGCCGCTTTCGTGATCTCCACGAAGTCGCGCACGTGCGGCATGTTGTATTGCCGGTAGACGTCCGGGCCGATGTAATAGGTGCTGGTATTCTCACACAGGGTCACCACGTCCACCGGGCCGTCGGCGAGGATACGGAAAGCTTCCAGCTCGCGCTGGTGCATGAGGTCGATCAGCGCTTCCATCTCCTCCGGCTCATCCGTCAGGAAGTAGTAGAATTGTTCGGCGCCCATCTCGGTTTCCAGCAGCAGCGGAATGGTGGACGGCCCCCAGAAGCGGGTGACGATGCCGCTATCGCCAATCAAGCCATCGATGGCCGCCAGTGTGGGGCGATCGTCATGATTGATGAAGCGGGTGCCTTCCCACAATTCTCGGTACAGGTGCAACGCCTCCAGCGAATCGACCGGGTATTTCACCGGGTGGCCGCGCCGGTAGATGGAGGTAAGAGTACCGTTTGGGGTGCGCAATTCCCGTGTAGCCATGTCCCCTTCGGTTTTCCACTCCTCCGTCACCTCCTCCGGCCAGCGCCGTTCCGGCCCGCGGAAGGGATGCGGCGTGCCCCAACTGTCCAGGAGGAAGATATCGCACCCCAGATACTTGTAAAAATCGATGCCGCCGTTGCCTCGCAGTTCTTCCGGCAGCAGGTTGAGCGTGTTGTGATCGACCAGCGTCGTCCACGAGAGGCGGTCGACGGGCTGCTTGTGCAGCAAGGCATTCATGCGCTCGCGTCCGGTCATGCGGGGGCGCCCTCCTTGATGAGGCTGATGGCGGCGTCGGCGAGCATATCTCCCGCTTCCGGCGCCATGCGGTGGCCGGGCGAGAAAGTGGTCTCGTACCCGCCGCGGGTGAACGCTTCCTTCGTGGGCAGGTAACCGACCATGCCGTTGGCGTGGCCGACCACCAGCGCGTGGCGGGGGTGGCTTTCGAGCTTGATGCGCAGACCGAGTTCGACGAAATATTCGGCAGGCATGCTGACGAACGATACGTCACCGATGGACAATGCCTGCACCTCCGCCGGCTGCATGCCGCGAGTGCGGATGCGCTCGAGCAGGTTGGGAATGAGCATATCGTAGAGCTTCGGATCGATGAAGCGCTGGGCGCCGCGCACGGTGCCGTTTACCTCGGCATCCGTCACCGCTCGGTACGGCAACTGCACAGTGGCCTTGCTTGCGTTAATCGACATCCCATCGGTGAAGATCATTGACGCCAGCACCGACGCCGCGTCTTCCGCCAGTTTCGCGCCGATTTCCGGATATTCCATGCCGCCGCCGTTCTGCACCGGATCGCCATGGTGAATGTTGCCGCAGGCGCCGTTCAGGAACACGGTCACCGGGCAGCCGCGCGCCTTCATCTCACTCGCCAGCGCCGCGGGGTATCCGCCGGACAGGCAGGTATCGCCGCCGTGGTGGGTGGGGTGGCAGGTGAAGTTGACGATGCAGCCGAGTAGCGCGCCGTCCGTCCCCCGTGCAGCCAGCACCGCCATCTCGGGGTCGATCGGTCCTTCCAGGTAGAGCGCATTAGGATCGGCGAAGGTGCCGTGGCAGCGCGTGGTGCCGTCGCGCATCACCACGCGGCGGTTGTGCGCCACCTCCCACTCGAAGGTGTTGCCGAAGCCGACTTCCGCCGTCTGCATGTTTTTCAAGGCTTGCCCGAAGGCTTCCACGCAGCGCTCGATCAACATTTCGAGATACGCTTCGTCCCGCTTCACGGTAAAGCAGTGGCAGGTCACCGGCCCGGCATGGTTGTGCGAGGCGGCGACCATCACGTTCTCGCCGGGGAAGCCGAAGCGCTCGCTGATGCGCCGGCGGATCTCCTGCGTGGTGGTCCAGCGGATGCTCAGCGTGTCGAGCCCGATGAAGCCGACCGCCTGGCCGCCGCTTTCGAAGGCGGCGGCGCGGGCGAACAGCGGGTCCAACACCTGCTCGCTGACGATGTCGATGATCCACCCGATCTTATGCGTGCCGAGGGGCGGAGTGATGTCTACTTCTGCGAAACCGGCTTTCATAACGTTCCCTTTGTTGATCCGCAGATTAAAATGATTAAAAAGAGAATTATTTCATTTCAATCATTTCAATCTGCGGAGAAAGAACTACCTACACTGCGGCTTGCTGCACACCCGGCAGCTTGTCCGCGTTCTCGAACACCTTGCGGAACGCGTCGCCGACCGCCTGCGCCACGTCGGTGCCGTGGGGGGCGCGTAGCGGACTGGTCATGCCGAAGTGAGTGTCGCAATGGCGCTGCGCTTCGGGGTACTGCGCCGGGTCGTATTCCGGGATGTCGGAGCCGTGCTGGCAAGACCACGGGCAGCCGAAGCCGTAGGCGTTCTTCGCGCGGAAGACGGTCATTGCCGGCAGAATATAGCTCTGCCAGATGCCCACCGGCACGCCTTCCGCCTGGATGCCCTGCATGATGGCGTCGCGCATGACAGCCGGGTCGCCGGTCCAGCCCAGCGCTCCCGTGTCTACGCGGCTGGTGAAGTTGTACCAGTTGTGCAGGAAGCCGTCCGGCTGGGTAGGGGCAATCAGGCCTTTCACGCCTTCCAGGCTCTTCAGCAGCACGGCGGTGTTCTCACGCGACTGGGCCAGGTATTCGTCCATGCGGGTGAGCTGCGCGCGGCCGAAAGCGGCGGTCAGGTCGTTGTTGCGGTACATCCAGCCCAACGCATAGGCGTGGTAGTCGCGCTTCTCCGTCGGAGTGCGCGTCTCGCCGAAGGACCAGATCTGACGCGCGGCGGCGGCGATCTCTTCATTATTCGTGGTGAACATGCCGCCTTCGCCGGAGCATAGGCACTTGTTCTGGTTGAAGCTGAACGCGGCGCAGTCGCCCATGGTGCCGGTCTTCTTGCCGTGGAACAGCGCCCCGTGCGCCTGGCAGGCATCCTCGATCACCTTCAGGTTGTGCTTGCGTGCGATCGCCATCACCTTGTCCATATCCACCGCCAGGCCGTGCAGGTGGACGACGATGATCGCCTTGGTGCGCGGGGTGATGGCCGCCTCAATCTTGTCAGGGTCGATGTTGATGGTGTTGAAATCGATGTCGACGAAGACGGGCAGCGCGTTGTGGTGGATGATGCAGGTGGCGCTGGAGGACCAGGAGTAGGACGTCACCAGCACATGGTCGCCCGCCCCCACCCCGCACGCCGCCACCGCCATGTGCAGCGCGGCGGTGCCGCTGTTGGTGGTGATGGCGAACTTGTTGCCGTTCCACGCGGCGAACTCTTCTTCGAACTTCGCGCAGTTCGGCCCAAAGGCGTGGCTCCCGCCATCGAGCGAGGCCAGCACCATTTGCCGGTCGAGATCGGTCACCGGGGGCCAGTTCTTCATCATGCCATCGGGCACGGCCTTGGGCCCGCCCAGGATTGCCAGTTCAGCCATTGTCTATTCCTCCAGGATTGCAGTTTCGTCCCAGTGTAGATAACCTGGCAAGCTGTGACAAGAGAGTGAGTTGCTTTTCCAGGTAAAATATTGCCCGTTGAAATGCGATTAGTCGAAGCCATTAGCGATTGAGCCAATGCAGCAGGTATGCCCCGTGACTTGCGAGTGTCAATAGAGGGAGGATCAATAAATGGATGGCACCGATGAATCGGTACTCCGGTATCCTGCCATTCTCGTCTATCCGTAAGTTATGAGCAAAATCAGCCAATAAAAACATCCTCGTGGGATTAAGTTGATCATACAGCAATTGTTCTTCGGGAGCTGGTTCAGGAATGGGGAAAGAAACAGCTCTCTTTAAGATCAAGTCAGCATATGAATCCGGCATATTTTTTGTCCATTCTGCCTTCGGTGAGTCTGTCAGCACATGTGCCTGATGTTCAATCCCTTTTGTGGATTCAAAGCTAAATGTATATTTCATAATCGCTGCGCTGCCAAGATCACCGCTACCCCCACCCCCTTTACCAGTACTCTCGATACTCATCAACCGTGCTGTGGTCAGCACACCAAGCGCCAGCAAGTTAAGCTGTCGGCTACCTCGCACCAGACGAGTAAAAATGAAAACCGGACCGCCACTGAGTAGAAGAAGAACAAGCATAATCGATAGAGTGTTTTTAGGTGAGGAAGCATCAGGAAGCAGCACTATCCACAAAGCCCCCAGCATCACGCCAGTCCAGAACCAGCCGAATTGCGCTATGCCACCGAATAACAAACGAACCCGGAGGCTAAATGGTATCCTGCGTGACGTTGCGGAAACCGTTTTCATTCCCTTAACTCTCTCGGCGCATATCCGAAGTGCCGGCGGAAGACCTTGGAAAAGTAGTTGCTATTCTCATACCCCACCGCCCGCGCCACCTCGGAGACATTCTTCGCCCCCGCCTGCAGCAACTCCCGCGCCTTCTCCATGCGGACGGTGGTCAGGTAAGCGAACAGCGAGAACTCGTTCTCTTCGCTGAAGACATGGGAGAGGTAGAAGGGGCTGACATCCAGCGCTTTCGCCACGTCCTCCAGCGCGATGGGCTGGGCGTAATTTCGCTCCAGGTAGCGCCGGGCGGAGAGCATCAGCGTCCGCCGTCGGCCGTGAGCGGATTGCTTCTCTTCCACCTGCCTGCCGGCGGCTTCCCGCAGGATGAGCATAAGGATCGTGAACAGCCGCGCTTGCGCCACCAGCAGGTCGGCGGGCGCATCGCTGTGCGTGTCCCGATGCAATCGTTCCACCTGCGCCGCGATCTCCGCCTTGCGGTAGGCCGGCAGGCCGCGCAGGATGTCGTTGGCGACTTGCCGGAAGAATTCTTCCTCCGCCGCCCACTCGAAGGAGACCATGAACACCTGCAAGCCGGCATCCAGGTCGAAATCGTCACGATGCTCGGTCGCCGACGGCACCAGCAGCAGGTCGCCCGGCCCGGCATGGTGCTTCCGACCGTGCAGGTGCAATTCCACCTCGCCGCTGATGACATACAGCAGCTCGCACGTTCCCGAGACATGCTCCCGCTCTGCCCACTGCCAGTCGAACAGCGTCACGCCCATCGAGCGCACGGTCGGAAGCTCGGCGAATTGTGAGCCGGTCAGTTCCACGGGGTTTTCTAATTCCACGGGCGGAGGGAGATTACCTTTACTGTTTCACGTGAGGCTTAGTGGCGAGTGTCCTTATCCACAATAGGTGAGAATATTGAAGTGAGAACCTTCCACTACCCGGACACTCGCCACTCACCACTAGCCACTAAGCCATTGTGACCAGTTCCAGCCACCCGAATTCGAGAAAACGGATATGAAATATTGCGTACCCACCCTTCCCCGTGGTATCGTTTCCTTGCCATGAAAATCCTCGACGCCTACTGCGGAGTCGGCCCCTGGTCGACCCGCGACAAGCTGCTGCCGTACCGGCCGGAGGAGATCCTCGCGCTGATGGATCACTTCGGCATCGAGCAGGCGCTGATCCACGCAAATTCCGCCGTTTCCTGGGGGCAACCCCCTGGCGTGAACGACTTCGTGATCGAGGCCGCCCGTGTGTCCGACCGCTTCATCCCCGCCCTCGCCCTGGCGCCGAACACCCACACGGGCTACCCGACGCCGGACGATTACCTCGCGGTGATGCGCTCGATCAACGCGCGCGCGGCGTGGCTCTTCGTGCAGGGCACCGTGCGCGGGCTGTGGCGCTGGCACGTGGGGGAGCTGCTGGACATGCTGGTCGAGCATCACATCCCGCTCTTCCTGCTGGCCGATCAGTGCCCGCCGGATGCGCTGGATACGTTGATGCACGATGCGCCGGAGCTGAAGGTGGTGCTGTGCGGCGTGGGCTACATGGGCGACTCCTGGCTCTACCCGCTGCTGCAACGGCATCCCGGTTTATTCGTCTGCCTTGGCAACTTTTACGTCCCACCCGGCGATCCGGAACGCTTCGTCAGCCGCTTCGGCGCCGGACGGTTGATTTTCGGCTCCGGCCTGCCGCACTTTTCACCCGGCGGTCTCATTGGGCACGTCAACTATGCCGGCATCTCCGATGAAGACAAGGCGTCGATTCTGGGCGGCAACCTGCAGTGGTTGCTCGAGGAGGTGCAGCTATGAGCGGGACATTGATCGATTACGCGCGGGCAGGTAAACGCCTCGATATCCCGGTCTTCGACGCCCACGCCCACATCGGCAACCTGATCGGCGAAGATCCGCCGGCGTTGAAGGAGCAGGTGGCGCAGATGGACCGCCTGGGCATCGTCGCCGCCGCCGTCAGCTCCGTGCACGCGCTGGTGGGCGACATCGTGAGGGGCAACGATGATGTGGCGGACGCCGCGCGGCAGTTCCCCGGGCGTATTTACGGCTACTGCCACGTGAGCGCCAATTACCCGGAGTATATGCTGCCGGAGCTGGAGCGCTGCTTCCGCAACGACGCCTTCCGGGGCATCAAGCTGTACCAGGTCGGACCGGCATACGATGACCCGGCCTTCGACCCGGTGTGGGCCTTCGCCGAGGAGCGCGGGCTGCCCGTGCTGGCGCACACCTGGGGTGGCAACTTGACCGGCTTCGACCGTGCGGCGGAAAAACACCCGGCCGTGCCCTGTCTCGCCGGACACGCCGGCAGCGGCTTCGGGTATCAGCCCTACATCGATGCGGCGAAGCGTGTGCCGAACTTTTACCTGGACCTGACCTACTCACGCGAGCACACCAATATGATCGAGCACTTCGTGGCTGAACTGGGCGCCGAGCGCGTGGTGTGGGGCAGCGACGCCCCGCTCTTCTCCATGCCGCAGCAGCTCTGCAAGGTGCTCTTCGCCCGCATCTCCGACAAAGACAAGCGAAAGATCCTGTATGAGAACGTCGCCGGCTGGTTCAAGTTGAAGGGGTAAGGCAGATCCCCGCAGATCCCGGTCCCGACGAAATTTTGTGCGTAAAATCAGGATAATTCGGGATTGAAGGGGCATCTATGCAAGTGCTTGCTATATACCCAAAAATCACCGGTTTTAAACCTGTCTGATGTCTGCTCCGGCAGACAAAGGCCGGAGCATTAGGGAGATTGCGGTTCCAGGATATGATTATGTCAAAGCGTTGGCAACCCACCGGCATCAGCGGCGGCGGAGGGATGGAAACCCCCGCCATTTCGCCGCATGACCCCAACCTGCTGCTGCTCAACTGCGATATGAGCGGAGCCTACCGCTCGACCGACGGCGGCGAGACATGGGAGATGATCCACTGGGCACAGCTCACCGGCTGCCCGTTCTGCGCCGCCGTGTTCCACCCGACTGATCCCAACGTGGTCTTTGCCGCCCACTCCTACGCTGCCACGCTGCGGGTGAGCCGCGACCGCGGTGTCACCTGGCAGCCTTGCGGCGACGGCCTGCCGGGCAGCCTGCGCCGTCTGGCCATCGATCCGGTCCATCCGGAAAACATGCTGGCGGCAACCATGGAAGCGATATACCGTTCATCCGACGGCGGCGCGCACTGGGAACGCTGTGAGTGCTTCGCCGGGGAATCGCTGGGCATTGTCTATGATCGCAATTCAGGGCAATGTTTCACTGCCTCCAGAGATGGCGTGTTCCGCTCGGAAGACGGAGCTGCCTGGCAATCCAGCGGCAATGGATTAGACGGACGGCTGCTTGCCGCCTTTGCAGGAGCATCAAATACTGTACAATTCCGCCTTTATTGCTGGATGGTGGACGGCACTCTACTCCGCTCCCTTGATGGCAATTCATGGGAATCCTGCCTGGACTTGCCCGTGCGCAAGGGTTATGAAGGCTGCGCGCGCTGGCTGCTGGTCAGCGACACGAACCCGGAGATCGTCTATGCGATCCGTCCCGATTTCAGCGCGGAAGATACCGTCTGGCACAGTGACGACGCCGGTTCCACCTGGCGGCGGGTGGCCTTCTGCGACAAGACCGATCCACGCTTCAACCTGCCGGATCATTATATTACCGATTACTTCCTCCCCACCTCGCTGTGGGGGTGGACCACCTGCGGGGCGGCGATTGACCCCGCCGATCCCGACCATTTGATGTTCGATCATTATTGCTCGCTGTTCATCACGAAGGATGGCGGGCGAAGCTGGCAATCCGGCGATGTGCATGGCTCTGCCGCCGGCTGGATCAACAACGGCCTGGTCATCACCACCACCTGGCAGTATGACATCGATCCCTTCCGGCACGACCGGCGCTATATCGGCTATACCGACCTGGGGTTGTTCCGCTCGGAGGACGCAGGAGCCACCTGGCTATGGAACCGCGACATCGGCGCCAACGTCTATGAGATCGCTTTCGACCCGGAGGTGCCGGGGCGCCTGTGGGCGGCGCTGTCGCAGGTGCATGATATCCCGAATAACAACATCGTCCTCGGCGGGCACCGGGCGGACGGCTTCGGCTGCGTGGGCTACAGCGAGGATTTCGGCGTCACCTGGCGCGAGCGCAACCTGGACCGGCCGGTGATCGATTATCACTGGCAGGAGTGGGCGGCGGGCGACGATTACGCCGCCCGCCGCGGCCTGCCGGTGGCGCCGGTCATCTCGGTGGTGCTCGATCCAAAGAGCCCGGTCACATCTCGCACGCTCTACGCGTCCGTCTGGCAGCACGGCGTATTCATATCTACCGATGGCGGGCTAACCTGGGCGCCGCTGTCCGACGGGCTGGGTGCGCCGGGGGTGAACCTGCGCGTCTGCCGCCTGCGCCTGCACGAGGATGGCACGCTATTCTGCCTGGTGACCGGCATCCTGCGCGACGGAAAGCTGATCCGCGACGGCGTCGGCCTGTACCGCCTGAACGGTGGGCGCTGGCAGCAGATCACCACCGGCCTGGATATCCGCTGGACCACGGATTTCGACGTGGACCCGCGTGACAGCCGGGTACTCTACCTCGGCATTTGCGACGACCCCGGCCGCGATCTCCAGGAAGGCGGCCTTTACAAAACGACCGACGGCGGGCAAACCTGGACGCGCGTCGCCCGTAAAAGCAGCCTGCACTTCGGCGCCACCATTTGCCCCGGCAAGCCGGATTGGGTGTATATGACGCTGACGTACAACGACGCCGCCAACCCGCCCCTCTGGCTTAGCAAAGACGCCGGCGCAACCTGGCAACCGTTCGAAGATTATCCCTTCTGCAGCGCCCACCGCGTGCACTTCGACCCGGAGGATGAGAGCACTATTTATGTTACCTCATACGGTGGCAGCGTCTGGAAGGGACCGGCGGAACCATGAATTCCTAGCGCCAACAGGAGTTGCACTATGACAGTCGACGATCTGCAATTTCCGGTTCTGGTCTTCGAGGATGACGATTCCTTCGTCATAGATCATGCCAGCTATTTTAAGACATATGATGCGCACGAAATCAACCGTAATCCGCCGTATAGGCACGCGTTGATCATCGACTCTGCCGGGAAGGCCCATTATACCGCCGGTATGCGCGTCGGCACGCCGATTCCTCACCCCTTGCGCGAGCGGTTCTCCCCCATCAGCGTCCCCCTGGTTGAAATCGAGGTATTATTCACCGAAGAACCAGTTGGCTATACCCTCGATGACTTGAAAACACGCGTCATCGCCAGTATTAAGCGCAAGATACATGCATTGGACGATGGCGCGAAAATCGGCAACGGCCTGCTCGCGATCAAGCGGGCGCAGACGGTGCAGGAGCTGATGGTGGTGGCCGATGCCGATACTTTCGAACTACTCGGTGCGGAACCTGCATGGCCTGCGGATATCTCTGGAGAAGGTATCTCTGTCTTTTCACGCCCGATCACGAAGAAAGAGTTGGAAGAGTATCCCCGACCCTATGTGCCGGGGATCGGCACGCTGATCGTACAGATATTTCTGATCGTCTTTCTCGGCTTCGGCTTAGGTTGCGCTCCGTTTGTGATAACCGTGGCCACCGGGGACCAAAGCGATCAGTCATTCAGACTGGCCGGCTTATCATTTTTGATAACCAATATCATCGTCTGGATTATTGGGATAACCTTTGTCAGGCGGGATCGAATTAAACAATATCATCTTCGTGAGGCGGTACAGCCCCCCTCCACCGTCACCGTCTACCGGCTCACCCCTACGGATATTATTAAAGTCAAAACAAATCATTATGCCTTTCAGGACGGATATATTCTTCAACTCGGTGAGGATCGGCTCGCCTTCCTTGCGCTGGACCCCAGAGCGTTTCCGCACGAGCATTTCGACTTGGTCTTCTCTCCTGATGGTCATTTGTTAAAGATACAAGCGCAAGGCAAGAAGGTGGAGCCATCACGGATCATCACTTATAAAGAAGGCCAGGGATTTTTCCCGGATGATCCGATAATCATGCCGGGCAAACTTGACGAAGTGGAAGAATTGTTGAAGATGTAATATAATCAGCTATTACCGCTTCCGGAAGGAGCTGCCATGACCCCACGCCAGCGCATACTGACTGCACTCGAGCACAAGGAGCCCGACCGCCTGCCCATCGACTTCGGCGGCACAGACTGTTCGAGCATCCACGTGATTGCCTACGACAAGCTGCGCAAGCAGGTCGGCATCGAGCCGCGGCCTATCCGGCTGGGGTGCATGATGCAGCAGGTGGCGGAGGTTGACTCCGAAGTGCTGGACTACCTGGGCAGCGACGCACAGGGGCTGTTCTTCTACCCGAAGCAGTGGCGGCAGTGGGAGAGCGGGTACGGCTTTCCGGTGGAAGTCTCATCGCTCTGGCTGCCGGAGAACCAGCCGGACGGCACCACGGTGGTGCGCAATGCGGCCGGCGACGTGCAGTCCCGGCGCACGGCGGGCGGGTATTATTTCGACCCCCAGGCCTTCGCGCTGGCGCATCTCGAAGACGCCTCCGAGATCGCGCAATACGAGTCGATCTTTACTCATTGGGACTGGCCGGCGGTGCTGGATGAATCGGTCGAGGAATATGCCGCGCGGGCGAAGGCGGCCTACCTGGCGACCGACCGCGCGGTGGTGGCGCTGTGGCAGAACCATTACCTGCAGGCCGGCCAAGTGATGCGCGGGTACGAGCAGTTCATGATCGACCTGCTGACCGACGAGGCGATGGTGCGCGGCATCATGGACCGGCTGCACGCCGCCTACATGGCGCGCACCCGACAGTTCCTCGATGCGCTGGGCGACTGGATCGACATCGTCTTCCTCACCGACGACCTGGGCACGCAGCAAGGGCCGCTGGTCGGGCCGGACTACTATCGCCAGTATGTCAAGCCGTATTGGGCGGAGCAGATCGCCCTCATCAAGGCACGCGGGAAGAAGGTGGTCATGCATGCCTGCGGCGCGGTGAGCGACTTCATCCCCGACATGATCGAGATGGGCGTGGACGGCCTCAACCCGGTGCAGATCACCGCCGCCGGCATGGCCCCGGAGCGGCTGAAGCGTGAATTCGGCGCCGACATCGCCTTCTGGGGCGGCGGCGTGAACACCCAGGGCACGCTGGACGTCGGCACCCCGCAGCAGGTTCGCGATGAAGTGCGCCGCAACATCGACACCTTCGCACAGGGCGGCGGCTACGTCTTCACCCAGGTGCACAACATCCAGGCGAACGTGCCGGCGGAGAATATTCTGGCAGCGTATCAGACGGCGAGAGAGTATTGACCCTGGGCGCGCAGGCGTCCCGTGCCTGCCCTTTGAGAGCCGGTAATAGAACTAATGCTTGTTCTTCGTTGATTAGTCTGTAAGTAGGACGAGCACTGTGTGGAAGGTCGGCGACAGCCCCGCCAGGTGAACGTGTCCAGTGGAAAGCTCTCTTCGAAGAGAGCCGCATATTACCTCATAGAGAATGGAGTGAATAAATGAAAATCAAGAAATCATTTTGCTACGAATTACCCTTGCTAAATATGAATGAATTTCCGTATATTAAACGAGGAAAAGGTGCTAATATAGCTATTACAGTAAGCCCTGATGGTATTGTGGATATTCGAGGTAATAGTAAAGGTTTGCTATACTTTGCACAGTATATAATTGCGATGAGCCTTATAGAAAACAATGATGGATTGCATGTTCATCTGAATTCTGAAACGGAAAAGCTTGATAATAACAGTGTTGAAGTTACAATTCATAATAGCGATTTTAGTGGAGTGGATAAGAAAGCCTAATCAGGTTCGTAGGGCACGGAGGCCTCTCCGTGCCCGGGTGACCAAATTTCTGCACGCTACCAAAACCTCAGATTTGTCGGTTTGGTAGCGTGCAGAAATGCGCGAGGGCAGGCATGGAGCGGCCTCCGTGCCCTACCGGTCGTGTTACTTCTTATAAATGATCCCCACCTCGACATCCGTCACCGTCATCGCCTCCCGATAGCTTTTAATGGTGATGAAGTTGATCCCTGTCTGCACGTTCACGGGCGCCACCGCGTGGCGGCGAACCTGGGCGAGGGGGACGGGGGCTTCGTTGGCGTAGGGTTCGGGGAAGATGTAGCGATCGTCCGGCTGCGTGGCGTAGGGCATGAAGGCGTACTGGCGCGAAAGGTCGACGCCGTTGAGCTTGATCGTCCAGTTGCCGTAATCCGCGCAGTCCGAGGAGATGGCCTGCACGTAAATACGCTCAATGGCATCCTTCGCCGCAGCCTTCGCGATATCGTCGCCGATGAAGAGGCGCAGCGTCACCTCCCCTTCGGCGGGCACGGTCACCGGCAAGGCGCCATACGGTTTGTCCGGCGTTTCGGCGTGCTGGCTCACCAAGTAGAGCTTATCCTTGCGATCGAGGGTGCGTATTGTGCCTAGTTCGGCCATCAGGTTGGCATCGTGCACGGTCAGCGCGCCGCCGCCGAACAGCTTCAACTCCTCCGGCGGGTTGTCCAGCCGCATCGTCCAGTGCATCACGTTGTACAGGTAGGTCCCGTCCGCGCCTTGCCGCAGGTAGCTCGACGCCATCGCACGGTAGGTCTGCATGGGCACCTGGCGCGCGGGCCAACCCGGCAGATTGCGGTCGCAGCCGGCATACACCTGCACGCCCGGCACCTTCAGCTTCGTGTCGGCGATGTCGCGGCCGAAATCCACGTTCCACGGCGAGGACAGGCACAGGATATCAAGTAACCCCAGCCGCGCCATCGCCGGGATATCCACCCCCTCCAGCCGCGTGCGGTAGAGCGAATACGGCGTGGTTGCCGCCAGCAGCAGCCGCTTGCCCTTCTTGTTGCCGATTTCATCCAGTGTCTCGCGCACCTGCCGCACGAACTCGGTCATCACCGGCGCGCACTCCTCCCGGTTCGGGTCGGGAAAGTAAATGCAGTTGCGGGTGAAGTCCATCTCCACGCCGTCGATGTCGTATTTCTCCGCGTTGCGTTTGATGATATCCAGGTAATAGTCGCGCACGGCTGACTTGCGGTAGTCGAATTCGCTCATGCCGCGCTGGCCCGATGCCAGCGACAGCGACACGCGGTTGTGCAGGTTGTCGTAGTAGAACTGCTCCATCCAGTAGTGGAACGGGTGATCCTTATAATGGGTATCGTTCATGCGCACGCTGGCGAAGATTTCCAGGCCCTTCTCCTTCGCCCGCCCCACCACCATCGCCCAGGGGTCTTTGCCGGCAGCCTTCAGCTCCGCCAGCGAGTTCATGCACGGGTCGGTATCCGGATGCTCGTATAATCGCGTCACTTCCGGCGCCAGCATCGGCTTCAGCCCTTCATCCACCAGCAGGAAGAGCGAATCCACCTGGCTGCCGGGCGCCGCCGGCTCGACCATTTTATCCACCGCGTCGTAAATGTCCTGATCGGTCACCGGCGGATTGACCTGGAAGATATTGTAGTAATCATTATTGACGATGATACGGCGCTTGCGCATGGGCATGCCTCTTTCCTCACGATATGAGCGTATGGTTCGCGATCAACCGGACGATTCCTTTTCTCAGCATGTGCCGGGTGCGCGCAAAGCTTGTTACCTTTTTACGCCGCCTTTTCGTATTGGGCGCAGGCCAGATCCCAATCGCCGCTGAAGAAGGCGCACCGTGCCTTCAGCACCGGCTGTAAATGGGCATGCGA
>Ga0172368_10002895_pt1 | contig 21402 bp, 12 predicted proteins | sample Lak11m_FD_114540 | JGI IMG/M metagenome (GOLD analysis project Ga0172368, IMG submission 114540) | Freshwater microbial communities from Kabuno Bay, South-Kivu, Congo - kab_022012_11m | ecosystem: Environmental > Aquatic > Freshwater > Lake | place: Democratic Republic of the Congo: South-Kivu...
AATATTACTATAATACTGGTTGATATTACTAAAAGAATGTAGGCTTTTTTAATATCAAGTGAGGGCATGTAGCTCAGATGGTTAGAGCGCGTCACTGATAATGACGAGGTCGATGGTTCGATTCCATCCATGCCCACCACCAATAGGGCGGCTAGCTCACTTGGTTAGAGCGCAACATTGACATTGTTGAGGTAACAGGTTCGATTCCTGTGCCGCCCACCATTTAGAAGAAAAAGGAGCTCCTTAGGGAGCTTTTTAAAATAGAAAAAATGACTGATGTTGAGCTTGCTTTTTATTGAATTTTTGGTATAATAAATTGGTAATAAGGTTGTTAATAACTTATATTTTTTTACAATGAACACTTTTTTTAAAAAATTTCTGCCTAAAAAATGGGTAGAAGAAAAAAATGAAATTACCTTAACTCCACAGAGCGGGGTTAAGCTTTTTTTGATTGAATTTTTTAAATTAGCAATTTTTGCAATAATAACTATTTTTTTAGTTCGTTATTTTTTATTTAAGCCATTCTATGTCAGAGGCGCTTCAATGGAACCAAATTTCTTTGATAAAGAATATTTAATAATTGATGAAATAACTTATCGTTTGCGCGCCCCAGAAAGAGGTGAAATAATTGTTTTTCATTATCCTAAAAATGAATCAGAATATTTTATAAAACGCATTATTGGTTTACCCGGAGAAAAAGTAAAAGTTCAAGATGGTAATGTAATTATTTATAATCAAGAAAATCCAGAAGGTTTGGTGTTGCAAGAATCATATTTACCAGCAGGATTAAAAAATCAACCAAACGTAACTCATAATTTAAGTAGTGCGCAATATTTTGTTATGGGTGATAATCGTAATAATAGTTTTGACTCTAGATTTTTTGGACCAATAGATCAGAAGGAATTTGTCGGTCGTGTTTGGTTAAGAGGTTGGCCATTTTACAGAGTTAAATTATTTTCCGCGCCGGTAAATTATAATTTCTAAGTAATAATAGAAACGCAAATTATGAAACCAAAAAAAGACTTAAAAAAAGAAACCAAGCCAGTTAAAAAAGAAGTTGTTAAAGAAGAAAAAAAAACAGAAACAACTGAATCATCAAAAAAAGTAATTCCTACTCCGCAAACATTACGTGGAATGAAAGATGTTTTGCCAGGGGACCAAGGTTATTGGGGTTTAGTTTTTGATAAGGTTAGAAGCTTGGCCAAGTCTTATGGTTTTGAAAAGATTGATACTCCTATTTTAGAAGAAGCGGCGTTGTTTTTGCGTTCTGTTGGTAAGGAAACAGATATAGTAGAAAAAGAAATGTACGCCTTTGAAGATACAGATGGCGATAAATTAGCTTTGCGTCCAGAAGGCACAGCCTCTATAATGCGAGCTTATCTTAATCATGGTATGTGGAATTTGCCGCAGCCAATTAAGGTTTGGTATTTTGGTCCAATGTTTCGTCACGATCGTCCTCAATCTGGTAGATATAGACAGTTTAATCAATTTGGTTTTGAAATTTTAGGTGAAGCAGGTTCAGTGGCCGATGCTTTTATTATTTTAGCCGCGTATAATTTTTATCAAGAAATGGGTGTTAATGTTTCTTTGCAATTAAATAGTTTAGGTTGTTCAACCTGTAGAGAAAAATATAAAGAAGAATTACTTACATACTACAAAGGCCAGAAAAATAAATTGTGTGAAAACTGTAAAAGAAGAATGGTAAAAAATCCATTAAGACTTTTGGATTGTAAAGAAGAAGGTTGTTTGTCTATTAAAGAAGGAGCTCCACAAATGCTAGATTTTTTATGTGATCCATGTCGCAGTCATTTTATGGGATTGTTAGAATATTTGGATGAATTAAATATTCCATATTTCTTAAATCACAATTTGGTTAGAGGCTTGGATTATTATACACGCACAGTTTTTGAAATTTATTCAACTAATGAAGATGATGGCGCGCAGATTGCTTTAGGTGGTGGCGGACGTTATGACTTATTGGCTGAGACATTGGGTGGCCGTCCTACTCCAGCGTGTGGTTTTGCTAGTGGTGTAGAAAGATCAATTAGTAAAATTAAGGATGCGGGTCGTGTTGTCCCAGAAACAAATCAAGTTGATGTGTTTGTGGCTCAGTTGGGTGAACAAGCCAGACGTAAAGCCTTTACCTTATTTGAAAAAATGCGTCACGGTGGCATTAAGGCCGCAGAAGGTTTCTGCCGTGGATCATTAAGAGCCCAATTAGAAATTGCTAACAAACTGGGTGCAAAATACGCTTTAATTGTTGGACAAAAAGAAGTACAAGATGGATCGGTTATTATTCGTGATATGGAATCTGGCGTACAGGAAACAATTGACTTTAATAAGGCAGCGCAGGAGATGCAAAAAAAGCTTATGGTATCTTTTTGACCAAATCCTTAATTACTGCTAAAATGTAAAGTAGTTAAATTAATCTTAATAGCCCCCTATTTAAGGGTAGCTAAATGAAAGCGAGGTGAACGTTGTGTTAGAAGTAAAAAGAAAGAAAGGCGAGACATTTGAAGGATTATTACGCCGTTTTCAAACCAGAATTAAAGAATCTGGTAAGATTTTGCAGGCCAAAAAAATTCGTTTTTATGCTTCATCTAAAAATAAAAACTTACGTCGTAAATCAGCTTTAGAGCGCTTACATCGCACAGAAACTAGAGAGTTTTTAAAGAAAATCGGACGTCTTAAAGAAGAACGCCCTGGTAAAAGATAATCTATGGCCTTTAAAGAACAAATTGAAAAAGACATTATTGATGCTCTAAAGAAAAAAGAAGATCAGCGTCTTTCTATTTTAAGAATGCTTAAAACTTCTTTACAAAACGCTATTATAGAAAAGCGTAGTAAAATAAAAGATTTAATGGCAGAACTTACAGATGATGAATCAATAGCTATTGTAAAAAAAATGGTTAAGCAACTTAAAGAATCTGTATTAGAATTTGTTAGTGGCGCCAGAGAAGATTTGGCAGAAAAAGCAAAAGCAGAAATAAAGGAATTAGAAAAATATTTACCAGAAGAAATGCATATAGAGGAATTAGAAAAAATTGTTAAAGAAACAATAGTAGAATTACAGGCCACTAAGGAGCAAATGGGAAAAACAATGGGCTCTGTAATTAAAAAAGTTTCTGGCAAAGCAGACAGTAGTAGAGTAAGGGAGTTATTAGAAAAGTTATTGCAGTAAAGCGTTAGTTTTTTTAAAAAAGATATTCAAATGCTTGTCTTGAATATTATGATGGAGGAATTTAAATCCGTCTTTGGCGGAAAAAAAATCGCACGAAAAAAGAGGGCGTATGCCGTTCTCCTGGTTTTCGTCGCGATTTTTTTATTTGGCAATACTTTTGCGCAAGCGCAAGTAAATACAGGTTTAACAGAGTTTGCGCAATATACTGCTTTGGCGCAAACAGATATTCGTATCATCATTGCTAAAATAATACGCGCCTTTTTAGGTATCTTGGGTATTGTAGCTATTTGTTTAACAATTTACGGTGGTTACATGTACATGACTTCAGAAGGTAATGAAACTAAGGTAGAAGCGGCAAAAAATATTTTAAAAAACATGGTGATTGGTTTAGTAATCATACTTTCAGCTTTTGGTATAACGCAATTTATAATTAATATGCTAACTGGTGAGTATAGGCCAGGTGGAACTACTATTACTGTTCCTCCACCACCAGCTCCTTGGTGCTCTAATTGCGGGTATCTAGGTAGTATTATGGAATCTCATTATCCAGGACGTGACGCAATAGATATTCCACGCAATACAAAAATAGTTATAACTTTTAAACAAAAAATTAAACCAGAAAGCTTGTTTGTAGAAAATAATGGCAGTGCTGTGTTAGGTGATGTAGTTGGTGGTGCTCAGGATAAAATCAACACTAATAATATTAAAATTTTTAAAACAGAGGATGGTGAAAATAATTTTTTAGGGTTAGATCCAAATGATACTAAACAATTTATTTTTGCTACTTTAACAGCCGATCATCGTACTATTGTTATTAAACCTAAAGAGTCTTTAGGTGATGGTTTAAAAGAATATAAATATACAGTGAAACTATTGGGCGGATCTACTGGTATTAAAGTTGATGATGGATCTACTAATGGTAGGGACGCATTTACTGGTATTAATAATTATTATGATTGGTCTTTTACTGTTAGTACTTTTTTGGATCTTACTCCGCCCTATGTTACCAGTATTATTCCATTACCCTCTTCAGTGTCGTATCCTCGTAATACTTTAGTTCAAATTAATTTTAGTGAACCTGTAGATCCGTTATCAGCTAGTGGTATTATTTCTGATATATCAGATTTTAATAATATTACAATTACAACCTCTAGTGGTGGATTAGTGCATGGGGAATATAAAATTGGAAATCAATATAAGACAATAGAATTTGTTAGTGATAATTTATGTGGTAAAAATCCTTGTGGACAGCCTATTTATTGTTTACCAGCAAATCAAACTGTCACTACAACTGTAAAATCTGCTTCTGTTGGGACGCAAGATACTCCGCAAGCAGTTTTGTATGATGGTGTAATGGATTTAGCTAGTAATTCTTTAAATGGTGGAGGTGAATTTAAATTATCTGGTAGTGGCTATAGTTTATTGCCTGGTCTAAAAACAGAAGAACAATGGAAAGCTAATACTACAGCTGGGAAATTTTTTGATAATTATTTTTGGAGTTTTACTACAAAGAGTGCTATGGATGTAACAGCACCAAAGATTAGAACAATTACTCCAAATTATACAGATGAAAAAATAAATGTTAATGCTCCAGTAGATATTCTATTTAATAAACCAATGGCTGTAACTACTTTTAGTTCAATACTTTTACGCAATAAGTATGGGGAACATGATGTAGGTTATATGGCTGGCTCTAAAAATTATAATTCAAGTCATGTTGATATTTCTCAAATTGATCCAAGTAATTATTCTAATGATCCAGACGATCATGATTCTATTATTGTTTCAAAAACTAGAGCCATTTTGTATCATGGTGATTTTTATAAAGCTCCAGAGGGTTCTGCTTTAGCGCCAATCTATATGACTTTTGCCACTTCTTTAGTTACTGATATTTTTCAAAATTGTTATTATCCTGCAGAAAATATAGCTACTGGAAGTGAATGCGTTAAAACAATAGGTCAAATTGATGATACTAATATGAGTTGTTATGATAATATAGTCAGTTCTTCAACAAGTACTTGTAGTGTAGGGGAAGCGTGTTATTTACACATAGGAGAATAACATGAATATAAAAAATAAAAAAATTTATATTTGGTTGGTTGGGTTATTGGGGTTAATCTTGTTTTTTGCTGCGCCTTCTGTGTTAGCTCAGGTAAACACAGGAATTGAATTTGGCGCATACACTGGCTTAGTAAATACTGATATTAGAATTATTGTCGCTAAAATAATTAGGGCAGCTTTGGGTTTGTTGGGAATTATTGCCTTGTGTTTAATTATTTATGGTGGCTATGAATACATGACCGCTGGTGGCAAAGAAGAACAAATTGAAAAAGCAAAAGACATAATTAAAAATACAGTAATTGGTTTAGTAATCATTTTGTCTTCCTTGGCTATAGCACAATTTGTTATTTCACGTCTTACAACATCAATTATTGGCAATTATTGCGCGGAAAATCCAACAGATCCTACTTGCAATCCTGGTCAATTTTGTCTTGAAAACCCAACTCATCCTGATTGTTGTGTTGGTCCACAATGTAATATGTGTACAGGAGCTGGTTGCGATATTTTTTATGCAACTTCCACACCCCGTGGACAATTACCAATAAAAAACCCAGCAATTTTTATTAGTTTTTATAGGGGAAACGGTTTTTCTACATCAGTAGATACAGCAACTGTTAGTTCAACTCCTAGTAGCCCTACTCCATTTCAAAATATTATTGTTTATGAAACAAATTGGCAAGATTATGATTATGAGACAAGGCCACTTGTTCCCGGTTATTTTGAATATTTGTTTAATAATACAGTAGTAGTTTTTCATCCTACTGGTTCTTGCGAAGATATACCTTTTATTGTTGGGGTTGGTAATAATGATTGTCTTAAAAAAAATACAAGTTATACTGTTGAACTTTTAACATCGTCAACTGCTGGTAGTATAGATAGTTTGCGTGATTCAACTGTTTATCATAGAGCCATTGATTGTACTGATCATTCTTGTACAAATACTTTTACAACAGGGGACAAAGTAGATGTAAGATCACCTATTGTAAAAGCAAATAAACCAGCTCCACCTGGTTTAGTAGAAAATAGATATACTAGTACCATTGGTGCTGCATATTCAGATGATTTGGGGATGCAAGGAATGACATTTTATTATAAATATGATTTATGGGATTATTTGATTAATCCAAATTTTGTTACGGTAATTCCTGTTGGTAGTCCTAATAGTTTATTCGGTCAAATTGATAAACAGTTATTTGAGCCAGGTTTGTATGGTTATGCAGATAGGGCTGTATTTGAAACAGTTTATGCATATGGATGGGATTTTGCTGGGCATATTTCTTCTAGTACTCTTAGAAGAAAGGTTTTGCCATCATTTTGTTGGAATGCTGTTGTTGAACCACAGTATAAAGAAACTAAAGCTGGTATTGCTCATGTTATTCCAGATTGCGGATTAGGAAGTGAATGTGGAAATTGTCCAGGTGAAAAATGCGTTACTAATGCAGATTGTGCTGGCACCTATTGTGACCCAGCATCATTAACTTGTGTTGCTCGTCCAAAAATTACTGATGTTGGTCCTGCTAGCGGGGCTGCTGATAATTACATTTCTATTGCTGGATATGGTTTTGGAGCATCTGTTGGAAATGTTTCATTTGTTACTAGTACTGGTTCAATTCAGGCAGATGTAGTTTCTTGTCCACTAAATAGTCCACCAACCCCAGCTTGGACAAATTTTTATACAGTAGTTAAAGTCCCTGCTGGTGTTTTGAATAGTACTTCATCAATAAGATTAGAAACTTCAAATTATAATTCTACTAGTAATCCATTATCTTATGATATTACTAATGATGATTGGGGTTGGAGTGGTTCTTATACTTATACTACGGATAGATGGTCTGGTTTAGCTTGTGTTAAACCAACCAGTGGTTTTCCAGGTGACACAAATATTCAGATGGCTGGTTTTAATTTAGGGACAAAGACTACGGGTTACTTAAAATTTGGCGATTTGCAAATGGATTCGTCAGCCTTAACTTGGAATGAAACACTAATAAGTGGAATTACAGTACCTAATTTACCTGAGCAAATACTTTCACTTAAGGCAGTAATAAATAACCATGAAACTAATGCTTTTCCTTTTACAATTTTACCAGTTGCAGAAGATAAAAATCCACATATTGACATTATTGACCCAACAAGTGGTCCAGTAGGTAGTTATATTACAATTTCCGGAAGAAATTTTGGTTCATCTGCTGGATCTGTACGTTTTAAAAAGGGTGAATATGTATATACAGTTAATGCACCATTAAATTGTGGTCCATCGTGGACACCTTCACAAGTTACTATTAAAGTACCAGATGGTTTACCTTTAGATACTTATGATCTTCAAGTTAATGCACTTGTTAATAATGTAAGTGTTTATAGTAATGCGGCTTCTTTTACTGTTAATAATAATCCTTTGCATGCTGGTTTTTGTTCAATTCAACCAAATAATGGCCCAGAAGGAACACAGGTAACTTTAAGAGGTGAAAATTTTGGCGGACAAGGAACAGTGGAATATTGGAAAGGTGTATCTAGTACATTTTCTGGCGCACAAGAATTGCCTCGTAGTTTTGCAGATTCTCAAATAGTTGATTCAATACCAGTGGGAACAAAAACAGGAAAGGTTTCTATTTGGTCTCCTGTAAGAGATAATTATAGTAACTCACTTAATTTTAAAATTCAAAATTGTCAGGATGAATTAAAAAAACCAAATAATACATTAACTGAGGTTTGTGGAAGTCCTGAAACAAAATGTTGTGGCAATGGTGTTTGCGTAGCTAATTCAGCTTTATGTCCAGAAGAAGAGGCTCCTAAGTTTTCTGTTTATGGTTGGGCTTTTACAACCGATATTTGGGGCAAACCAGATTGTGTTGCAGGTACCAAGGATTGTCCTAATATACCCCCTGTGCCGCCAAAAGTTCCAAGAGTGTTACAGCAATGTGGTACTTACTGCACTAATCCAGCTAATGGTTTAGTTAATTTTAGCGAACCATGCGCAACTACTGCTGAGTGTACTACAAAATATAGTGAAACAGGATATGTTTGTAATCCTGTTGTCCCAAGTCCATCACCTTCATCCATGTGGCCAAAGAGCGCTGATATTTGTGTAAATACTAGTATTAATGTTGTGTTCAGTGAGAGTATTACTAATAATGGTGTAACTCTTACAAATGCTAATGCAAATGACGTTGTAGTTATATTACCACAAGGTAGTAACACTCCAATTGAAAGTCATTATGTGGTAACGTCACAAAAGAATAGTATAAATGTAACTCCACAGATTTGGCTTACAACCAGCACTGTTTATAATGTTTTAGTGACAACAAAAGCTAAAAGTGATTACGCAAATGGTTCCGAGGCAAACATGCCTTCAAAATCTAATTGTCCAGAATACCAAGGTATAAAAGCTGCGTACTGTTTTTCCTTTACAACTAAAAATGATAATGTAAATTGTGATATTGGATCTGCTACAATTCAGCCATTTGTTACTGTTACTTCCACATTAAATACAACTCTAACAGATTTTTTCCATGTGTTTCCTTTAGCGGAAAATAATAGTTGTATAACTTTAAATGGAGGTCTTTATAACTGGAATTGGCATCCAAGTGACGATACAGAAAATGATGATAATTTACCAGATGTAAGGGTATCTGAGTATGCTAGTATTAGCCATAAAAGTCATCAGGATTCAGATGGTAATATATTGTTAAATCCAATTCAGGATTTAACAATAAAAAATTTAGAAACAACAGCAAACGCAGAAATAATTACCGCCACATGGCAAAATTCCCCAAAGAACAATTTTGAAGATAAAATTCATGGCACAGCTTATTTAACCTTGGCTCAAAAAAAACCAGAAGTAATTGATTTTTGGCCTAGCTGTGATGGCGCCTGTAGAAATGGTGAAATTGGCTTTACTTTTAATATTCCTGTATTAAAGAATTCCTTATGGCGTCCACAAGCGTATTATAGTAATGTTACTCTTGAGTCATGTCCTAATACCTTATGTACTGGCGGTGCAACTACTCCAATTCATATTAAAGATAGTCAAGGAAATATTTTAACAGTATCTAGTATTGGATCAGATACGAAATTTACAATAATACCTGATTCTGGCTCTCCATTATTGCCAAATACTTATTATAGAGTGTTTATTAGAAATGCTTCTTCTACAGAAGGTGCTTCGTTGTTTGTTAAAGATGGCCCAAATGAATTTTTTGATACCGGTATTTTTTATTGGATTTTTCATACAAAAGCAGGCGCAGATAGTTGCAATATAGCTTCCGTAGGCATAACCCCACAAACAGGAACAGCTACTTGGGTGGGTCAACAGGTTGGTTTTACAACGCAAGCCTATGGCTCTCCAGATCAATGTGCACCAGTAACAGGCCAAAAATTAAATAGCAGTAATTATAATTGGGCTTGGAGTAGTGCTAATCTAAATGTAGCAACAGTTTCTGACTTAGATAAGGGCGCTATACTAGTTGGTAGTAAAGCAATAACAGGATTTTATTGTGGCGATGCTAGTGTACAATCTAGTCAAAATGAACAATGTGATGGAGTGGTAAATTGCGCCTTAGATTGTAGAAATAATAGCGGACAAGTACAGGGTACAGTAGCTTGTGCTAAAACAAATGATTTAAATTGCTGTGGCAATAATACTACTGAAGATAATGAGCAGTGTGATGCGGGTTTGCAAAATGGTCAAGTTGGTAGTGGTTGTACCAATAGTTGTCTATTAACAACAAAGCATCCTATTAGTATTAATCATTGTTTAGCAACTATCACTAATACACAAGCTGGTGGTAGTACTGCAGCGCAAAAACTTAGCGCCTGTTCTAATATTTATGGCGCAGTTTCTGTTTGTGGTAACTCTGGCGCTCTTGAGCCGGGTGAACAGTGCGATCTTGGCGCACAAAATGGGCAGGCTGGTAGCGCTTGTTCAAATATTTGTTTATCTAAGGCTTATGTAAGTGGCACAGGTTTAGGACAATGTGGAAATAAAACTGTTGATTTTAGTAATAATGAACAGTGTGATGGTGGACAAGATTGTACCGCTAATTGTCAATTTAATGTTTCTTCAGGAGACGGTAGAATTGATCCTTTTCAATATGCTACAGCAATTGGTAATGGGGTAACAGATCAAACAACTAAACAGCAAACAACTACAATAACTGCCGTTACAGCCACAGATAAAACAGCCGTTGCAAATTTTATTTTACAGTGTGGATATAAACCAGTTAATGCTGCCTGCACTTGTATTGCTCCAAATACCTGCGGTATTAGTGAAGATACTTGTTGTTATGAGCGTCCTGCTGTGGAAACAATCTTACCAAATGAATCAAGCAATATTTGCCCTAACTCTTTGTTGTCTGTTCAATTTGATCAAATAATGGATACAGCAAGTTTTGTTAGTTCAACGCAAGGGTTTTACAATATTATTTTAGCTAAATCATATACTGGTACAGAGGTTGTTTGTCCGGCAGGGGAACTACAGGTTTCTAAAGAAGATATTAATCCAGTTGGAATATGGCAAAATATTAAGTATACGGTTCGTAACTTTTTTGGCTTGCCTGTAGAAGCTCTTATTAATTGTGAAGGTGCTGTTAAATATTCATTAAAATCAGAAATTATTAGTGGTAATAAAACAAAAGTCTCTCTTTTATTAGATAAGCCACTAGAAGTTTCACAATCTTACAAAATAATTGTTAAAGATAATGTAAAAAATAGTCATGGTGTAAGTTTACACTTCGTAGCTTCTAATGATGTAAAAAGTTACAGTACAAGAAGTAAAATGTGTAAAATTACAGATGTTGCTTTAGAACCTGGTAGTTGGTTGTTTACTACAACACAAAATGATTCAAGTGATGATGATGCTGGTGTAGCTACAGCATATGATAAGAATAATACAGATGCTGATAAGATTTTTAAGGCCGAGGCATATTTTACAGATCCACTAGTGTTGAGCGCTGAACCTATGACACTCCAATCATTTCCAGGTTCATATGCATGGGAATATAGTTGGGCTATCGCGCCTCAATCAAATTTAAGTATACAGTTTTTAGATGCTAACCAGAATGTATCAGAAAAGAAAGTTCAAACTTTGACCGATGCGATAAATGGTTTATCTCAGGTTGGTGTTGGTTTTCATATAACTGATGATGCGACTGTTCCAACAACAGATCCTTCAAATGATCTTGGCAAAACTTTTTCTACAACCAGTACAGTGCAAGTATTTATTTGTGATAATCCATGGCCAAGTCGTAATTTTCATGAAAATGTTCCAATTTCAGGATCAAGTTTAGGATTGGGATATTTTGATGTTTTTAATGCTAATGAACAAGTTTTTGGCAATACTCCTTTACTTAAAGGTAAAGCTTGGACTAATTTTAGATTATTATATTGTCGTGATTATTTACAACAAGGAATATCTGACGATTTACCAGAATTAAAAAAACCAGTGGCTTTGTATCATACTGTTTCTGGGGATCCAGTCTTAAAGGAATTTTTCTTAACATTTACAACTCCGGCTCAAGGCAGCACTGTAAAAGTAGATAATGATAGTATTGGTATTCGCATTTATCCAAATACTAATCATTCATCATTGATGGCATGGTATAAGAGCCAGCCATGGATTCCTATTGGTGTGCCAACTCCGGCTAAGGTTGGTAATTATGAAGCCTTACAAGAAGGACGCACTTATTATATTAATGGCTTAAATACTTCTTCTACTGGTAGTAATAGTGTGATTTATTCCAATGTATACGTCTTTAGTTTTAGTGATAATCCTACAAATGAAACTTTAAATATTGTCAAACAGTTATTGGATAATCTTGAATTAAATGCCAACCTAATGGCAGAAAATTCTGACAAGATTGAGCCGATGTATCGTGATTTTAGAAGATTGCAGGATTTGCAAGCAACAGCTAAGTTATTGGCTAAATATCGTCAAAATAATGGCTCATATCCACAGTTAAATGAAAATCCAACCCTAGGTACATTTTTACCAAGTTATACCAATAGCAAGTGGAATTCTTGGCAAGGTGTTTTAGGTAATTTGTTGGGAACGGCGATTCCTACTGATCCATTAAATGGTTTTTATGGTTGTGGTAGTTCTACTTTAAATATTGGCAGCAATAATTTAGGAAATTTTGATGAGAATACTTGTTGGAACGCTAAAGATTTAATATTTGCTTGTCCTAATAATTCTCATGTCTATCAGTATAATTTTGTGGATGGTAGTCATATTGGAATTAAGGCAGATTTTGAATTAGATTCTGCTAGTTGGATTTGGGATCATCCATTGCAAAATACTTGTAGCCAAAGCGGAAATTTATGTATAAATAATAGTGAATGCGCAACAGGTGAAACATGCGATAGTAACTCAATAGGTTTTACGTTAAATAATTCTTGTAATAATTTAATTATTAGTAGCGCTACAAAATGCGGTGTTTGCCAACCTGGTGAATATGTAGCAGAAGCTTGTACGCCAGAAAATGATCCGGATACAACTATTAATGAAAGTTTATATAGTGGCAAAAAACTTAAAATCTGTAAAAACGATTGTAGTGGATTTGAATATGATCTAAATTTAAGTTTGGTTCATTGGTGGAAAGCAGATAATAGCGTAATTGATAGTATTGGTACTGCTAATGCTGTGTTTAATGGTAATGTAAAATATGGTACCGGTTATAATAATACTGGTAAGGCATTTAGTTTAGATGGTGAAGCTGGTACTTATTTAAATGTTTATAATTTAGCACCAATAAATAGTAATGAATATTCTGTCTCATTTTGGGTTAAGCCAAATACGGATTTTTATGGTCCATTATTTTCTGTTAATGAAGATAGTGGCTTTAAAATATTTTCTATAAATTTGCAATCAAATAAAAAAGTTGTTTTAGATGGTTGGGTAGCTCCTCAGGGTCTTTCGTCAAACGAAGTTCAGCTAGTAGATGGGGTTTGGCAGTTTATCACTTTTGTTAAGCGTTCAAATTATTGTGATTTTTATGTGGATGGTTATAATTTTGGCATGCCTTCTGGTAACCAGGCTATTTGCGCAAACATGAGTTTGTCTATTATGGCAAAAGCATTTATAGGAACTAATAGTGGAATGGTAAGTTTATTTAAAGGCGCTATTGATGACGTTAGAATGTATAATAAAGCCTTAACAGCTACAGAAGTTAATGATTTATATAATAATAAATCATTGCCTCAATGTGTTTCTCAAGGTTTTTGTGGCGATGGTGTAAAACAAGTTCCAGAAACATGTGACGATGGTTCAAATAATGGAAAAGATGGGTATTGTAATTCCAGTTGTTCTAACGAAATTTTAGTTTGTGGAAATAATCAACCAGACCCAGGAAAGGAAATTTGTGATTCCTCTACATTTAATAAGAAGTGGTGTTCAGGAAATAATATTATAGATTGTACAACTAATCCTTCATTATGTTCTGGTAATAGTGGAACTTGCGTAGAAAGTGGGGAAAAATACGCAAAAAAATCTACGGAACAGTCTTGTTCTTGGGATTGTCAAAGCAAGGAATTTTGTGGTGACAAAATAGTGCAGCCACAATATGAATCTTGCGAAACAAGTGAAAGTTGCCAAGTTGGACAATGTATAAATTCCGGTACTGTTAATAATGGAAATTTTTGTGAAAAAAATGAAGACTGCCAAGCAAATATTGTTTGCGATAATGTATCACAAACATGCTCAAATGATTCAACAAAATCCTGTACAAATTCTACTGATTGTAAAATCTTAGCTCAGTGTACTAGTTATGTGCCAGGCAAAAAATACTGCCAAGCACCTGGCGAATTTACTATACTTGCGCAAAGTGTGGATGGTAAAACGGTTTACGTAGATGCTACAACTTCACCTAAAATTTCTGAAAATGATCAATATTTCAGCAGTATAGGATGTAAATGGCATGTTAATCCTTCACTTGCAGCTATGCCTGGTGTTTATTGTTTACCAAGCGCGCCAATTGTATTGCCACCTCAATCAAATTCTTGTAGTATTGACGCTGATAAAGATGGAAATTATTTAGATCCAGGTGAAAATTGTGATAACGGTCCTATTAACGGTGATATACCACCTTTAGGTTATAATGAAACCAAAACTTATTGTGATTTTGGTTGTGACGTGGCAACTGTTTCCAGTGGTTTATACTGTGGAAATGGTAATACTGAAACACCTCCAGAAGTTTGTGATATCGGGATAGATTATAAAAATTTAACTCTTGATGCAACTGATGCAAAAAATGCTCCCTATCCCACAAATTTTTGTGAAAATACTTCTAATAAAACATTTCAATATCAATCCTGTTCTAATGATTGTGGAAGTTTCTTAAATTGTCCAACCGGGTTTGATAAGCAGTGTACTACAACTTCTACTTGTCCCGATATCTTATGTGGTAATAGTGTTGTTGAAACAAATTTTAAAACTGATTCCCCATCCGTTACATATAATGAGATTTGTGATCCGAATTTTGCTAGACCTACTCCAGTTTCAACAACTGCAAGTTTAACTAGTCCAACTAACTTTTGTGAGTATCATAACACCACAGATAATACAGTTCCAGCGACAGTTTGGAATCAAACATGTGCTAATAGTTGTCAGAGTTTTGATTCAGCAAGTTGCAATGGTAATAATGTCTGCGCTAATGCGGGGTCTAGCGCAAATTGCGCTAAAATTCTTTGCGGCAATGGTGTATTAGATATTATTGACCCAGCTAATGAAGTTTGTGATGGACAAAATGTTGGTGAGTCTTTTTGTATAGATAATGAAACATTAAAAATTGTACAAGGTGGCTCTTGCTCAAGCCAATGTGATGAGTTTATGTGTCCAGATAATACAATAAAATGCACTCCTGATACATGTCCGTTGGTTGCATTTCAAATAAATAATGATGGAGCACAACCTTCAACTACTGGTATTTTTAGTGTTTCAGTTTGGGATTACTTATTGTCTACACCTGGTTATCGGTCTGTTGCTGATATAATACCTCAGATTGGTAATGGAATTGATCAACAAACTAAAGGATTTACTGCTAATAATCAGATTTCTGTCTACGTTCATTTAATCAATGTAAATGATCCTGTAAAAATAAAATTAACTACTAAAAATGGTTTAGGTGCTTTTGCTGCTGGTAAAATAATTTATAATGCTAGTGTGGTACTTAAAGATACTATTCTTAATACCCCTAGTGATGCAGTAGATGTATTTCATAATGCTGGTTATAATTTAGCTGATGATCCAAATCCTATTAATGGTAATCAAGAAGCAATAAGAACCTACACAACTGATTTAATATCAACGCTTGATCCAGAAACAGATGGATCAAACGGAACAAAAATTAGAAATTTTAAAATTGCCACACCTGAAACATGCAATAATTATCAAAAATGGTTTGATATAGTAGCTCCATCGGATGTTTTAAAAAGTCCATATATCAGCGCTTTTGGTGCCTGTACAGCAGCTAGTCATCCAGGTAGTATTGAATTTACTATCGTTCCCTAAAATTAATAACTTAATTAATTAAAACAATATGTTTGACGAACCAACACAAAATCCAAATGAACCAGAAGATATATTAGCTCCGCTTGAAAATAGGGGTGGGGAAGTGCAGTCAACTGGAACTTCTGCTGAGATTAAATCTGCTTTAGCTGGTCAGAAATTAAAACCAATTAGTTCGCCAACAGATCAAGATTTTACAGGAGCAGAAGCGCCATTTGAGCCAGAAATTGAAATTACACCGCCCATGATGAGTAAAAAAGGTTTATTTACAACAATTGGTATTATTTTAGTAGGTGTTATTGCAGTTGGTACTTTTTATGTCTTAAAAAGTACATCTCAAAAAACAGCCCCTACTGCGCAACAACCAGTAGTAAATACTCCAATCACTACACCGCCAGCAAATGTCCCATTACCAGAAGCAGTGGTAGTGGTAACATCAACTCCACAACCAGAAACACCTGTTGTAGTTACTACAACGCCACAGGTTGTTGTCCCAGTATCAGTTGACACAGATGGTGATGGATTAACAGATGAGCAAGAAGCCAGACTTGGCACTGATCAAAATAAAAAAGACACTGATTCTGATGAATTGACAGACTATGAAGAGGTGATGATTTGGCATACTAATCCGTTAAATCCAGACACTGACGGAGACAAATTTTTAGATGGTGCAGAAGTTAAAAATGGTTATAATCCATTAGGTTCTGGAAAGCTTTTACAAGTTCCAGTAAAATAATAAGTTGTATAAAATAGGCAGAATATGGCTGAGGAGAATTTGACAAATCAATCTGTCAATTTAAATGAGTCTTCTAACTCGGATATTTTTGCTATACCCGAAGAATTTTACGGGGGAGTAAGCAAAAAGGTTTCTATTCCCAGTACAAAGGAAGAGGTTCAAAAAGTAGCGGCAGTGGGTGTGAAATCAGGGCAAAAAACAGTAAGTGGTGGGGAGACATCTTCTAAATGGATTATAATTGGTTTTGCTATTTTTTTAATTTTAGGTGTTAGCGCGTTTGCTTATTATTATATTCACCAAGCTCAAGTTGCAAAAGAAAAATTAAACCAAGCTGCTTTACCAGTAGCACCCGAAACTCAAGCCCCTCCTGTTACTCAACCTACGCCTGTTGTTGAGTCGCCGCCTGTAGTAACAACCACAACGCCTGTTGTTGAGCCGGCTAAGCCAGTAACATCATTAGCAATTTTTCCATTTCGTGATTATGTTTCTACACAAGACACAGATAAGGATGGTTTAACAGATACAGAAGAAGGTTTATATGGTACTGATTTACTTAAACCAGACACTGACTCTGATGGGTTTTTAGATGGCACTGAAGTTTTAAATTTATATAATCCGTTAGGTTTCAAGCCTGTGCGTTTATTGGATTCTGGAAAAGCAAGAGTGTATTTAAATCCAACATATAACTATTCAATCTATTATTTAAATTCCTGGATAGTTCAATCTTTAGACCCAAATAACGAGGCAGTTATTTTTTCTTCAGATACGGGTGAATTTATAGAAGTTTCCATAGTTGATAATCCATTAAAATTAAGTGTGATTGATTGGTACTTAGCTCAAGCTTTAGGAGTAAAATCTACAGATTTAAAATTAGTACAAACTAAAGAAAAAATTGATGGTATTGTTAGTCCCGATGGACTAGCAGCTTATATACCAAATGATAATAGTATTTATGTTATTAATTATAATATAGGTTTAAAAACAGATATTAGTTTTTTACAAACATTTAAAATGGTAGTGAACAGTTTTCGTATTCAAGGTAGTTTAGAAGATATAACTACTAGTACAGCGGCAACATCAACAATTAATCAATAATACTATGGGAAAAGTAGAAATAGCTGATTTGGTAAAAACACAAAATTCAATAAAATTGTGGCAAAAAAAAATTGCTTTAAAAACTCTTAATTTTTTAAAATTAAAACAAGCTATTTCAATTGTTCTGGTAGGGGATAAACGTATACAAGAATTAAATAATGAATACAGACATAAAAATAAAATTACAGACGTTCTTTCTTTTGGTGATTGGCAGGAAGAAAATTTTTTAGGTGAGGTAATTATTTGTGTACCACAGGCTAAGAGACAAGCTAAAGATTTTGGGATTGATTTAAAAACTGAAATGATAAGATTACTGGTGCATGGTATTTTGCATTTGGCTGGTTATGATCATGAAAAATCAAAAAAAGAAGAAAAAATAATGTTTGGCTTGCAGGATCAGATTTTAAAAACAGTGGCTGGAATTAAGACAGTGGAAAATTTATAATTTATGATAAATTTAAGAAAATTAGTCCAAAGTTTTAGCTATGCTTGGCGTGGTGTAAAATTAGTGTTCAAAGAAGAACAAAATTTCCGTCTCCAAATAGCCATTGCGTTGATTTGTTTAGTGCTAATGATAGTTTTTTCTTTGCGAAGTTGGGAAATTATCGCATTAATACTTGTCATCACCCTTGTTTTAGTGTTAGAATTAATGAATAGTATTATTGAAAGGTTAGTTGATATTTTAAAACCGCGTGTGCATTTTTATGTAGAGTCTATAAAAGATATGATGGCGGCCGCAGTATTAATTTCTTCTCTTGCTGCTATCATTATTGGTTTTAAAATCTTTTTTCCTTATTTCCTTCTTATTTTCAATAGTTGATAATGTATTTGTATGTTTAAAAAAATGTTTCAACGCACATCATCAAAAGATGAAATTATTGCTGGCTTAGATGTTGGCTCTACGGCTGTTCGTATTGCTATTGGTCAAGTGGTGGAAACTGGCGAGAAAAAAGGTTTACATATTATTGGCGCTGCTGAAGTTCCTTCAGAAGGTGTTCATCGCGGAATTGTTACAAGTATAGAAGATACGGTTTCATCTATCTCCGCTTGTTTAGAAAAAGCAGAACAAATGACCGGTGTGCCTATAGAAAGGGTATGGGTTGGCATTTCTGGTAATCATATTATTGCTGAAGAAAGTAAGGGGGTAATTGCTGTTTCTAAACCAGACGGCGAAATTTCAGAAGAGGAAATTGAAAGAGCAATAGAAGCTTCCCGCACAGTAGCTACCCCTTTAAATTATGAGATTTTACATGTAATACCAAAGAGTTATACAGTAGACGGACAAGTTGGAATCAAGGATCCTGTTGGGATGAATGGTGTGCGTCTAGAAGTAGACGCGTTAATTATTCAAGGACTAGCTTCGCAAATAAAAAATCTTACTAAGGCTGTTTATAGAACAGGTTTAGAAATAGATGATCTAGTTTTATCTATTTTAGCTAACGCAGAGGCTGTGGTAACAGATCGTCAGAAAGATTTAGGTACTGCAGTTATTAATTTAGGTGGCGCTACTACCAGTGTTATTATTTTTGAAGAAGGCGATATCTTAGATGTTATTGTTTTACCAATCGGCTCTGAACATATTAGCGCAGATTTGGCTATTGGTTTAAGAACATCAATTGATGTAGCTGAAAGATTAAAATTAGAACATGGCACAGCAGTGCCAAAAGATTTTGGTAAAAAAGAGGAAATAGATCTTTATGATTTAGGATCTCCAGAACACGAAACGGCGTCATTAAAATTTGCTGGTGAAATTATAGAGGCCAGAGTAGAAGAAATTTTAGATAAAGTTGAAGAAGTCTTTAAGAAAATCAATAGAAACGGCAGATTACCAGCAGGTGTAGTTTTAACAGGCGGCGGTGCTAAGTTGCGTGGTTTAGTAGAAATTACTAAACGTAAATTACGTTTGCCTGCTACATTAGGTTATCCATTAAATATTACCAGCGTTACCGATAAGGTAAATGATTTAGGTTTTACTACGGCTATTGGGTTGGTTAAGTGGGGACTAATGGAAAAAAATAGTGTACAAAAAGCTAATTTTGGTAACCTTATTTCAAAATTTAATCCGGCCACACCTTTTAAAAAAATAGTTGGCTTATTTAAGCCATAAATTGTTTAGTTTTTATCCACATTTAGCTTGACAGCGGTTTGAGCAAAAGATACAATGGAGATGGACTTATGTGCCATCTCTTTTTGAACAAAAAACTTGTTCATCATAATTTTCTAAGGAACGTAAGAATAAATCATTATGCCAGAAGTAAAACCAGCAATTGAAACATTAGCAAAAATTAAAGTAGTGGGTGTGGGAGGCGGAGGCGGAAAAGCAGTGGATAGAATGATGCAATCAAAAATTAGAGGTGTTGAATTTATCGCTGTTAATACAGATTCACAGGATTTGCAGGGCTTGCAAGTGCCAATCAAAATTCATATTGGTAAAAATTCCACAAGAGGTTTAGGGGCTGGTATGAATCCGGATTTAGGATATAAAGCCGCTGAAGAAAGTCAGGAAGAACTTAAAGAAGCTCTAAAAGGAGCGGACATGGTTTTTATTACTTGTGGCTTAGGTGGTGGAACAGGATCAGGCGCTGGCCCATTTGTGGCTGAGGTTGCCAAAGCTAGTGGCGCCTTAACTATTGCTGTAGTTACTAAACCATTTGCATTTGAAGGAAAACAAAGAAAAGAAATTGCAGATAAAGCTTATCAACAATTTTTAGAAAAAGTTGATACTATTATTACAATTCCTAATGATCGCATTTTGCAAATTATAGATAAAAAAACTTCCTTGTTAGATGCTTTTAAAATTATAGATGATGTTTTGCGTCAGGGTGTTCAGGGTATTTCGGAAATTATTACAGTCCCTGGTTTAATCAATCGTGATTTTGCAGATGTTCGCGCTGTTATGGAAGATTCCGGATCAGCTTTAATGGGTATTGGTTATGCTACAGGTGATAATCGTGTTGCTGATGCTGCTAAAGCTGCAATTTCTAGCCCATTGCTAGAATTATCAGTAGATGGTGCAAAAGGGATTTTATTTATTGTTACAGCATCTAGCGATATTAGTATGTTTGAAATTGCTGATGCTGCTAAGATTGTAACTAATAGCGCTGATGAAAATGCTAAAATTTTCTGGGGTACTGTTTTAGATGATTCATTAAAGGATGAAGTAAAGGTAACTGTTTTTGCTACTGGTTTTGAAAAAAGATCTGAATCCTTAAATCAAGCTACTCGTTTTGGAAAGTATAGTTTTTCATCTGCTGTTGCTCCTACATTTAATCAAACAGCAGCAGCACCAGAACCAGCTCCAATGCAAGCGCCAAAAATAGAAAAAAAACCATTATATCCAATAGAAACAGAAAGACCTAAAATGGAAAATAAAACAGTTTTTACTACCACTCCTTTAACTAAACGCCCAAATTATTCTGCGCAGTCAGAAAGATTTGCTCCAGAGCCAATGCCTATAAAAGAAGAGGATGATGATTTAGAAATTCCCGCATTTCTTAGAAAAAAAATGAATTAAAAATATGCAGTGTCCTGTTTGCAATTATAGAGATACTAAAGTTGTTGATTCAAGAGTTAGTCAAGATGGGTCAACAATCCGTCGCCGCCGCGAATGCTTTAAATGTAAATACCGTTTTTCTACATTAGAAGAAGCGGAAATTTTAGATTTAACAGTTGTAAAACGCGATGGAAGCAGAGCTGCGTATAGTAGAGATAATATTGCTCGCGGTTTATTAAAATCATTAGAAAAAAGATCATATACTAGTGAAGCATTTCAATCTTTAATACACTCAATTGAAAGAGATATTCAAAAACGCCGCAAGAGGGAAATTAAAAGTC
>Ga0172368_10002907_pt1 | contig 21359 bp, 24 predicted proteins | sample Lak11m_FD_114540 | JGI IMG/M metagenome (GOLD analysis project Ga0172368, IMG submission 114540) | Freshwater microbial communities from Kabuno Bay, South-Kivu, Congo - kab_022012_11m | ecosystem: Environmental > Aquatic > Freshwater > Lake | place: Democratic Republic of the Congo: South-Kivu...
CAGAATACAAAGAATAAAAAAAAGAGAACTAGCTCTATAGCACGTCTACTTTCTCTGAATCCTTGTATTTTCACGAGCAATATGTACAACAACAAACTTAATGCGAGTATAAATGATGCTGGATGTATTATAGTTATTAGAATCATAGTTATTAACAATTTGGTAACATTTGATTCATCTTTTAATGTGCTGATGAAATAATATATTGTTAGAAAAAATAATGGAACGACGGCGGAGTATATTGATGCATTGTTGATAGTGTTATTAAAGAAAACAGGAATTATGCCTGATATTCCTGCAGTTAATAGTGCTATTGTTTCGTCTTCTGTTAAGTTTTTTACAATAAAAAATACAACAATCAAAGTTAATGCTGCTAAAAGATTGGGTATTATTTTTGCAACTAGTTCTAAAGGCATAATAAAACTAAATATGGCTAAAACGTAATGATATACTGGACTAAAGATGTGAGTTCTTCCAGAATAGCTAAGATCATCTTCAAATAAGGGCAAGCCTGTATGTTTTATGTTTTCAACTTGTCTTATTACTGAGTATGCTTCGTAATCTAGTGTAGGTATTTGCATCGCTAGAAATATTCTTGTCCCAAAAATGAGCAAAAATATTACTATTAACCATATTTTTGAAGTTGACTTCATGCGTTAGAAGTCGTAAAGAAGAAGATTTTAAAAAGATAATGGAAAAAAGTGCAAAATTACTCTTCGTCAGCATTATAACTCGGTACTGCTGATTTGCTTATTATCATTATATCCCCAATGTTCTTAACTAATTGATGAGGAACGATAACGCCTTTTGCAGATCCTAGGACCTTTATTAAGAATGAATTCTTGGTTGCTCTTACTTTCCAGCCGAATATTTTTGTATTTGTTACTATAACTTCTTCAACATCACCGAAGTACTCTCCAGTGTCTGTGAATACTCTCATATCATAGGTTTCTCCTATTCTTTTCATTTTAAGCATTTAAACACCACCTTCACATAGTTATTAATGTTAAAAAAAAGGCGTTATTACTATATAAACCTTTTGTTTAGAGCCATAGTTTTGCCTCTTTTAGAACCTCTTCCACGCTTGCAACACAGTCTAAAGCCTTTATTTCTTCTATTGTGAAGAATTTAGCTTCAGAGATATCATCACTTACAGTTATATCTGTGTTTTTGGGTTTTGCTAGGTAAAAAAAGACTATAGCGTGATAATCTGCGTGAGTGGCTATGATTTCTTTAACACAAACAAGCTTTTCTAACTCCACTTCTAATCCTGTTTCCTCAAACGCCTCTCTTTTCGCAGCAGATTCAGATGTTTCTCCCCAATCTATTCCTCCGCCAGGCAGAACCCATTTATTATTTGCATTTACTTTGTTTCTTTTTCCCAAAAGAATTTTTCCCTCATGAAGCACTATCACAGCACTTCCGGGTCTTGGATTTTTTGTTATCATAATTGAGAAACAGTGCCGAAACTTATAAAATTATCTAATAAAGTCCCACTGATGCGCCCATAAATTAAATTTGTATGAGTCAGCTAGTAGTTATTTGTTCAACATTAGCCAAGTTTAATAGAACATCGTAACTTTGTTTAGCAGAATGTGATTTAATTTTGGCAATTCATTAAGAATTTTTTCTTCTGGAACCAGTACCAAGTAGTCGTCAACATAAGTTCCTAAGTCCGCTGTTTAATTCCGCTAAATATTCTCTTTTGTGATGAATTATTTATTTGCGATTTTTCTGGCCATATCAAGATAGTTTCTTGCGGCTTGTCGATTTGGATACATATGTAAATATGGTTTTTTTTCGTGTACTGATTTTTCAAATCTTTCATCGTTTGGAATTATTGTGGTAACAGGCATATTAAGATATTTTTCTATCTCTTCTATGGACAATTTGTGGTCTTTCTTTTCAAATTTTGAAACCAATAAGCCAGCTATAGTTTTGTTAAAATATTTCGTGAATTCTATTAGTCTTTTTGCATCCATTATTGAAGCTCTATCTGGATTTGTTACAACAATTATTTCGTCAGATATGTTCATTAGTTTTTCTGTTTCTCGTCCCAAACCCGGAGAGCCATCTACTATTACGTAATCAGACATTAAATGTAAATCTTGCACGTTTCTTTTTAGTAAATCGAAGTCTATTAACTTCATACTAGCTATTGCTAGATCTGCAGGAATTATTTTTAGCCCCGTTTCTGGATGCACATAGATTGCTTTTTGAATTGGTTCATTTCTGCACATGACATCATGTATTGTAATAGGAAAACGAGATGTTCCTAAATGAACAGATAAATTAGGTGAGCTTAGGTTTCCATCCATAACTACTACATCTACACCTAATTGATGCAAAGCTAATCCGAGATTAATTGCAGTAGTTGTTTTTCCAACACCACCTTTGCCGCTTAAAATTGTTATAAATTTAGTCATTTTGTACTAAAAGCACCATTAATTATTTGATTAAAACTGTTTTTTGTTTATAAGTATTTAAAATTATTCTTCTCCGAGTATTATTTTCTTAATCTTGTTGAAGAATTCCATTTGAAAGTGGTAATAACTCGTCATTATATCAATATTGACTATTTCTTCTTTCCCATCAATTATTGTTCGCATAGTTACGTGCCTTCTGTATTCTTGTTCTCTTGTTTGTCCTGAGGCTCTATGTAGTTTTCGTAGTAAAAAAAATAGTTCTACATTATCTATCACTTGCTGGTCTTCTGCATAGAGTTCTTTTAATTGATTTCCTCGCTCTATAGGTGATTTTGGAACTTCTTCTAATTTTTTATTCTCCACTGCATGTTTTAACAACGCTGTAAACATTGCATCATATGCGTCAATCATTCTATTTATCGCGTTTAAAAATACATCAATTGTTCTAGTATATTTTAAGCTCACATAAATTAAGTGATCTACTCGCTTAAGCTCTTCTTTCGCATCATCTAAAGATTCCATCATTTTTTTGAGTCACCCTATATATTTGATCGATAAATGTTTTAGTTTCTTCAATATATTTTTTTAAATCAGATACAGTTAATGTTCTTATTTCATAATTGTCGCTCGCAATAACGAATTTATCTTTTCTTGCAAATTCTACTGGACTTTCTGTATGTGCACCTATTATCTCTTTCAAGTCCATCGTTAATCTTAATCCTTTAGAATCAAAACCGTAGGATTTCATAACCTTATCTCTGAATGCATCTATTTTTCCTTGAAATGTTTCATGATATGCAGGTATTCTTTTGAAAAGTCTTTCATATTCTAATATTGCTGTAATTGCATTTTCTGAAGCTTGCAACAAATTTGTTGCAACTGAAACAAGAATTTTTGGATCTTTAAGCATAGGATAGCTCATTGTTAACATGTGATCCGCAACTTGAACGTTCCTTCGTGCTTTTTCTCTTAGTTCTTGATACTGTTCCATCCAAAGCAGATGTGGAAAAGAAATATATAAATCTACCTATAAAAATTCACAACTAAAATAATTTACAAGCCACAGAATTATTTAATCTCTTTTTAACAAAAGTATTGCTTCTGCAAGATCTCCATCAGTAGAATTTAGTGCTTCTTCTGCTTCTTCCTTAGTACATCCAACTTGTGCAACAACCGTATCTACATCTTCTGTTGTTATTTCCAGAGTTGAACCTAGACTTCTTTCTTCATATTCTCCTGCTAGTTGAAATGTTACTTGTCCTTGCATATTTACTTTTTGTACAGATGGTTCAGAAAAAACTAGTTCTCGATCTTGAAGTCTTATTATAACTTCTTTTACATCTAAATCTTCTTGTCGTATTCCAAGCTGCTTCATTGCTTGCTTCATCTGTTTTGGATTTATACCTGGGAACAAAATTTACACCTCTAGTACGTTGTTTAAACTCCTGTTAGGAGCAGAATTACCACTACCATTGCTAAAATTACAAATATCGCTATCTGTGGAGGAATCATTATTTTTGATTTTTCACTATCGAAATATCTTGTTATTCCTGCGCCAGAAGATGGTAAATTTATTCTATTATCTTTTGCCATATTAAGAAGAAAGATTGTTCTTTTTATATATTTATCTCTCAGATTAAATACTCTTTACTTAAGTCCCAATACTTCACTAGCAATCTATCCTTCGGAAAATGGACCTATGGTTCATCTTCTTTATAAACCAAATAATTTAACAAGTCCTTGACACCATATGCTCAAAAAGAATATAAATTCACACTCAAACAAACATTCAAATGAAAAAAACACTTCTTTGATTCTTGAACTAAAAGATGTATGGACAATTTATACTATGGGCGAAGTAGATGTTACGGCGCTTAAAGGAGTTTCTGTTAAAATAAAAAAAGGGGATTTTGTTGCAATCATTGGTGCGTCTGGAAGTGGAAAATCTACTTTAATGAATCTTATTGGTTGTTTAGATAAGCCCTCAAAGGTTCGATTTATTTAAAATCTAAGAACATAATGTCTTTGAAAGAATCTGATCTTGCTTCATTTAGAGGAAAAACAATAGGTTTTATTTTTCAGCAATATAATCTTATTCCATCCATTACTTCTTTTGAAAATATACTGTTACCCATGGAATTTCAAGAGTTGTCAGAGCAAAATGCAATAGCAAGAGCTAAACATCTTTTGAAAATTGTCGGACTTGATGATAAAAAAGATAGTCTTCCCACTCAGCTTTCGGGGGGTCAGCAACAGCGTGGTTCTAGCAATTGAAATTTCTTTATTTATAGGAATAGCTTCAGGAGTTATTCCTGCATATCAAGCTTCAAAATTAAAGCCTGTTGACGCTTTAAGATATGAATAAACGTTTTGTTCCTTTAAATCTAATAATATTTATATAGTAAATTTAATGCGAAAATATATGGAAAAACCAAGTTTGACTAAAATGATCATCATGCTTTCTAGCATCTTGATTTTATTTGCAGTTGTACTCTTGTTTGTTAAAACATTTCTTCCTCAATCTGATCGTTTCTATGAACCATATTGGGTTATTGAAGCTAGAAATAATGTGAATCCAGCTAAGTGTTCCCCTGGTTCTTGCGGGTCTTGTGATAGTTCTGGTTGTTTAAAGTATTCAGATTATTGTTATTTGCTCATGAGGAATATACTTGCGGATTCGGATGTGGCGGTACTGTTTCTTATTGCAAATCGAAAACATAACTTTGTCTGAGTGCTGTACTCTAATCGCTGATCCCAGAAAAAAGTGGGTAGAGCAGGTGTAAGCCGCCTTCTGTCAGCCCCAAACTTTTCAGTTGGATGGGCCGATTATGACATTCTACTAAGCCTCCAAACGGAGTTGCACAAATCAGGACTCACAGTTTCATCCATTCCTATAAGCCTAGTCAAGGAGTTAGTTTATTCGGTCGCCCGAATGTTCTGCCTATCATTCCGAATATAGGGGGTCTCTTTTCTGAGTGGTTGCCGTCCATTTCTGAACCTTGCATAACACAAGTGATTACCGTAGTGGGCGGACTTTCCTCCTGTTATGGATAGTCATTCCCTGCTCTACAAGGGTTAGAAGTGTTTATGGATTTATATTATTTATCAAAAAGAAGTTATTTAGAAGTCTTGCAAGCCTTATTTGAATATTTTTCTTTGAGTGAGATTTTTTTTGAACCAAATATACATTAGAATTACCACAAAAACTATTAGTACAATCGGGACAATTTGCCAGAAAACGCTAGGAGTTTTTACTTGGGCTAGAAGCAATAGATCTGGTTCGAATTGTGTTTGTTCTCTTATTCTATAATTAATTGTTTTTTCTGAAGATATCTCATCTATTTTCCAATACACTATCCATGGATCTGAGGATAATGTTTCTGGTTTTTCTTGAAATATGAAATCTTCTTTGGTTAATCCGTTTTGCAAGTTTAGTCTTTCTAAAATTATTACATTCTTCAGTGTTGTTCCCTGTCTCGGCCTTATTTTTATTGTATTTTCTGTTATGCTTGCATTCGAAGAGTTGCTGATGCTGAGCATTGTTATTTTTTGTTGTTTAGTGATTATACCATCAGAAATTATTTTATTTTGATAATCTTCCCGGTTTATTATTCCTAGAGAATTTTTTAGTTTTAGATTTTCCAGTAAAATCGAATAAACTTCATCTTTAAGTTCTATTTGTTTAGTTTCGGGTTGTTGTATTTGTTCATTTTTTTTTTGTTCTTCTTTTAATCTTTGAACATCGTCATATTGTGGTACTTCTCCGGAAACGCAGGCTGCGGAGTTTCTTCTCATTGTTGGTTCACAAGGTATCTCCTGAGGACTGCCATCTCTACAAAGTGCATTTTGTGGTTCTGGAAAATCATATAATAAGGAATCTATACAGTAATCTTGTGTGCAAGACACTTTGTCTTTTGAGTATATTCTTTCACTTACGGACAAAGGTTTTCCTTCCACACAATAAAAATCAAAACATTGTTCGTCTCCGAGCTTTACAATGATCTGGTTACAAGAACATCCAATGTATTCTGGATTTGTAGTTGAAAGAGGCAGTATTTCTCCAATAGGCGTATTTAGACAAGAATCTTGGCTGTCTATGACTCCATCTTTATCTGAATCAGTAGTTTCTGCATGAACATAAGAAATGGCGGTTAAATTTAGAAGTATAACAAGTGTTAACACCAATATCAAATATTTCTTATAAATTTGCATTCTTGTTACTCCCCTTATGAGATTTGTTTAGTAGATTTTAAATCTTTTGAATAATTCTCTGTGAACTGTCTGTAATTAACCAATAAAAAGCATAACTTCTAGTTATATTAAAGTCTTGTGAATATTTATATATTTCCTATTCTTTTCAGGAATCATGTCAGATAGATCATTCGTATTAGTTTCCTTAAAAGATAATAAGTCTAAGAATCTTACTAAAGTGTTAAGCAATGATACTTGTAGAAAAATTCTTGATCATCTGTCCAAAAAAGATGGAGCTACTGAGACTGAAATTTCAAAAAATCTTAATCTCCCTTTAAGTACTGTTCATTATAACATTCAGCAGCTTGCAGATAGTAAATTAGTTAGTCGTGATGAGTATCATTATTCGGATAAAGGCAAAGAAGTTATTCATTATAAACTTGCTAACAAATTTATAATAATCTCTCAGGAAGAAGATGAATCTATCTTAGATAAGCTTAAATCTTTTTTACCTGTTGCAATTATTTTTACAGTATTTTCTGGATTAGTTGCAGTTTATGAGTTTATCTCTAGAAGTTTTTTGTCTTCGAGTATGAATGGAGCGTTTGATGCCGCGATTTATGAAGCTAAACTTACGGGGCCTGCAGCTGCACAAACTGCAAGAGCTACTCCAGAAATAGTTACGCATCAGCCTTATGTGGCTTTGTGGATCTTTCTTGGAGGACTCCTTTTACTTTTCTTTTTGTTGGCTTTTGACTTTGCAAAAAGTAAAAAGAAGCACAAAAATAATTCAAAAAGTAATTAATAGCTCCCGTGAATTAATTTCGGTTGATTGCACAAAGAACAAAGTTTAAAAACTCCTAGATTTCTATTTTTTTCATGGAAACACCTATACTTAAAATTGATTCTGTCTCTAAGAGCTATGGTAGAAAACAGGTTCTAAGAGAGATTTCATTAGATGTATATCCTGGCGAGATAATAGGAATTATTGGTGCTAGCGGTTCTGGTAAGACTACTCTTCTTAATAGTGTTGTGGGTTTCATCAAGGCAGATTCTGGAGATGTCCTGTTTAAGGAGCCTGCATTAGTTGGAACAGATAAAGTTATTTACAAATCAGTGTATAAACAGCAAAGAAAATTCAAGCGAGTTTATGGATTTGCGGCACAAGTTCCTAGTTTTTATGAGAAACTTACGGTAAAAGAAAACATAACATATTTTGGCTCTCTTTATGATCTTTCTCTTGATACTCTTCAAACTAATGTTCAAACACTTTTACGTTTAATGAATCTTAATAATGCGTCTTATATTTTGGGAAAGAATTTATCTGGAGGCATGGAAAGAAGACTTGATATTGCTTGTGCTTTGGTTCATAATCCTCAAGTACTTATTCTTGACGAGCCTACCGCGGATCTTGATCCTATTTTGAGAAATAATATTTGGGATTTGTTGAAGCAAATCAATGAGAAGGGAACTACAATTATTTTATCCAGCCATCATCTAAATGAGCTAGAGACTCTTTGTACTAGAATTGCAATTATTAAAGATGGTATGGTTTTTGACAAAGGCACACCAGAAGAACTTAAGAGCAAGTATCTAAAAAATCAAGAGTTGGTTATTGAAACCTATCCTACAAATTATGAATCTTCTGGTGCCTATCTGAGACGTTGTTTTAAAAAGAATGTGCTTGAGCATAAAGTTTCTAATGGAAGATTGGTTTTAACTTGCAAGGAACCTGAGAAGGTAATTAGTAATATTATGAGCAAACTTGAGAAAAGAAACGAGAAAGTCTTGGAAATTAAAATCGTAAAACCTAGTTTGGATCAGTTATTTATTTCATTGAACGATAAGAAGAATGATTATAAGAATTCTGAGTCTAAGCAAAAAGAGCAGCAGAAGGTATTACAAAACTTAGATTTAACGAAGCAAGATAAAGAACAGAAAAAAGAAAAAGAAGATAACAAAAAAAATAAAGCGGACATAAATGACGACGGTGCAAAAGATGAAGTTATTCAGAACACTAATTAAAAATTTTAAATTACTTATAAGATCTAAAGGATCTGCAATAGTTGTACTTTTCGCACCTCTTTTAATTGTTCTAATAATAGGTGTAAGTTTCACAGATGATACTCAAAATACTCTGAACATAGGAGTGAAAGTCTCCGAATCTAATCTTTTAACGCAAAGATACTTAGATCAGTTGAACACTACTGAAAATAATCTTATTTATTTTGAAACCAATGATTCTTGTATTAATTCTATTAAAGATGGTTTGACTGTAACATGTATAGTTTTTCCCGATAATTTTATTTTGGAAGATAATAAAACAAATGAAATTAAATTCTATGTTGATAACTCGAGAACAAATTTTGTTTATCAATTGATTGCAGATTTAACATTAAATCTCGGCAACGAAAGCCAAGAGGTTAGTGAAGAATTAACTAGCGATCTTCTTGCTATCGTTTCTGTTTCTTCGTCGGAAGTATCAGAAAGCTTAAAACTTACTGATGAAGCCAAATCCTTAGCAGAGACATCGAAAAGTCTTTCAGACTCTTCTAAATCTTCTTTAAATGGATTGGATGTGAGTGAAGATGATTTTAATCTTAAAGGAATTACTGATCTTGGTAATTCTGTTGATGATGATTTCACAAGTCTTAAAGCGGATGCTCAAGCAACTCTTACTCAGGGTTATAATCTAGTAGATGAAATTGAATCAAAGGGATTTGTACTGGCTGAAAAAGATTCTTTTGTAACCAAATTGAATGCATTAAATGACACTTTACTTCTTGTTACAAATACAAGTTCTGATTTAACGACTCTCTTAAACACCATACAAGATGCAGAAGATGGAGTAAAAGACTTACAGGACAAATTAAGTGATGCTCGCGATGTAAAATCTTCAGTATTGTCTAGCGTTTCTTCTATGTCCTCTAACCTTAACACAATTCACACTAATCTTGCAAACATTAAGACCAGACAAGAAAATGTTCTAGATAAAATCAATGCATTTAACTTTACGACTTCTGGAAGTATTTCTAATCCTGTAAGCACAAAAGTAGAAACTTTATCTTCAAAGAATAATAAAACAACTTATACTTTTCCTTACTTGTTAATGTTAGTCATTCTTTTTGTTGGAATGATGCTTTCTAGCACTCTTGTTTTTATTGAAAAGGATTCAAGAGCAATGTTTAGAAATTTTACAACGCCGACAAGAGATGGCTTGTTTATTTTTTCAACATATCTTACTGCGTTAATAATTATACTAATTCAAACAATTACGATTTTAGTGTTAGCTTATTTTGCTTTAAATGTTCCAGTACTTTCAAATCTTGGAATAAGTGCAGCAATGTTATTCTTAGGTATAACAATGTCTGTGGCGTTAGGAATGCTAATAGGAAATATTTTCAGCACTTCTGAAGGTATGACTATGACTTCCATAGGAATAGGGTCTATTTTGATTTTTCTTTCAAATCTTATTTTACCTTTAGAAACTTTGTCTCAAGGTATTCAGAGTATTGCTAAATACAATCCTTATGTTATAGCTTCAGAAGGCATTAGAAAAGCAATGTTGTTTAATTCTTCTTTTGAAAAGCTTTATGTTGAGATGATTATTCTCGCAGGCATATCAATAGTTCTTGTTACAGCGACTGCTCTTATTAGAAAAATTAATTCTGCAAGTAGAATCGGTGGCGGAAAGAAAAAGTCTGGAAGAACTATAATTAACGTTCCTGAAGAACAATATTTAAGATTAGAAAGTAAGAATATTGTAATCAGAAACCTTCTTGATCTTTTGGATGCTTTGAGAACTATTGATGACGCTGATTATAAAACATTTACAAAGCCAAATAATGTTTTCTCCAATTGGCTGAAGACTGACTTAAGAGAACCTTATCTTGCAAGAAAAGTTAAGAGAAAGTCAAGAATAAGTGCAATTAAATTCCTAGAGAAATACACTCAGAAATAAGAATCAAGCTCAAAGATCGTCTTCTAGATCTTCTATGTCTTCCAAAGATAATAAATCATCATCTAAATCATCCTTCTTTGGTTCTTCTTTTTTAGGAGTTTCTTTTTTTACTTCTTTTTTTTGTTCAGGTTTTGAAGATTCTACTGTTTCTTTTTTTTCTGAAGAGTTAGAATCTAATTTTTTGATTTCATCTTCAGGCTTAATATCCTTTATTACAACATTGACAACAAATTCTAATCTTCCAAATAACTCATTTTTGGATACTCTTCCTATGAATTTAACCATCATTCCTAGCAAGTCTGTTTTAATTTTTTCAAATTCTTCTGGATGATCTTTGTATTTCAATATTTCTTGGTCTGTTTGACCTAGTAAATTTATTGCTTGATTTTTCCACAAGACTGTTCTTATATTATCCGATCCGTCGTCGACAAAGATGTTTAGGACGTAGTTGTATGCTTCTGTTTTGCTTGCAGTTGAATCTTCGTCTTTTACTCTCTTTCCCGTTTCAGGATCAACTCTGAAGAATTTCGGATCAAATACTTGAACTATCGTTGCAAATATTTCTACATTTGTATCTTGTTCTGTTAACTCAGATATTTTTTTAGAAGTAGGCTTATTATAATTAGACTGATATGTTGAAGAGGTTTCTTGTGTTTCTATTTTTAATCCTGTAGGATTTACTTCAATTATTGACGATTCTGAAAGGTGCAATTCGTTTTTACCATTATTGCTTCTTGCTGTAGCCCCTTTTATTCTAAGAACGTCCCCTTCTTTGAAAGTATTTATTAATTCGGCTTGGTCATTCCACATCACTACTATTGTTGTTCCAGTTTTATCTGCAAACAGAAATTTAGCAAGCTGTCCTTTCCTTTTTCCTGTGTCAAAGGTTCTCAATTCGTATTTTTTTATGACTTTACCAGCCATTTCTAGATCTCTCATCCCTGCCAGTAAATCTTTAATTGAGATTATGCCTTGAGTTTGTACTAAATTAACTCCGAGTTCATTTGCGATTATGTGTGCTGCTCCTTCTTTACTTATAAGTCCAGAAAGCTGTTCAAGTTTCGACTTTATTTTGGATTCTATTTCTTGCTTAGAAAGATTTGTTTTTTCTGTTATTTTTTCTATTATTACTTCTAGCGGCACATTTATCATGTTAATTTTTAATCCCCCCAATAGCTAAGGCCTGACTCTTGATTTATATAGTTTACTGTACTTTATTTTATATTTTGATTGAAAATCTTAGTGCCTCGTCGTCTATTACTGAAACGCCTGTTTGAACAGTTGTGGCCTGTGCAGATATTTCATTTTTATCTGTACACATCAAATAATATTTATTTTCAGGAACGCAAATCGCTAAATCTGGTTCAGAATCTTCATTTACATAGGTTAAGCTTCCATCTTTGTTTTTCTTAAATCTAAGGTCGGTATACTTAAGTTGTTTTGTAAAATCTTTGTTGCTTGAATTAATTATATTATTCTTTATTTCTTCATTTTGTTCATAAATTTTTAATGATAACTCAACATAATTATCATCACTCATATTTGTCAGAGATATTTTTCCATCGGCGAAAGTTATGTTTTCAAATAAAGCCCAAATGGCAACATTACATTTGCATTCGTCTTGTTTTGATGTTGAACATTCTGCCAGATTAAGTGCAGCGCCTTTCATTATTTCTCTTAAGAAATAGCTAGGATTTATCTTTATGTCTTCTGCTTGTTTATTTTTTTCTTTCAAAAGATCAAAAGCTTTTACAGTTATCTCATTTTTATTCTTGTCGACACTTAATACTCGCAAGTATGAAAATTCTACGTAATCTTGTGCGATAAATGTTGTCCAATCAAATCCTTCTGGCAATGCATCTTTATCTGGGAATTTCAAAACCAAAGGCTCGTTAGAAGGAATTTGAGTTATGTATAGATATCCTTGACTTGTTAGTGTACTCGTTCCTTGTTCTTTATCTTTTACAGTCGTTGTAGTCATTTGCTGAGGTTCTTTTCTATCTATTTGTCCTGCAACTTTAATTATTGTATTCCATGGAGTGTATGTCTTTTCCAAATCAGTTAAATTTATTGCTGGTAAAAATCCTGACTCCAAACAAAGTCGGTTAACATTTAAGTTGTTTATTTTTGCAGCAATTATTTGTTCATCCAGACACTCTTGTTTTTCTTCATATGGTCTTTTTGAACAAACAGAAATTGTATTTTTTACAAACTTTTGAGTTAAATCATATACTTCTGATGCTCCTTTCAAGAGATATGTAAATGTATATGACGCCGTTATTTCTCCTGTTTGTGCAGATACTCCGCTAGAAGCCAATGTTCCTGAAGGAACATAGTTCAGATTTTGATCAAGGAAGAATATCTGAGCTGATTTTGATGGATCAACATATTTTGCTGCGTCATTTAATTCTGCAACTCCAACTCCCGCATAGAAATCCATTTTACATTGTCCTTCAAAAGCTGAACCCGTATCTTCTGCTCTGTAAACTCCATTCCAGGGATTTCCCTCTCCAAAATACACATACATCAGAGTATTATACTGAACATAACAGTTTGATTTTGGATTAGTATTTACTGCAACAGTCCATTGTCTTATTGGATCTGTTCCTGTTGCTGTCTGACCTCTAATGTACCCGTTAATTGAGGTGCTCGCGCTTTGCGTTGTCGCAATAGTATTATACTTGTATAGCTGATTTGCATATACTCCGCTTCCTTGACACAAGGTATCTTCATAAAATCCTCTATCTGATCTATCAATGCAACAGAATCCTCCCCCCCTATTCAAGCATGATTGTTTTGAAGATGCATCTTTGTAAAAATCTCCTATTTGTGATTTACTTGTAAAGCACTCACCTTTAGTTGGAGAACACCAGTTTTGCGTATCTTCATATACTGCAGTATAATAAACGGTAGGCACAACTGAGAATGTCGGTTTTTTATTTTTTACAGCTTCATAATTAACCGCTGCGTGTAATTGGGCAGCTTCTTGTTCTGTTACTTTCTGATCTTTTATTACAGTGGTTGCTTGTGCTTGTTGATTACTATTATTTTGTGCATTTGTAGTCTCGGGAGGCGTCTGGCCAGTTTTTTGTTTTAACGCTTGTACTAACGTAAGCAATTCAGTTTTATCAAAAGCTGGACCTGGATCTTGTTTTCCTGAGTAAATGTCGCTATGGTAGATTATTGTTGTTTCATTCAAATTCAAATTGTTTCTTTTCTGAATTTGTCTTTCTTGTATATCTACCAATAATTTTGCCAAAGACTTCATTTGATTATCAGTGTATACATCCCAGCATTGTCCCGCAATGTCTGTGCACTGCACATTTCTATTTTTAGTATCCCATCCTAGGTTGACTAAACTTATTCCTATGGATCTTGAATTATATCCTTCAGTGCAGCCAACTAATTTTTTTCCATTTCTATAACATCCCGCGTGTTGTGCCGATTCATCTTCTTCAACTAATTGATATATTATTCCATCCTTATCAATAATATAATGATAACTTAAACCTGCAGCAGATAGCGCAGCAAGTGCAGATTGCACTGTTGACCCTGCAGTATAATGTATTACTATTGTATCAACAACTGATGATCCTCTTGATAAACTTGAATAGCCAGATGTTTTTTTGTATCCCTCAGGGGTATCTACAAATGTTCCTGGAAGTATAGATGATGTTTTTTGTGATATTTGTTGAGGATCGTAGTACGCTGCAGCATCTGAATAAATAGGAATCTTCAAAGGAGAAGTGGAGAATATCTTTAGTTGCAAATCATTTGAACTTTTACTTATAATCGCATCATAAGAATAAGAATACAACGGTAATTCAGGATATACATATGTTGCTTTCTTGAACTCATTTAGAAACTCTTCTTTTAGTGCTTCATAATATGATGGTGCACATTTGTCTGTTTCTTGTCCCTCATTTATAAGAGGATATACAATGATTCCGCAAGGATATTCTTTTTTTGTATCTTCATCTTGTCTAGATGTGAATCCTCCTTTTTGATTTGACGTTATCAACGCTTTGTCTGCAGATAATCTTGCATTTATATCTAAGTATAGCATTGATCTTTCTACTAATTCATACGCATCAATTATTTTCTTTTGAGAGGATCCAACATAGTCCAGATTAGAGACGTTTTTATTCATGAAAATTATCGAGTAGCCAATCATGAATAATAGTATTAAAGCTAAGAAGTAGAAGAATATTGCGCCTTTTTTTCCGTTTAGTATTTTTTTCATTTTCGATTTTTGAACATTATGTTTTTGTCTTTCAATTCACTGAATTCCTCTGCTTAATGCTAAATTCCAATTCACATTCTGCAAGAAGTCATCAGTTTTGTCTATTTTTTTTATTGTTACATTAATTATGTCTCCTTTTCCGTCAGGTATACTTACTCCTGGAAGATTTGTTAATCCATTTGGAATTTTTACGTTCGGATCACTTTTTAGGTACTCCCAGTATCGTATTTTTGGATCTTTTATTATTAAAACCCACGTTCCTTTTGATGCTCCGTAAATTTTGTCAAGTGTTTTGTTGAGTGCAATCCCTACAGGTTTGTAATCCCTAGTATCTTCTTGTTTGATTATTACATCAAATATTTTCTCTCCCGTTTCTGTTTCTTGATCCAACATAAGTCTAGTGGTTTTCACAGTTTCTTGCATTTTCAAATCAAAATCTGTTTGAATTTTCTTTTGATCTGTATTTGTAGCTATTAAGATTATTAGCACTACCAAAAGAACAGTTATCATGATTCCTCCAACTAATAACTCTCCAAAATCATCCATTGTTCCTTTTTTTCCACCAACATTTATTTTTTGTTTCATGTTAATACCAATAAATTATACTTAGCAATCCTTGAGTAAGTGTTCCATTCTCTTCTACGATGTGAACTGGTAAAAGTTTTGTTGTTTTTTGTGTTGAGCTTATTTTTGATTTTATATTTTCAGTAGTTAATTCTATTTCATCATTATCGTAATTCAATAGTAAAATTATTCCTCTTTGTCCCGTTTCCTCTGTGCTAAAACATTCTTTGAATCTTTCATCATTAAATTTCTTTAAATCGATGTATCCGTTATATGTTCTTCCGCTTATTTCATCCTGGTATGTAAAACAATTTGGAGAACCTAGTGCTCTAGATTCGTACGCTGAATCTTTAACACCTTCTATGATTGTGACTTTGCTTGTCAATAGGAGACTTATTACATATATTGATAATGCTAAAAATATTATAATTGCAGGAACTACGAAGAAAGTCCAGAAGAATTGAGTGTCTGTCTCGGTGTCTCCTCCTTTTTTACTGAGTTTGTGTTTGAATTTGTATTTTCTGTTCAATTTTTAACACCTTTTTTTAGAGCATCAGATATCACTATTCCATATTTTTCCATCTCGATGTATACTTGCGGATCTATAGGTTCTGATTGATTCATTTGTTCTTTTAACTTATCCAAAGATCCTAAAACAAGAGTCAGAGTTTTATCTTGTTGAGCATCGTTAATTTTTTCTTTTTCGTCAAAATTTTGATTTCCCTCAAATCCCGATTTAAGATAGCAAACTATCCTAGATAATCCTGTTTTTGTTAAATCATATTTTATAGTTAAATTGTTATTATCTGTATTTTCATTAAATTTCAGATCTATCATGAAGTCCGCATTATTTTTTTCACCTATGAAAAAATTATCTTCAGGTTTATTTGAAAGAACAATTGTTTCTTTTATCTTCTCCAGATATTTCTCAGTGGAATCGCTAGGATAAGTTACAGCAAAGACTAAGTCTTCCTTATTAGGAATCGGAAGTGAATTGCAATATTCTTCATCGCTTGATGCACCGCCTTCTCCTATATTTAACATATTTTCATAGAAGAAGAACATCACTGATACCGTGTTTCTTATTGTTGAGTCGGGAACACTTACTCCTCGCATCGGCATAAATTTTTCAGTTACCGTGTTTTTCGTCGACGATATTGTTACGCTTCCTTCATCTATGCTTATTGTTTTTGTTTCTAAATTAACTGGATAGGAATAATATAATTTGTAAGGAGACGCGCTTATTGTTTCTATTAAAAATGCTACATCTTTTGCAAGAACCATGTTTTCTGCATCTTGCATTTTATTTATTGCAACAGATCCTGCAGCGATTAAAATAATCATTGATACTGCTAACTCTGCAAATATGAAAAGATTTTTTTGTAATGTGTTATCTACGTCTGCAGATCCTTTTTTGTTTAAACGCATACTTCCCCACTTTCCTCTCAATTTATTTTGATAATTAGTATTATTATATTTAATTCAAATAAGTGAATTAATATTACAATTTGATTTCAAACATATTCCTACCTTTCCGTTCGCATCTGAGTACACAACTGTGTCTATGAACCGCAAAGGAGAATAGTCCATATATCCTGATACTATAAGTGGATAAATGTATTCATAATTAGTTGTTGAGTCTGTTTGACCATTAACTGTCGCGCTATATATGTGAGACTCAATCTTAGAGTTATCTATTTTGTCAGATCTTAAAACTATAAATCCATTCTTCCAGTATTGATTTGGTCTAGGCGTCCCTTGAAAAACAGTAGATACAGTGCCCGGCGTTCTGAAATTTCCTTGATTTAATCTGGTACTGTAAAGACTATCATCAAACACATCAGACATTTTCATATCTCTGAATTCAACATCTTCTAGACTTGTGCAGACTAGTTCTTTTTCGCAAACTATATGTGCGTCTTGTGCAGTCATTTGAGGATAGTCTGCTCTGGTCATATAATTATATCCTCTGCACAAGCATAAACAGGCTTTATCTATATTACATTTATCCGGTTTATCCATAAAAAATCCTTTCATGAAAAATACATTTTTTTCTTCCGGAGTGAATCCTTGAAAAGTATATTGAAAATTTGCATCTGCACCTGGATTAAATCCTATTAATGCAGTCTCTTTATCTAGATCTATGCTTATGAATTTTTCACTAAGCGAGGTTTTAGAAACAGTTTCAATTGCTTCTTTTAATAGTTTCAAACTTTCGTCGCTTTGATTATTGTTTTGTGAAAATATGCTAATTATTAAGAAAATAGTTGCAGCTAACATTATTCCAAATATAATCAGAGAAGTTAGCGAATTGTACAACCCTCCTCTTTTAGTTCTGACTATTCTGACTCTGCCTCTTTTATTAATCTCATTCATTGTAGCTCTCTAAAGTTTGCCCCCGCATCATCTTAGTTTAAACAGCAGGGCATTTACTATTCATTTCTGATGTTTTTTTGTAAACACATAATTTTTCTCCGCGGTATTCTTTTAATTCAAATCCTGCGAATTTTTGATTATTTATTATTGTGTTACACTGCTCTTCGCTAAATCCTGATTGACAATATAAGTAGCCATCAATAGATACTTTTTTGTTTTTTTGATTTGGAGGAGAACCGCATGGACATGGATCTATCATATTATTGAATTCATCCCCATCAGAATTCACAGTTATTGAATTACTCGCATCAGTTATTGTGTTTGTATCTGTCTTTCCGACAATTGTAAAATATATTATTATTATAAGTACTGCTGCAAATGCGCCGATCACTATATTCCACATTCCGCCTTTTTTGTTCATTTTATCACCTTTATTATTTTAATATCAAAATATTCATAGTCTTGTTCACATCATGTTTATATCAAATCCGCAGAGGAGTATCCTTTACAAATTGCTCCTTTTAAAAAACCATTAAGTTCATTAAATAAATTTGGATCTGACGATTCTTTATCTAAGCACCCTTCAGTTAAGGCTTTATTTTTTACAGTGCAATCAGAATCATCGCTTGTTGGAATTAAACATAATGAATTTCCATGATCATCAAGCACTTTGAAAATATAATAGGTAAATCTGTCTTCTCCAGGTTTGAAATCAACTGTATACTGTTGAGATCCATCAGAATTCATAAAAAAAGTCATTTTATCTTTTTCATATAGATTTATTCCTTCAACATTTTGTTGGAAAATGAATTTGTCTATTACTGCTTCTAAATCTGCGTTAATTACAGCTTTATCCAACAATAATTTGGCGCTTGCGTCATATATTACGCAAGGAGAATAATCTGCTATATAATATTTTGAGCTCGCAGGTAGTCTTGTAGTCACTTTTTTGCTAGAACCTTCTTGATCTGCAAGTTCTCTTAATTCAAATAATTGCAAAGACATTCCTGTTGATTCTTTTCTTATTCTTATTGAAAATTTGTTATCAAAAAATGATGTTGGTATTGCTGAAAATCCTCCAAAACAATTTCCTTTAGTTTCAGTAATTGGAATTTCGTCTGGAACATATGCAGCACGGTTTTCTGCAGTTTTATTAAATTGTTTTACCATGTCTTGAAGCACGTCCATTGCTTGAGCTCTTTGAGCATTAATATTTACTTCCCAAGGATATGGATCTTGTTCAGGAAGGGAAAATGTGTTTGATATTGAATCCCACATATCCTCATAAATCTCGGGTCGTAGAAATGCTGCATATATTAGAAATAAGACTAGTAAAGCGCCAATTACACTTAAAACTATTCCAAATATTCCTCTTTTGTTCATTTTCAGAATAATACTCCCAGGTATCCTGTCATTTCTTTCACAATATTTGGAAATATAAATCCAAACATTATTACTAAGACTATTGCTATTATTATTATCCAGATTGCGAGCATCGGTACGTCCATTTTTTTATCCTCATTTAACTTTTATTTTAAATCTTAAGCATCTAATCCATTAATCAATTTTACAATAACTAGAGACCTCTGATGCTCTAGTTATTAATATGTAATTTGGTCTATCTGTTTTGACATTTCCTAATATTGCATTTAATCCATCGCCAAGAGTTTCTGAAGTTCCAAATGCAACTACATCTGCAGCAAGAACAAACTTTGTCGTTGTTCCGCCAGTAAAATAAATTATTGCCGCACTTATTGCTCCAACTCCTGTTGCAGCAGCAGTCGATCCTGGATTTGCTAATATGCCATCTAACCAAGAGGTTTGGCTACTACTGCTCATGTATGCAACTACATATTTTTTTTCTGAAACTATGTGATCTATTATTGAAAATGTTGTTCCTCTATTTGAAATGTATGCATAGTATGATCTGCTGTCAATTCCTAAATGCGCCAAGTAATCGTAATCACCTGCAAGTTTGTCCTCTATTTTTGTAAGTAATTCTAATATCCTCTGGTTTAAATCTTCATTAGAAGTTATTTCTCCAGCAAATGTTTGGCTCATCATGTTGCTTAAATCGTATTCGTTAATGGATTTCTCCAAATCCGTGCCCATTTGTATTCTTATCTTACTTGAATCTAAATCAATTAAGACAAGAAGTGCATCGTATTTGTCTTTCTCTGTGTTAAGTCCTATGTTTTCTATGAATCTTCTTGCTCTTGATTTATCCATTGAATCAAATTTGTCAGCTACAAGAACCAGAAGACTTCCTGCATCTTTTTCTAGTAAGTGGTTTCCTATTTCTCTAACTTTATTTTTTGTTTCTTGAGATATTACCCCTGAAAAGTCTTCTAAGTAATCTCCAGAAATGTATTGAATTTGACTTAATTTTATTTCTTGAACTGCTGACGGAGGCGCTATTTCATGTTCGAATTCATAAATATCTCCTATGTAGTTTATTGTTCCTCCCCCTGAAAGCAACTTCGCATTGTAGCTGTTTCTCATCATGTAATTATATATTTCTTGTGAAGAAATAAACTTTGGACTTCTCGCAGGTTCTTGAAAGAAAGTCTTGTTTTTTTGTCCTTCGTCCAGATTATCTCTTATTGAGAAAAAGTAACACACCCCGCAACCTTTTTCACTTTGAGTATTTGAAAAAAGATCAGTTATTCCTCCCTCCGCATACATCCACCAACATTGTGCAGCCATATCTACAATCTGTCCTTTTATTGTTTCTCTGTCAGAATCCAGCATTCCTTTGTCAATTGGTTCGCAAAGTAAAGGTGTTGCTTTAGAGAATACTTGCACATTGTTTATAACGAGATTTGCTTTTCCTTTTATTATAACGCTGTCTCGGCACACTGATTCTTGTGCCGCAGTCGAGCCTGAATTTATAATTATATATATTACAGATAAAACAATTAAAAATCCTGCAATCCAAAGTAGTAATTCCACAGGAACTTCAGGTGCAGATGCTGATTCTCCTTTTTTGTTAATGTATTTAGACATTTCCCACCATTTTTAGCGTTATGAGCACAAGCAGCGTTATCAGAATTCCTGCTATGATCAATCCTGATATCACTTTTAAAGATATGTTCATTTGTCCTCTATATTCTTCCTGTCTTCACGAGTATATAAAAGTTTTGTAAACTCTTTATAATATATTCATTATTAGTCCTAGTCAAAATTTAAGAAATTAAGATGCCTGTTGAACTAAGAAATTGACTGTTGTTGAGGCAACAGTTCCCCCCGTCAGATTGTGAACAACTATGGTCATTTTGTAAACATTCTGGTCTCCGGAAATAAATTGAGGCGTTAAGACTATTTGTTGTTGTTTAGAATTTGAATTTGTAGCATCTGAGCACGGCGCATCAGTTATTTGAAGACTCATCCCCTGTGCTTGAGTGAGCTCAGAATTTGAAGAGTTCAACATCTTGATTGTGCAAAATAAGCGATCCTGTTGAGCGGCCCACACTCTGTAAGTGTATGTTTGACCAGATTCTAGAGTTTGAGTTGATCCTCCTAGTATTTTGGTCACATCATCTTGACCTTTTCTAACTTCTATCAGGGGATTGCCTTGTGTTGTGGTTGTACCTGTGTC
>Ga0172368_10002908_pt1 | contig 21358 bp, 23 predicted proteins | sample Lak11m_FD_114540 | JGI IMG/M metagenome (GOLD analysis project Ga0172368, IMG submission 114540) | Freshwater microbial communities from Kabuno Bay, South-Kivu, Congo - kab_022012_11m | ecosystem: Environmental > Aquatic > Freshwater > Lake | place: Democratic Republic of the Congo: South-Kivu...
GCGCAAACATCGCTGCCGATCCTCGGCGCGGGCGGCGTTCATTCAAAAGAGGATGTAGACGTTTTGTTAGATGCGGGGGCGAGTGCAGTGCAAATTGATTCACTGGCGTGGGTCGCGCCAGATATTTTAAACGGAATACGCTATACGTAATACGTTACCTTTCAATCCAAATCGTCACGGGTCCATCGTTGATGATTTCTACCGACATCATCGCCCGAAAGACTCCGCTCTGGGTTGGCACTCCATAAAAATGCAGACGCTTGGTGAAGTAGTCAATAAGCGGTTCGGCTTCGCTCGGTTGTGCCGCCTTTTCAAATGACGGGCGGCGACCTTTTTGCGCGTCGGCGTAAAGCGTGAATTGCGAAACGACGAGCGCACTGCCGCCCACCTCTAACACGGATCGATTCATCTTTCCCGCAGCATCTTCAAAGATTCGCAAGTTGGCAATCTTTTCTGCCATCCAATCGGCTTGATCTTGTGTATCGCCTTTGCCTACGCCGATCAACACGACCAAGCCCTTTTCGATCTCCGAGACTTTTTTAGTTTCAACCGTGACCGAGCCGCGTGTGACTCGTTGAATTAATGCTCTCATTCACCCTCTTTCAGACACTCCTTTTACGCCTCACGGCAACCCTATCGCCTCTTTCACTTCTGCCAAAGTCTCCTCGGCGATCTTCTGCGCCCGTTTCGCGCCGTCGTCCAACACATCCCAAACGTGTTTCGGATTTTTAGCGAGATCATCACGTCTCGCGCGGAACGGTTCAAAATGCGTGTTGATGTTCTTCGCCAAGATCATTTTGCAATCCACACAGCCGATGCCTGCTGTGCGGCATTGCGAATCAATCGTTGGCACTTCGTCCGGCGAAAAAGTTTTATGCAGTGAGAACACGTTGCACACTTCGGGGCGACCGGGATCGTTGCGGCGTTGTCGCTGCGGGTCAGTCACCATTGTTTTCACTTTGGCTTCGGTCTCGGCGGGCGTGGCGGCGAGCTCAATGTGATTGTTTAAACTCTTCCCCATTTTTTGTTGACCGTCTGTGCCTAACACTTTCGGATACTCGGTGTTCTTCATCTGCGGCTCGATCAGCACTTGTTTCTTTGTGCGGTAATTAAACGTCCGCACGATCTCGCGCGTAAATTCAATGTGCGATGCTTGGTCAACTCCAACCGGCACGACGTTGGTTTTATAAAGCACGATGTCCGCGCTCATTAACACGGGGTAGCCGACGAGGCCATAATTGACGTTGTGAGGTTGTTGAGCCACTTTCTCTTTGAACGTCGGCAAGTCGGTCAATTTTCCGAGCGGCGTGAACATGGAGAGGATCGTATGCAGTTCGGTCACTTGCGGCACGTGACTCTGCACGAACATGATCGACTCGGCGGGGCGGATGCCTGCCGCCAACCAGTCGAGCGCCATCTCTGCCGTGTTGGTTTTTAAATCTTCAAACTCCTCCATCGTCGTTAACGCGTGCAGGTCCACGATGCAGTACACGCAATCGTACTCGTCTTGCAGCGCCACGTAATTTTTAATTGCGCCCAGATAATTTCCTAAATGCTGCCGCCCGGTTGGGCGTGCGCCGGAAAAGACTCGTCCTTTTTTTGCCATGATTCAATAACACCTTATCTTTTGTTGTATCGTGAGAAGTAATCGTCAATCTCTGTTCGCAGCTCGATCCCTACTCGTTCAAAGATGTCAAGCAATTGCTGATAGGTCCCTTGCCCACCCAGAAAATCCCAAAACTCATTCGCTACTTTCAATTCGTTTTGCAAATCTAGCATCCCTCTCATAGTCCATCTATTGTATGGTTGTGGTTCGTAAGGGTTGTAGGGGATCGCTATAAGAGTTTGAACTTTGGCGTTTGGAGTTGTAGCAAGTGTTGCCGCGACCCATTCCAAAAGAGTGCGCTTATATTCTTTAAAACCACCAGCATTTGGTTTAGCGGTTTTCAAATCAAACAGATAAATTGTTCCATCGTGTGCCATGAGTTTAATATCGACTTTTGTGGGTTTCACCTTTCTCATCTCCCCGTTTTGACAAACAGTTCTGATGCTTTCGATTTCGCTGGGTTTATCAGGGTTCGCGCGTGCGGTTGCCAAATTGTCCATGATGCTTTGAATGACATTGTGCGCCTCTGAACTGATTTGTGTGCCTGCGACTTGTTGCGATAACGCATCTTGAAAATTCGTCAATGCAATTCCCTTTGCAACGGGTTCAAAAATACTCGTTCCGAAATTAGTGTTGAGGGAGTGTATAAATGAAAACAATGCCATTCGATCTTTTCCGAGCAGGCGTGTATGAAAAGGCATTGAAGCGGGTTCAGGAGTGTAACTTTGAAATTTGTTACGTAGGCTGCTTTTTAAAATTGTTTCTACGTTCTGAGTTTGAGCAGATGATAGCGCCATTATTTTTTCTTCAAATGGAAAATGATCTCTGAATACGCGCCCTTGTCTTTTTCGGTGCGGTTCAATACAGGTCGTTTGTATTGCTTGACGATTTTCATTCCCGCATTTTCAGCAATGATGGGATACATTTTGTATTTGTCGTTTGCTACCAGAAGAATGTCATAATCGTCAACTAAAAATCTTTTGCAATTGTTGAGAACATCTGTGATGCCCTGAATATAGCTTTGTTTGGCTTCTTTCCCCTGCCCTTTAAAAAGCGGTCCGATTTCTAATTCATCTTTCCGTTGAAAACTAAAAAGGTCGTATGCGTAAGCATGTTGCTCGTGGTAATCAATTAATCCAACGTATGGCGGTGATGAAAAAATCCCTTTGATTTTCTTCTTTTCGGCTAATTCTGCAAAGGCGGCGCTTTGCTTTTCGAGTTGCTTGAAAACATCAATCGTTCTGCTGTCGCCAGTTAAGCACACTTGAAATGTTTGTGTTCTTAATCGATCAAATTGAGCAAGGCGTTGGAGCGTGTCTTTGGTATAAGTTTCCCACCATTTCAAAATTGAGAAGATGGGTTTGCACATTTTCCCATGCTTTGCACAATAATAAGTTGCTGTTATCGGCTCAATGAGCGTTGCTAAGTCAGCATGTGTAGTTGCTCTACAACTGCGAATTGTCCTACTGAGAATTACGCTAATAATTTTTCGTGCATCTTCGTTTTGTATTTTCTCGATCTCGCTAAATACAAATTGAATTTCTCTCCGAATGTGTTGTAAATACCATTTGTCAAGGAATGTATCCGCTTTATCTTGCCGAAGATTGATGTTGTATTCTTTCACCAGTCTGTTGAAAACAGGCAAAAACTCCTTTTCTTTCTCTGCGCCATATTGCGCCTCGTTGATTTTTCCTTGCCTCAAACGATATTTATATTCGGGAACCGGGAAATATTTATTATTGTAATCATATAGGGCTTGCAAAAGCTTCGCTTCAAATTCCAGTGTGTGCGAGTTCGTTAAAAACCCTTTCAACGCTTTCGTAATTCGGTTAATTTCGGTTTGGACTTCAACCAAGTTATATCTGGTTACTTTGCAATTTGCGATAAGCGCATTGAAAGCCGAAATATCGATTCCTACGGCGTGTATTCCAAGCTCGGAAGCTTGCACTAAGGCTGTGCCACTGCCGGAAAAAGGATCAAGAACGATATCCCCCTTTTTAAAATAGGTTTCTGTTTTAAAGTCGTCAGTGTGATCGTCGAGAAAATATTCTACGAGTTGGGGAATGAATTTTCCTTTATAAGGATGCAAGCGATGAACATGTTTTGTCGTCTCCGCTTCTTTGAATTGCTCGAAAGATAAATGCCAATTTAAATCATCGCCGAGTTGCCCCTTCCACGAGACTTCGCGTTGCCCATTGTAAGATTTGTAATACTTAATTAAGTCTTGTTTTGAAACTTGCGTTGAGCCGTTATTGCCATTCTTCTTTATTCGTCCGTATTGAATAAGGTAGGAGATATTGGAAGGCGTAACGATTTTGCCAAGATATTCAGTCGCCCAGTTGCTTGCTTCCTTTATGGTCAACAGCTCAGTTGTATGCTCAGGACGGGTTGTTGATGACTGCTTACTGCTCACTGTTCACTATCTCCTTTGGTGGAAGTCGTTCTGCTAATAATTTTGCGATCTCACCGGGTTCCGCGTGCCGCCCTAGTGTTTTCTTCGAGAAGATCAACTCGCCGTCCAGTACGACCTCAAACCGCCCTCCTTCAGAGGGAACGATGGTCACGCTCTCGAATTGAAATTCATACTTCGTCAAGAGTTCGCCTATCAAACTGATAGCGCGCGGCGTGTATTTTCATTTAGCGCAATAGGTGAGTTCCAGTTTAGGTTTCATGGGAGAGATTATAAATGAACAATGAACAAAATCCCAAATCCCAAAATCCAAACTTCAACTTCAAATCGCCCAACCACCTAACCACCTTGTATAATGCGCGTCATGCTTACTTCAATTCTCAAAATCGCTATTGAGATCGCCAAAAATGCTGGCGCGATTCTCAAAGGACATAATGGGGATCGACAAATTAGTTTTAAAAGTGAAATTGATCTCGTCACCGATTACGACAAACGATCCGAAGCGTATATCGTCTCTGCTTTGCGCCAAGCCTTTCCCGATCATGCTTTGCACGGTGAAGAAGGCACGCGCATCAACAAAGGCGCAGACTACGAATGGCTCATTGATCCTTTGGACGGCACGACGAACTTTGCCCACAGCCTTCCCATTTTCAGCGTGTCGTTGGGTTTGGCCCATCACGGTCAACCTGTGTTAGGCGTTGTGTACGATCCGTCGCGCGAAGAAATTTTCACCGCCGTCAAAGGCGGCGGCGCGCACCTCAACGGCAAACCGATTCGTGTTTCTAAAACATCAACATTGAATCATTCGCTTCTCGTCACCGGTTTTCCGTACGACGCGCGCACCAACCCTGACAACAACATCAAAGAGTTTGCGCAATTCACGTTGCGCTCACAAGCGGTGCGCCGACTCGGTTCTGCCGCGCTTGATCTTTCTTACGTCGCATCGGGCCGCTTTGACGGCTTTTGGGAGAAACGAATCAATTTGTGGGATGTCGCTGCCGGCACGCTCATCGTTAGGGAAGCGGGTGGCGGCGTCACCGAAGCAAATGGCGAATCACCGATCCCGCATCACTGTATCGTCGCTTCCAACGGATTGATTCACATTGAGATGATCGCCGTTCTGCGCGATGGCGACAACGCTCCATTGCCGTAGACATGACTGAAACCCTCTCCCTCATCTTTAGCGGGATCACCCTCCTGCTCCTCTTGTTGATGTTTATCGCTATCGTGTGGCTGTCTTTGCGGCGGACGCCGCCTCCGAATCTTGATCCCGACCTGATTCGCAAAATGGAGCAATCACTCACGGAAAGCGCGCGGCTTCAAGGCGAGATGTCTGCGTTGAGGCAGCAAATGGAATCGGTCTCGACTCAGGTGAACAATGGATTGAAAGGTGTGGGTGATCAAGTGAAGGTGTTTGGCGAAGTGCAGACGAAACTCGGTGAATTGACGAAAGCCACCGAGCAAGTTTACAACGTGGGCAAAGATATTTCGGGGCTGAACGAAATTTTGCGCGCGCCTAAACTGCGCGGCGGCTTCGGCGAGTTGCTGCTCAACGATCTGCTGGGCAAAGTGATCCCTAACGAGTATTTTGAAATTCAATACAAGTTTGCCGGTGGCGAAACGGTGGACGCGATCATCAAACTCAATTCGCGCCTTGTGCCGATTGATTCAAAATTTCCGTTGGAGAACTTTCGGCGGTTTGTGCAAGCGGATGAGGGCGACAAAATAAAATTGCGGCGCGAGTTCGAGCGCGACGTGCGGCGGCATATTGACGCGATTGCCATGAAATACATCCGCCCCGACGAAGGCACGTTTGATTTTGCGTTGATGTATATCCCGGCGGAGAATGTTTATTACGAGATCGCCGTAACGGATGAAAGCGCGTTGATGGACTACGCGATGAGTAAACGCGTGATACCTGTCTCGCCGAATACCTTCTATGCGTATCTCAATGTGATCTTGCTTGGCTTACGCGGTTTGCGTATTGAACAACGGGCGAAGGAGATTCTTGATCACCTCACACGTCTGCAAACCGAGTTCGATCAACTACGTGAAGATTTCGATACGATGGGCAAGCATCTCGACAGCGCGGGCAAGAAATATCAAGAGGCCCAACGAAGGGTGGAAGAATTTGCGGGGCGGTTAGATAAGTTGAAGACGGAATAAAATTTCAAAATCCAAAAATCCAAATCTCAAATCTCAAACTTCAAATTTCCAATCTCTAATCTTCCACCAAATACGCGCTCAACCCTCTCACATTCGGCATGGAGCGCAAATGTGAAAGCGCCCGCTCGCTGATCTGCCGCACGCCTTCGGGGCTCATGCGCCACTCGGCGGCTATCGCTCGCAACGGACGGGCTTCGCCGCCTCCTAAGCCGAAACGGAGCCGCAGAATTTCCGCTTCGCGCGCGTCGAGTCGCGATAATGATTCTTCGATGATATGGGTCAAGCTGTTTTCGGCGGCGACGGCTTCGGGATCGAGCGCCGTTTCATCTTCCACGCGTTCTAAGGACTCGCGCTGATCTTCTTCTAACGGCGCGTCCAGCGAGACGATGGCTTGAGCATCTTGTATTAACTGTGTCGCTGCTTCAGACGACACGCCGACGCTCTTAGCGATCTTTTCGATCGGGGGTTCGTCGCCCTCTTGTTGCGCTAATTGTGAGGCGATGCGCCGTAGTTGGCTGATCTTGTGGACGCGGTTCACCGGCAGGCGTATCGTGCGCCCAAAGTTGGCAATCGCCCGACCGATACTCTGCCGGATCCACCACACGGCAAATGTAGCGAAGCGCGTGCCGCGTTTGGGGTCGTATCGTTCTGCCGCTTTCACTAATCCAAAGATTCCTTCTTGAACCAGATCGTCGTAGGTCATGGTTGAGTTGCGGAACTTTCCGGCGAGATTCAAAACGAGCCGCAGGTTGTGAAGGATCAACGCTTCACGCGCCGCGTCAGCATCCGCAACCTGATGTTTTAATGCGCGGCGGCGTTTAGCATCCAGATTCTTTTTGGTCAACTGTCTTTGCGCGACGTGTCCGTGCGCTACGCGCCGCGCCAGCGCCATTTCTTCTTCATGGTTCAGCAACTGTAGCGGAGTCTGTTCACCCATGATGCGTTGCAGGGGTTTGGTTGAGGTCATCATCGTGATAGTTTTAATACGACAAAAATTGACTTATTTATATAGAACTATAGGACACTTCTTGTCAGAAGTAAAATACATTGTATCACCTTACATGATAATTCTGGCTTATAATATCAGTATTAGATATGGAACTGCGTCATCTGACTTACTTTGTGGCGGTTGCTGAACGCCTCAATTTTTCGCGCGCGGCGGAAGACTTGCACGTCGCTCAACCGGCGATCAGCCAACAAGTCCGCGCCCTTGAACAAGAGTTGGGCATTTCCTTGTTTGATCGAGTCGGCAAGCGCGTGACGTTGACCGAGGCCGGTCGGGCGTTGTTGCCTCATGCGCGGCAGATACTTAACGCCGTGGAGGCGGCGCGCAATGAGATTCGCGAGCGCGGGAGTTTGGAGCGCGGTACGGTAAGTCTGGGTGCGCCGCCGACGGTGAGCGCGCACGCCCTTCCTACGAAGATCACTTCCTTTGAGCAAAAATACCCGGGGTTGGATGTGGTGCTGCGCGAAGCGGGAACGGAAACGTTGGTCGCTCTCGTTGAGCAAGGGCAGTTAGAGATGGCGATTGTCTCCACCGATGTGCTGCCGCCATCCCTTGAATCGACACCCTTTCTGGAAGAAACTTACGTGGTGGCAGTGGGCGAGAAGCATCCTTTATGCAAACGTAAATCTGTCAACATCGCCGAACTCGCCGAAGAATCGTTCATCATGTTCCCGCGTGGCTACAAGTTGCGCGAAGTGACGATGATCGCTTGCCGCACGGCGGGCTTTGAACCCAAAGTGGCGCTCGATGGTGGCGGGATGCAGAGCGCGCTGCAATTTGTCGCGGCAGGGTTGGGAGTCGCACTTGTTCCTCAACTCGCCCTCACAGACACCAACAGCATTGTTGCTCTTAGCGTTGCCGATCAGAATCTTCGTCGTGCCTTAGGCTTGGTGTGGCGCAAAGGCGCGCATTTGAGCCCGGCGGCTCGCGCGCTACGCGAGTTTTTGATGGAAGATGTGCAACGCGAGCGCCAGAAAAAGTAACTCTTGCTGTGCTATAATTCTCGGCGCGGTAGAAAATTTGTAAGGCGGTTTTGATAAAGCCCATTCCATAAAGAATGGGCTTTGTTTATCTTTGTGCTAGAGTGCAAAGAGTTTGTAGTTTAGCGCCTTGTGCGCGTGGATCGCCTGCAAAGGGCTAGTAGTCAGTCAAATGTGATTTTATAGTTTCGTAGTCTAGCGCCTTGTGCGCGTTGGTCGCCCACAAGGGGCTAGACTACCTAAAGTTTCATGCTTGACTGACCATTAGGCTACTGTTTGATGTGATGAAAAGGTTTTGGCTTCGGTTTATTCTGATCACGAGTGTGGGCGCGATGGCGGTGTCGCTCTCGTCGCCAGCGTTTGCCGCCTCTAACCGCCAACAGAACTTGCTTAACAACCCCGGCTTCGACGGCGCGTACAACGCCGATGGCAGCGCCAACGGATGGACGGCATGGTGGCGTGACCCTGATTCGACGTATCGCAAACCGGAATTTCGCGATGCTTTCTCTTCGGGCGGGCGGATTCATAGCGGCAACAACGCACAAAAGTATTCGACGACATCGGCGGTTCATCAAGCAGGGATGTATCAGCAAGTGACGGGTGTGATCATCGGCCAGAAATATCGTTTTACAACTTTTATGTACGGCGCATCTTCAACGGGTCAAACATCTATGGAGATGCAAGTTGGCGTTGATCCCAACGGCGGCACCGATCCATTTGCGGCAAGCGTGATGTGGGGGGCGGCGGGCAGCGCCAGTGACACTTGGCAATTGTTTGGGGTGGATGTGGTGGCGCGCAGTTCAACGGTGACGGTTTTTACGCGGTCTGCACCGAAGGTGGCAACGCCGCGCAACGAAATCTTTGTGGATGATGCCGCACTGTACGTGATCGCTACTAACGCCGACCCGATTCAACAGGTGTCGTCGTCCACGCAAGCGGCAGCCGCCTCTTCCGAGACGCCGATCCCAACGGCAACGATCCGCGTCAGCCCGACCTGGCCGTCAACGAACACGCCTCACGCAAGCGGCGAAGTGTGGTACACCGTGAGATCGGGCGACACGCTGGTCGTGATCGCTTTTTATCACAAAGTAAGTGTGGAGGGCATCAAGCAATTGAATGGTCTCACTTCTAATTCGATCTTGCCGGGGCAGAAATTGTTGATCACCGTAGTGACGGTTCAACCCACGCCAACGGTCACGCCGCAAATGACGGCGACACCGTCGAATACGCCCGAGCTAGTTCGCCTGCCGACCCAGACACCGCGCGCGGTTGCCGTCGCTCCCAATCACGGTCAGCTCTGTGTGATCGCGTATAATGATGCCAACGGCAATGCGCGCAATGATTCTGAGCCATCGCTGCCTAACGTGCGCGTGACATTGAGCGATGGCAATAAGCCAATTGATGGCTACTTGACGACGGCAACGGACAGACAACGTTGCTTCGAGCAGATTGCTCCGGGCAAATACACAGTGACGGTTGCCGCGCCCGCCGGTTTTACCGCAACGACGACCAGTGAATCAACGGTGCAAGTAGAGGCGGGAAAATCGGTGACATTGGTTTTCGGGTTGACGTTAGTAACCCGTTCTGACCCGACCCCTACACTTCCGACGACGTCAATCCTTGTGATCTTCTTAGGCGTCGTAGTCATGTTGATGGTGGTAATGGGGGTCACAGTGGTTGCCTTAGCAAAAAAGAAATAGTGAAAGGAAATGTGTTATGCGTTCCATAAAATATATCCTGAGTCTGTTAGCGGTGGCGGCTGTGCTGTGGCTGGCAATTCTGCCGGTGGCAGCCTCCTCGCGCGACGAAGCTCGTGAAGCGCCGCAGGCTCAGAGCAATTTGCTCACCAATGGTGACTTCGATGCAAATTTTAGCGGGGTGCCAAGTGGTTGGGCGTCGTGGAGTTTGCCCGCAAGCGGAAGTGACGTGGCATGTACACGCCGCACGCCCACCTATCAACGCGCCACTGAAGGGCGGCGTGTGCAAGCCGGTTCGGGATCGATTCAACTGCTCGGCGCTCCCCAGTCCGCAGGAGACACGGGCGGAACATTCTACGCTGGCTTACAGCAAACGGTGAATGTGACTGCTGGTAAAAAGTACAAGTTCACCATTTGGGGGAGTGCTTGGTTTAGCAACGGTGATAACCCCGCCGTGTCTGAAGGCACTGGCTCAACCAACCTTCAAATTGGTATTGGGCAAGGGGCGACCTATTCAGCGGATCCCGGTATCACCCGTTCGGGCTTAGTGAATGCTAAAGATACCTTCCAACAATTAAGTGTGGAAGTTACAGCCTCAGGCAGTCAACTTACGGTATTTACTTACGCCAACCCTGATTCGTGCGCCAAGCATACCGAAGTGTTTTTTGACAGCGCATCGTTGACCGAAGTGGGCGCGGCACCCACAGCTGTGCCGGGCGCGCCGCCGCCGACGGCAGGACCCACCTCTCCGCCGCCGCGCGCGTTGGTGGGCAAGCTCCCCATCCCCACAGCCAACGCCGAAGGCAAAGTGATCTTCACCATGCCAGCGAATGTGACGATCATTGACATTTGTTATTCACTGGATCGCGGCAATGATCCTAAATGTATTGACGACATCATGAAGATGAACGGCTTGACCAATGCCAAATTTATCAGCATCGGTCAGAAGTTGATCATCGCTACGGTGGCGCCGGGTTCTGCCGCGCAGCCGACTGCCGCTCCTGCGACTCCGCAACCCACCGCCGCTCAACCTCAACCGACGGCGGCTGGCGGCGCGCAACCGACTGCTGCGCCACAACCGACAACGGCTGACACCAAAGTTGCGGGGGCAGGCGCGATCTGCGTGACGCTTTACAACGACGCTAATGGCAACGGTGTGCTGGATGCGGGCGAAGGTCTGGTCAAAGGTGGATCGTTTAACTTACTCGACACTAGCAACAGCGCACCTGTTGCATCGTATACCACCGATGGTGTGAGTGAACCGAAATGTTTTGACAATCTTAAAGGCGGCAACTATCGAGTCTCTTCTGTGGTGCCAGCCGGGTATCGCGCGACCACTCGCGCCGATTGGGATTTGACTCTTGCCTCGGGCAGCACTGCCAACCTGGAATTTGGCGCGCAGTCATCGGGCGGGGCAGCCAGCACGACCACCAATGGCACAAGCGGCGGCAACTCTGCGTTGACGCGCGCATTGTTAGCGGGCGCGGGCGTGGTGTTGCTCCTTGTTGCAGCTGGCGTGGCAGGCTTTTTGGTTCTTACGCGACGACGCTAATCGTATTCCGCCTCAAAGTTTGTTACTCAAGAAACCCGCTTTCTGATATGAAAGCGGGTTTCTTTCTAAAAATGAAACTACGCGATACCCTGTCTGCAATCTCTCTGATCTTCATTGCGTTTATTCTTGCCGCGCTTTACTTTAACGGTTTTCGTTTCACGCGCGAGGAAACGGTGACGGCCTCCGCCGCCGAACCCACACCGACGACCAGTACCGAGCCGCCGCCGTTGAAAATTAAATCCGGCGCAGCCGTTGGCGTCATCACATTAGACAGCTATGACATCTCGATCAAGAATCGCGTGCTGGCTTTGAATCTGTATTGGCAAATGAACGCGCCAATCACCAAGAATTACAAACTGTTCATTCATATTTTCGATCCGTCGCAAGACAAAATTTTGTTGCAGGCGGATGTGTTTCCGGGAGTCCCCACGAGCAAATGGGCGAAGGATGAACTAATCACCCACGCCGAAGCTTTTGCTCTCGATAAACTGCCGCGCGGCACGTATACCATCGGCGTGGGTTGGTATGATGAGGCGAGCGGGCAGCGTTTGGGCGAGCGGATAATTTTGAATTACGCGATAGCGATCCCGTGATGAGAGATACGTGAGGCGTGAGATGGAATACGCAACACGAAATACGTCTAATCGAAAAAGGAGATCGATCATGAAACTTAACTACGGCAAAACATTTTTGTTGGGCTTTGGTTTCTTTGGCGTGAGCGTGATCTGGGCAGTGTATAACGCCTTCGTGCCAATCTTTTTGGAAAAGAAATTTGGTCTTCCGCCCGAATGGATCGGATTTTTCATGACGCTCGACAACATCGCCGCCTTGTTGATCCAGCCGCCCGTCGGCGCCTGGTCGGACAACTTACGCACGCGGATCGGAAGACGGATGCCGTTTATTCTGATCGGCGCGCCGCTTGCGGCTGTCGCCTTTGGCGTGATACCGCTTGCCACTGTGTTGCCGTTGTTTGTGGCAGGCACCGGCACGCTGATGCTCTCCATGGCGATGTGGCGCACGCCCGTTGTTGCTCTCATGCCCGACATCACGCCGTCACACTACCGCTCGCAAGCGAATGGCATTATCAATTTTATGGGCGGCATCGGCGCGATCATCGCCTTCTTGGTGGGCGCGAATCTTTATGATCGCAACCCCGCCTTTCCATTTTGGATGGGCAGCGTGTTAGTGATCGTCGCCGCCGTGTTGGTCTTCATCTTCATCAAAGAGCCTGCGATGTATGAAGAGAAAGAAAAAGAGCCGAGCATGATCGCCAGCCTGCGCGAAGTGATCGCCGACCCGGACAAAAGCGGCTTGCGTATTTTGTTGGCGATCTTCTTTTGGTTCTTGGGTTACGCCGCCATCGAAGCCTTCTTCTCGCTCTACGCCGTCAATCATCTGGGTCTCAAAGAATCAGACGGCGCGCGTTTGCTCACGGGTTTGTCGTTAGTGTTTGTAATCTTTGCGTTGCCGTCGGGTTACATCGGCGCAAGGATCGGGCGGCGCGTGACGATCCTCACTGGCATCGTCGTCATGAGCGCGGTCATGCTGATCATGTTCTTCTTGCCGCCCGCCGTGTTGATCTCACCCCTTGCCAAGTTGCCCGTCGTCGGCATCCAATTGAATCCCGAATCGAAAGATACTTATCTGGTCGTCATCGGCGTGCTACTCATGATTGCCGGGATGGGCTGGGCGTTGATCAACATCAATAGTTTGCCGATGGTTGTGGATATGACCGTTCCGGCGCGCATCGGCACGTTCACCGGACTGTACTATCTCTTCTCAACCTTCTCCGCCATTGTGGGTCCCAACGTCAACGGATGGATCATCTCGCTCACCGGCAGGAATTACAACGCGGTGATGATCGTCGCGCCGATCTTCATGGCACTGGCATTGCTGATGATGATCGGCGTGAAGCGTGGTGAGGCGGTGCTGCCGACAGCGGCAGTGGCAGCAGATTAAAACTTGGACCGACGCGGTTCGCGGAGCGCCCCGCAGCGAGCCGCGTCGGTCTGCGCGCGAAATGTTCCTAAATGAATTAGTGTAGAATAAGACGATGGTTCGGGCTAACAAATTTTCTCCGCTCGTCGCAGCTTTGGTTGCAGCTCTGGCAATTTCGTTTCCGCTTCTCTATCTTCGCGCGCCGCAAACAACCTTTGTCGAGTTGCCCAAAACTTCAACGCGCTATTTGGCGAAAGAGTCGGAAGGTTTGTTGAAGCAAACGGCGCTGCACCTCTCTAAAATGCAAAAAGGCGCGAGCGTTGGCGGCTTCCCAGGCTTTGAACCGCCCGATGACGACGAGCGCTACAAACGCAAGGTAAAAGAGGGGGAGTATAATGCCCAAGACGTTAACGACTGGGTGAAGGAGATCAATAATTTTCTCCGCCAGATCATTGATAAGAACCCTGGCATGACATTGGAAAAGATATTACAGAAGCAGGGATTAACATCGGAGCAGGTCAAAGAATTTCTGGAGGCGCTTCGCAATGTGCATGCGACTGCCTCGGGGATGGAAGGCACTGGCGTTACGTCGGAAACAGTTATAGTATTGAAAAGCCTCATGGACACTTTAGGAGTTTCTACATGGTTGCCGTAGAGAGCTTGTATTCTTTTCAGCGAACTCACGATGGCGTTATGATCCATTTGCGGAATGGCGAATGGACATCACATATACCATTGCCGAAAGGCGCACAACTAGCGCGTATGGGTGACGTTCCCTACCATCCTTATTGGCGTTTAGTGTTTGAGCCTGACCGAACGATTGAGGCGATCTATGGCCGTTTTAAAATCCCTTTTGGGTTTAAAGAAGTGATTGATTGGTATAAAGCAGAGATGCCAAAGTTAGGATGGATAGAGTCGGAAAACGAAAGCTATATTCTGCAAGAAAATAGTGCATCTCTTAAATTTGTTCATCCGCAAACATACGCTCAATCTACTGTTAGGATATTGCCGCCCAATGATGTTGACCCGACATCAAGTGTTTCTTTCCTTTGGGTGGTTAAACGCCCATACTTTTTGAACGTTGAAGCAACTCCCGACTCACAACTTCCCCTCCCCATCGCCGAAGAAGTCTCCTCTAACGCATGACCTCTGACAACAAACTTATTCCCCTCGCCCAAGCCTTGTTTGCAGTGGTAGTGTGGGGCGCATCGTTCATCGCCACCAAAGTGGCGGTGGGTGAAGCCTCGCCCAACACGGTGGTTTGGCTGCGCTTCGCCATGGGCGTGATCATTTTGGGTGGAGCAGTCTTCGCCCGCAAACAGTTTAAGTGGATCACGCTAAAAGAACTCGGCTATTTTTCTCTGCTCGGCTTTTTGGGAATCACTTTTCACCAATGGCTGCAATCGAACGGCTTGGTGACCGCGCAAGCCACGACGACGGCGTGGATCGTGGCGACCACTCCGATCTTCATCGCCCTCTTGGGGTGGCTCGTGCTGAAAGAACGGCTCGGCTGGTTTCGCGTGGCGGGCATTGCCTTGGCAGCGTTAGGCGTGCTGCTCATCGTCAGCAAAGGCGATCTCAGCTCATTGACGATTGGCAAGTTTGGAACGGTGGGTGATTACTTGGTGATGATCAGCGCGGTCAACTGGGCAGTGTTCTCGGTTCTTTCGCGCGATGGACTCAAAGATCATCCGGCGGCGCGCATGATGTTCTACGTGATGACGCTCGGCTGGATTTTTCTCTCGATCCTATTCGTCGCCGGGTCGGGCTTCAACGAATTGAATCGATTCACCCCATCGGGTTGGATCGCCGTCATATTTCTTGGCGTGTTCTGCTCAGGCCTTGCCTACATTTTTTGGTACGACGCGCTTCAAGAGATTCCTGCTTCGCGTTTGGGGGCGTTGCTGTATATCGAACCCTTTGTCGCGGTCGTCGTTGCGGCGATCATTTTAGGTGAAGCGTTTACACTTCCGGCGATGATCGGCGGCGCAGTGATTGTGTTAGGGGTGTGGATGGTGAACAAACGATGAGGAGCTAAAGGAATTTAAGGAAATAAAGGGAACTCGCTGCCATCAGCGATCCAAACAGAGTCGCCAAAAAATTTACCCAGTCGTTATTCAGCCATCGCCAACCACGCAAGGCGCGAGTTGTTTCGCCGCACGTGTGTTGGGGATGGCGTTCTGTTTCTTTGCGGCAATGATCGCAATAATAAATCGCTTGCACGGTTGCGCCGAGAACGCTGTCGAAGAGCGAGGCGACCCATCCAACGACTGCAATCATCAAAGATGTGAGAAAGGGGTTAGCGATCAGGGGTTGGAGATTGAGAGCGATGAGCGCGGTGAGGGCGACCAGTGCCGATCCAGCGAATGCGGACACCGTCCCCATCACCGTGATGCCGCCGCTTGCGCCGACTTCCACTTCTTGCGCCGTCGTGATCAATCGCGGCGGCGTTTTGCTTAAGACGCCCAACTCCGTTGCCCACGTATCGGCATTCGCCGATGCCAGCGCGGCAGCGCAGGCGACCCACCACACAGGGTTTTGGGTTAAACCAAACGTTGCCATGCACACGGCGGCGACGCCGCCATTCGCCAGTGCTTGCGCCAGATCGCGTCGCGATCCTTTTGAAAATTTCTCGGCGAGCCATTCTTTTTGCGATTCTTTAAATCGCGAGAGCGCACTGGATGAGATAAAGAAGACAAGCAACAATGCCGCGCCGCCCAATCCGCCGAAACCAAAAATGAGCCCGCCGGTGAGGATCGCTCCGACGACCCCACTGCGGCTTAATGTTCCACGTTGATAGGCGAGATAACCGATGAGACTTGCGAGGAGAAAACCGAGTAGAAGGTTCACGCACCACTCTTCACGCATCACGAAGTTAAAACGTGATTCGTGATACGTGAATTTAGAAAAGGAACCCGAATGCCCCAACCCATAAAAACACTTGCACCAACGTAGAACCGAGCCACAGCACATACGCCGCCGGGCGCTCGGCGCGGCGAATATAAAATGCGCCGCCGATCACCGCGTTGATGATCCACACCAAGCCGCCGATGGCGGGCAGAATGAACAAACCGACGGGCGAACCGACTCGATCTACCCGCCCCGTTGTGTCAAAGTGTAGTGGAACTTCATTGGCAAGAAATGGGACGCGGATCGAAACGGCGACGAGCAAGATAAAGGGCAAGATCAACCCGCTGCCGATGAGGACGAGCGCCAGTCGATCTCGCCAAATCTCCCAATCGTAAAATTCGGGGCGGTTAACTTCGTATTCGATCTCCGCTTCGGGACCTTTGCGCCCTTCGCTCTCAAAGCTCTCGATGAAGCCTTGTGCATTTGTCGGCGAGATGACGTAGCCGCCCGCGCCTGTGACGACGATGAGTTGCCCGCTTTGCGGCGTGGTGGCGTAATACATCAGGTCGCCAACCTTCTCGCTGTGCCCGCGCCCAACTAAACAGCCGGGCCACCACAAGCCGCGCGGCGCGAGATCGGTTTCGAGATCGCTGCCCGCGATGAGCCCGGCGATCTCATCCATCGGAATGATCTGCCGCACGGGGCCCCACACAACGACTAAGGCGTTTTGGGTGAAGAGATATTTGGCGTTGATCAAACAGAAGGTGCGATAGGTGATCACAGCCAGCACCGGCAGGCTGATGATCATCAACACCACCCAGATTGAAGTGAGAAAGTTAACGGGTGTGCGAAAGAGGATGACGAGGAACAGTAAGTTCGCCGCCGCCAGTAGCGTAATGCCGCCGATGCCGATGGTTAGACCCAGCGCGCGAGGGGGACGGTGCATGGTTTGTAAAAGACCTGTCAGGTTTTTAAAACCTGACAGGTTTACAGGTCTTTACGCCGCTACTTTCTCGTTCACATAGACCGGCGCGCACCAACTGCGATACTTGGCTACTTTGCCGCGCACGATGTTATCGTACAACTCGCGCAGATCCGAAACCACTGCGCCGATCTTGCCACTGCCGATTGGGCGATGATCCACTTTTGTGATTGCCGTGATCTGCACGCCCGTGCCGCAGAAGAACGCTTCGTCGGCGAGATAGACTTCGGTGCGATCAATGGGACGCTCCACCACATCCATGCCGATCTCGTCGCGGATGAGAGTCATGACTGTGCGCCGTGTGATGCCTTCGAGGATGTTTTCGGTGATGGGCGGGGTGACGGCAACCCCGTTGCGGACGATGAAAAAGTTGGCGGCGGATCCTTCGGAGACGTGTCCTTCTTGAGTCAGCACCAATGCTTCGTCGAAGCCAGCCAGTTCTGCATCCGATTTAATAAAAGCCGAGTTGACGTACGCGCCGCCGATCTTGCCGCGCGCCGGGATCATGTTGTCGTCAATGCGCCGCCACGACGAAAACGTGACGTGCGCCCCGTCTTGATTTTTAATGTATTGACCAAAGGGGATGGTGACGATGGACACTTCCGGATTCAAGCCGTGTAACTTCACGCCGATCATCTCGTCGCCGAAAAAGGCGAGGGGGCGAATGTAAACATCTTCGTGATGTCCTTCGGCGCGCAGCAGGTTGATCAAGCCTTCGGTGAGATCGCCTTCGGAATAGGAAAGCTGCATCCGCATCAAGCGAGTAGATTGCAAGAAGCGCCGGAAGTGATCGAAAGGTCGGAAGATGAACAGCTGCTTTTCGTCATTATTCCAATAGCCGCGCATACCACCGAAAACCGATGTGCCGTAATTGAGGGCGTGAGTCAGCACGCCGACTTTGGCGTCACCGTAAGGAACAACTTTTCCGCGAAAGAATGCATAGTTGGGAAGTGGCATAGAGATTCTCCTTTGAGTAAATTATATCGCAAGCGTGATACGTGATGCGTGTTCACGAATCACGCATCACGTCAGTCTCATTTTCTGATTTATGCAGCTGCTTCTCCCACTCGTCTAATTTAACGCGCGATGTCAGATCGAGCGAGAGCGGCGTGACCGAGACAACGCCATTCACGAGCGCCGCTACATCCGAATCGGGTTCAAGCCCGGGCTGGATGTCGCGTTGATAATCAATGGATCCCCTATCACTTAATTTGGTGCGCTTAGGTTTAACGGATGTGAAATAACGTTGGCGCGAGAGGCGGGTAACTCGCCACGGCGTGTCCGGTGTTGCCATCGCCGGCACATCCACTTTCATCACGTCTACGTCAAAGGGCATCTTGCCCTTGAGGATCATCAGCGCAAATTTTTTGGCGAAGTACGCCGCCGTTGCAAAGTTGATGTCCGTTGAATAAGACGTGTGATACTCCTTCGGAGTCTCCAGCGAGATCGCCATCGCCGGGATGCCGAATGCCGCCGCCTCCATCGCCGCGCCCACTGTTCCCGAAATTGTCACGCCCGTTCCAACATTCTCACCATAGTTGATCCCTGCCACAACCAGATCGGGCTGACGCGGCACAAGTTCCAACACGCCATGTTGAACACTTTGCGCGGGCGTGCCTTCGACGGCGTACACCTCCCAGTGGTCGCCGCCGATCTGGTGGCTCAAAACGTGGATGACGCCATTGTTGAGATGCATACTGCGCCCCGCGCCCGACCATTGATTAAGCGGCGCGACGACGGTTACCCAACCGATTTGTGACAGGGCTTCGGCCGCCGCGCGCAGCCCCGGCGATTGAATGCCATCATCGTTTGTGAGCAAGATCAATTTTTCGTGTGGCTTCATTCTGTAGAGTTAAAGTTCCCATCCTTCAAGTCGCGATTTGAGATTCACCAGCGCCGAGCGCAGCTCTTTGTCGTTTTCTTTTTCGATGATCAGCGCGTTGGCAATCGCCCCGAAAACCGATCCCGGCACCGTATACTCAATCGAAAGTTTTAATTCCGTGCCGCCGTCGGCGGGCTTCATCTCCCACACCCACGTGCTGGGGATGCCGCCTTGCGTCGCCATCACAAATTTTTCTTTGGATGCTTCACTGATCTCGGTGTTGCCGTCCACATTCACCCCGCCCATCTTAAACGTCCATTTGTATTTGCACCCCTTGCCTTTTCCTTCCACCTCCCACACTTTTTGCAAACTCGTAATCCATTCGGGCGCGTGTGGAATATCTTCCAATGCCTCCAGCACCTTCTCCTGCGGAGCCATAATCGTGATAACGCCTTCGACGTGTGACATAATTTTCTCCTTGCGTTGCGGGGTGGTCGTTATACTACCCCAACTTTTTCAAACCAACAACTTAGCTTTACTTTGCTTTTCAAACCCGATACAATTTATCCAGCAGCTCACAAAAACTTTTACGTCAGGAGTGTACTATGCCCGCTATCGAAAAAAGTATCACCATTAATGCCACGCCCGATAAAATCTGGAATCTATTGAAAGACCCCAACCAATGGCATACGTGGTTTGAAGGCGCTTCACCTGCGAAATCTGTTCAAGGTGAAGGTGACGCCGGCACCGTGGTGGATACCAGCATCAGCGTCGCCAACATCCCGCTTCCCACGCAGATTAAAATTATCGAGACGACTCCCGGAGTGAAGTGGCAAGGTGAATTTAACGGACTCGGCGCGAGCGGCAAACAGATTTGGACCTACGAGGGCGCGGGCGCCGCCACCAAAGTCACCTTCCGCATTGAAGCCGAACTCGCCGGTCCCGCCAAACTCGCCGAAGGCATGGTGATCAAAAGCTTTGACTCGATGGCAGAGAAGACTCTGGTGAATGTGAAAGCAATGGCTGAATCGTAATTGGTAAATAGCAATTTGCTTGTTTAACCGATCAGCGTTATCCTGCTGGTCGGTTTTCGTTTAATTTCCAATTAGATATGACCGATTACTTAAAATGGATCCGCTCCAAAGTGGGGCATCGCAAAATAATTTTGGTGTACGCCACTGCTGTCATCCGCAACGAGCGCGGTGAGATTTTATTTCAACGCCGCAGCGACTTCGATTGGTGGGGCTTGCCCGGCGGCGTCCTTGAACTCGGCGAAACGCTAGAAGAATGCGCCGCGCGCGAGACGTTGGAAGAGACGGGGTACATCGTTGAACCCATCCGACAAATCGGAGTCTACACTTCGCCCGATTACGATGTGCGTTACCCCAACGGCGACGAAGCGCAGCAGTATACGGTCGCCATAGAATGTCGTATCACGGGCGGCTGTCCGCACCCCGATGGATCGGAGACGTTAGAGAATCGATTCTTCGCTCCCGATCAACTTCCGAATCTTCCTTTGTGGTATGCGGCGATGGCGCGTGATTGCCTCTATCACAAAAATGGATCACTGCATTTCGATCCGCCGCAATTTGATTCGAGAGTGGGCGAAGGTTGGCGCGAACTGCGGGCATTAACCGGCGAAGGGCGAATCATCACGCCCGGGGCAACTGCCGTGATTCAAAATGATCGCGGTGAAGTTTTGCTCGGTTTGCATCACACCGGCTTGTGGGGTGTTTTGCCTGCGGGTTTGATGGAAGTGGGTGAATCGATCAGTGGCACGGTGGTGCGCGAAGGACGTGAAGAACTGGGTGTTGAGGTCGCGCCGCGCGAATTGGTTGGCGTGTTCACCGGGGGCGATGATGCTTTTCACACCTACCAAGATGGCAATGAGGTGCAGCTCGTCAGTTCTCTCTTCCGCGCCGACATTGTGGGCGGTACGCCGAGACCTGACGGCCCTGAAGTGTTGGAGTTGTGCTGGTTCGCTCCGAATCATTTGCCTGAAAACATGATGCCGCGCCGAAAGAGGTTGTTGGAGGTTGCGCTCAATAAGAAATCAAATTGAAATTTCACCCCTTCACCTTTTCACCGTGTCACCCCTTCACAGGTATACTTGTATCTACGAAAGGAAAAATCCTCTATGAATAAATCTGTCATCAGCACCGATAAAGCACCCAAAGCGATCGGACCTTATTCGCAAGCGATCAAAGTTGGCGAGTTCGTATTTACGGCTGGTCAAATTGCGCTTGACCCTGCGACGGGCGAACTGGTAGGCGGCGGTGTCGAAGCCCAAACGCGCCGCGTCCTGCAAAATTTAACCGAAGTATTGAAAGGGGCAGGCACAAGCATGGA
>Ga0172368_10002909_pt1 | contig 21354 bp, 18 predicted proteins | sample Lak11m_FD_114540 | JGI IMG/M metagenome (GOLD analysis project Ga0172368, IMG submission 114540) | Freshwater microbial communities from Kabuno Bay, South-Kivu, Congo - kab_022012_11m | ecosystem: Environmental > Aquatic > Freshwater > Lake | place: Democratic Republic of the Congo: South-Kivu...
CCCCAGTTTCAGCGCGGCCGGAAAGACCACCAGCGGTAAATCAGGGGCATGGAAATCAGTGCAGCCGCCCACCAGGGCCCAGTACTTCCGGGTCAGGAGCAGTCCCCGCTTATCAAGCGTGTAATAGTAGATGTCCCCGGTTTCTTCGGCAAACGGCAGGCTTGCCGTGCCTTCAACCGACTCTTTGTTTTTTGTGGTGGTATGCCAGATTGTTCCCTTCTGGTCCTTATACGTCCAGGTAATCCCCGGTGTAAACGGCAGCATGTCCTTTACGGCAATGTTTTCAGAATTTGGCGTTCCGCTGCCGGCCCAGGAGCTGAGTGACCAGGTACTGTTTTCCTGTCCCTTTTTGAAAACTCGTTTTACCGGACCGATGCCGGGAGCCAGATAGAGCGTCTCCGTGGTAACCGTGTTCTGCTGTGCAGTTGTTTTTTCAACGACAGCGCAATTCTTGAATACCCGGCCGGAGATGGTTATGTCCTCATATTCTTTATGGAGGAATTTAATTTTTTGATTGATTTCCCCGGTCTCCTTAAAATTGATATTTCCCTCGGGGTCGGAAAATACTTTCAGGGTTACGTCCACTTCAACCGGCTCCCCCGGTTTGAGCGTGCCGGGCAGAAACAGCAGCGGCTTCTCCGGCACGAGGTATTGATCTGCGCTGTAATCTCCGTATATGCGGATTCCCTCCCAGTCCTCCCGCAAACAAAGGAACCTGCCGTTATCAAGGGCCATGAGCGTGACCCTGCCGACATCCTTCAGGGTGAGGGACCCGTTGACCGCCCATGTTACGGTAGAGCCGTCAGAAGCACCGGTGAAATTCCAGAACCGGCCGTTATACAGGGGGAAATAACCTCGCAAATCATTGGCGCCGGCTGCATCCGCGAATAACAAAAAGATCAATCCTAACATGAGCGCCAGTAGTCTGACCCTGTTGTGCATGTTTCTCCTCCTTATCGTTTGCGATGAGAAATCCTTTGCGGTAATAAAATTTCCGTTTTTACTCCGGAGACGGCAGCAGCCACCGCTACTGTGCCGGCACGCAACGCCCACGCCCGGGCAATACAGAGAAGCTGTTTTAAAACCTATCCAAGGATATTTGAATTTGTTGTTAGGCTTCTGGTTCATTTGTTCGGGCTAAATGCTCGCAACAAAAGATGCTTGTTTTTGCCAGAACCTTTGCTCGCACCGCCCGTAACTGCTTTCACCAAAAGCCTAACCCGGACAAGCCGGAACCAAAATTAACCGCACAGACTAAATAAAAACAAAGAGGATTGAATTTGGAACTCAGGAACTCACAAAGGTAAAAACTAACCAAAGATATTTTAAATTTGTTGTTAGGCTTCTGGTTCATTTGTTCGGGCTAAATGCTCGCAATACATGCTGCTTGTTTTTGCCAGAACCTTTGCTCGCACCGCCTGCAACTGCTTTAATCAGAAGCCTACGATACCAAATGTGAGAGAAAATTCTCAGATTTGAATATGTAAGAATCTACGCCTAAAACATTCCTTTTTTCGTTTTCTTTTCTTCCAGAACCAGCTGCGGCCATTTTTCTCCCTTTAACACGGTGGTGATGCAGTCAAAAAGCCCCCGTGAAACGTATGGTCGATAGCGCGGCCCGACCGGCACTCCCAGCACAACGACCCTGGCCGTACTTTCTTTTGAAGTTTCTTTTAACTGATAATGAAAATCCTTTCCTCCCTTGAGCTCGGTCCGGTAGGGTTTTGACCAGTCGCTGTAAGGAACCTGCCCCTCATATTCAAAGTGCAGCGGCTCGAAGGTTTCCAGCCTCATGGCAAATATTGTGTCGGTGTTCTCGCTCGTGAAATCAACCATTTGGAAGATTATGTGGTCATACTTTTCTTCAAGGCCATAATCCAGCGCTTCAAAGCTTGCCAGCTTCTTATGTTTTGGATCATCAGCGTCTCCGGCAAAGTCAGTGTCCGCGTAGACCACCAGAGTATTGGTTCCCTCAAGCGCTTTTTCAATTTCAGTCTTCAGGTTCACATAGTAAACGCGGGCAAGCTCCGGATAGGGGTCTCCCGGGGTATCGGGCCAGCCATGACGTGTGAGCACCAGGAGCTTGCGCTCTTTTTTCGGCAGGGACATAATTTCATCCGTCACCATCAATTCTATGCTTTTGCGAAAAGACGGGTAGGCCCCCGGGTATGGCGTAAAGACCACCCTGGCGCGCTCAGCTGCAGCATCTTTAACATCCTGGTAGAGGGTGTTGAAATGCTCCAGAGACGAATACACGGGAAATATATCGCAGTGCACGATGGTCTTGACGTTATCTTCCGTGATTAATTCATCCACTGACTTTTCAACCGTTTCCGGATCCATGGTCCTTGCCCAGCGCAGGGGGACTCCGGGGAACTCTTTTTTCAGCAGGGCTTCCACCTCTTTAAAAATTTCCATATGCTGCTGCGTGTAGGGCACCTTGCTGCCCGGCATCTTCGGGTAATAGGATGCAGCGATTTTAACCCCGACCTTCTCTACTGCGTCTATATAACCGTTTTTCTTTGGCCACAGGAAATGGCCGGGCGACGTGCCATCCCGAGAAGGCACCCATTCGATATCTTCGAGATCCACATAGGGCTCACCTTCCTCATCTTCGGTTTTGCCAAAACAGTCCATCAGTGTTTCCGGCTCATATTCCTCGGTGTCTGCGAGATGCTCAGGGTCCATGAGAACGGTTCCGTTGTCCTGCATGATAAGGAGCTTAAGCGCGGGGGGAAATGCAGTCTTAAAGATCAGGCTGATGTAGCGGTTGAAGAACTCAAAATCATAATCCTCAGGCTGCCCGAGGGCTGTCAGCAGTACTCCCGGCTTTCCCGCTATTTTAGTATCCTGATAGACATAATCGTGGCGGTAGTTCTGATCGTCCTGTTTGTTTGAGAACGCCGCTGAGATGCTTATAGCAAGTACGACTGCCGTTACAATTAAAATCCAGAATTTAGCGCGGCTCATCGTGTATCACCTCCCCTGTTCCTGGCTTAATATCTTTTTCATGTCTTCGGCAATATCGGGAAGGTCAAGGCGCAGCAGCCGCTGCGGAGTGGGGATGCCGGTCGCCTTGTCCCAGCCTCTTATTTCGTAATATTCATCTTTCATCTTTTCCAGCGTCTCACCGGACATAACCATCCCCTTTGACGGCCCATCGGGTATCGGCTCGGTGAGAAACCTTTTGGGCAGGCTGTCGTCTTTGCGCCGCAATCCCTCGCGGACGGCGAATGCGCGCATCACGTTCCAGATGCGCTCGGCGGTGACCGCAGCCTCCTCGGTGGTGACATCCATACCCGTGATTCGGTTTAAGATGTCGACCACAACCGGGTTAATCTCTATGGGGCCCCAGATCGCCTCGCAAAGATGACAGATGATCATGGAGTCGGTAAATATCATCAGGTGATTGACTTTTACCGTGTAGGCGGGCTTGTCTTCAACAGTGTCGCGCAGCACAATGCCGCTGCGCTCGCCGGTGGGGCGGCTGTCATGGTGAGAACCACCGCGGGGGCCGGTGGCATAGCCCAGTGCAAAGCCCGGCAGGCCGCGGGCGGAATGACCGGCAAAGCTCATTCCCTTGTTCTGCATGGCAAAATCCCCGCAGCCTTTACCGATCCGCTCTGCTGAGCGTTTCACGCCCTCTGCCAGGAGGTTGCCGAACCCTTCGCGCCGGGCGATTTTCTCTATCAGCGGCAGCATAAGCTCTGTTTTTCCGAACCGCAGCTCCATGCCGTCCGTATCCTTGGCAGAGAGATTTCCCTTTTCAAAATTTTCCATGGCAAAGGCAATGGAGACGCCGGTTTCAATGGCATCCATGCCCAGGTCATCGCATTCCCGCTCTGCCGCGGCAACCGCTTCAATCGAGGAAATGCCGCACATCGAGCCCAGGGCAAAGATGTTTTCATATTCAGGGCCCTCAACGGTGCGCCCTTCAAACGGCGCATTGGTAACAACGCTGTACTTGCTGCACTTGACCGGGCAGGCAAAACAGGCTTTGTCCCGCACCACAATTTTCTGCCGCATGGTTTCAGCGCTCAAACCCTCGGCCCCCTCGAACGTCTCCTGCTGCCAGTTGCGCGCGCCGAATACCCCGAGGCTGTTGTTGGCATTGACCAGGACCGGGGTGCCGAACCAGGGAAGGATTTGTCCCGTGGAGGGGTTGCCCCTCATAATCTGCATGATTTCACGCGAGAGTTTCAAGGTGCCTTCCATATCGTGGACCTCAAGCTTTCCTTTTCCCCTTACGGCAAGCGCTTTAAACTTTTTTGACCCGAGCACGGCGCCGATGCCGCCCCGGCCCAGGCTCCGGCATCCTGTTGTAATGTTGGCAAATCTGACCAGACGCTCGCCGGCCGGGCCGATCACGGCAAGCTGGGCTGCCTCATCACCGATGTCGCTTTTCAGCCACTGCTGGGTCGCGTCTGTACGCTCACCCCAGACCCGCGAGGCATCGCGCAGCTCCGCGCGCTCATTGTCAACATAGAGATACACCGGGGTTTTGCCGGCCCCCTCGATGATCACACCATCATAGCCGGCGTATTTCAGCTCAGGGGCAAAGTAGCCGCCGGCGGATGAGTGAAAAAAACCTCCGGTAAGCGGGGATTTGGTGTACACGCCGATGCGGCTTCCGGTGGGGGCAATGGTCCCGGCCAGGGGCCCGGCAAGAAAGAGCACCTTATTGTCAGGTGACAAAGGATCAATGCCCGGTGCGAGCTCATCATACAGCATCCGCGCGGCAAGGCCGGCGCCGCCGATATATTTTCTCAGCTGCCCGTTGGGGAGCTCTTCCGCTTTTACTGTTCCCTCCGTGAGGTTTACCCTGAGGATTTTCCTGGTATATCCTTTATACAGCATCGCTCTGCTCATGCGGCAACTCCTTTGGCTTCCTCATTCACCACGGCCTTGCTTTTGTCGCAGGTGGGGCATCCCTGGGGATACGCGCCGCACAGGGTATCACACGCTGCCGGGGCCTTTGAGAAAGGATTGATCTTCCTGAAAAACTTCTTTATCACGCCGGGGCGGTTGACTTTTATATCCTTGCGCACCCCTTCCTTGTCCCAGATAATCACCCGGGCCGGACAGACCTTGATGCACTTGGGGTCGCCGTTGCAGGCATCGCAGGTGTCCTTGATCTTCGGCAGAGGGAGTTCCGGCATCCCCTCCATCTCTATCTGAATATTTGAGCGGGAGGGATCAAATACTCCGAGGCGGCCTCCGGAACAGGCAAGCTCACAGAGCCTGCAGCCAACGCAGCGCTCCGGAATAACGTTTATCCGGTTAATCCTGCCGCGGAACACGCCGTGGGGGCAGGTGTCTCGGCATTCATAGCAGAGGGTGCAGGTGGCCGGTACTTCACCGATATTTCTAATGGACAGCTCCTCTTCACCTTCCGGCTTTGACTGGAACTGGTATCCCATGACGCAGTGCTCTTCCGGCGGGCATTCCGGGCAGATCTGGCAGCGGTCTGTTTTAAACGGCACCCGGTAGAGTGCCGGCTGCCCCAGCGTCACCCGATAACCGATATACCAGCAGAAATAGCGGCAGTACACCCGGTAGGCAAACAGCAGTGACCCGAGAAACATGCCGTTGGTGAGCACCTTGGTCCACACCATCGGTTTCCAGAGATTTTTCCAGTCAGGAGAGGTGATCATCTCCGCGGATGAAGCAAGCTGGAATACCCGCTCAAAGGTATAGACAACAATTATCGTCCCGACCATTATGACAGGGACATAGATGCGGTTAATCTGGGAGCGGAATTTGTCACTGATTTTAATTCCCGTATAATTTTTAAAATGCTTGAGTATGCCGTCCTGCAGTGCGCCGACCGGACAGAACCATCCGCAGAACCACCTGCCAATAAAGAACGGCAGGAGCAGGGAGCCCAGCAGCATGGCAAGGGCCCAGAACAGCAGCTCGGGGTTTTCGATGGGCCGCGCGGTCATGCCGGAAGCAAAAATCTCAAAGTACCAGACCAGAACAAACGTCTGGGTGAACATGCGCCACTTCTTGGTGGGAACGGTTATGTTTGCCTTTGCCGCAGGGTCCGGCGGGGTCTTGAAAAGCCGTATGGCAATGTACAGCGTGTAGGCCAGCAGCGGCGTCAGCATAACCCAGTCAGTTTTGGGAAGCAGCATCACTCCCTTGCCGCCCACGATCCAGTCTATGATGTCATTGGTCTGGAGCTTCCAGGATTCTGCATTGAGAGGAAAGCGGAAGGGTCTGTAGTTACCCATGCCGTATATGAAAACAAAAAACCAGAAATACGATGCTCCTTTAGTCCTGCCGTAATAGAACTCAGTAAAAAAGAGCGTCAGCGCGCACAGTCCGAGCATCAGGCACACCCAGTTGGTCACATAACCGGTCAGAATACCGCCGATATACAAAACCAGTCCCAGGAGAGCCATGTTCCGCACATGCCGGACAAATTCCTCGCGGGTAAAAGCAGTCAAAGCCATATTAGATTCCTCCTCCAAAAAGGTACTGGAACCGGGTAAGTATGTAGTGGTATTCCGACGGTGAGATGCCAAACCCCATCCTGAGATAGATGACGAATACTGCTGCGTTTATCATCTGCAGCTTGAAAAAGGCTGCGCGAGGAACGAGATTTCTTTTAAAAAAACGGTGGGCGCAGAGCAGATACAGCCCGAACCATACATATATAAATATAATAGAGGCGATCCACCAGTTTTTGGCGCTTGCTTCATTGTTCGCCCGTACCCTGCCGTACGCGGCAAGCAGCCCGGCGTTTTGCTCGGTGATGAGGGTTCCCTTTGCAAAAGAGCCGTAATCCTGCACCAGGAATTTTCCCACCAGTTCTTCCGGTTTGTTCTGCTCAATGCGCAGCCCCATGCCGATGCTTTCGTTAAACATGTCAGACATAAACCCGGTCAGAAGGGCCACCAGAATAAAAGCCAGGGAGCCCAGCCGCGCTGCCTTGGAATAGGCCCAGTCTTTAAGGACCCATTTATAAAAAACGCCGATAAGCAGCGCGCACAGCACGCCGATTATGGCGCCTACCAGTACTCCCAGAAATCTCCCGGTATAATAGCCCACCGGAAGATCGCGGAAATAGCCGCAGATGTTAATAAAGAGCGGCGGATACATGAATGTATCAAGAAAGCGGAACTTCGCATCCGCGGTGCCGAAGGTTTTGCCGAAAAAATAGCCGGGGATTATCAACTCCAGCCAGATGGCGCTCCGTATCCATCCGCCCAGTCCCTTAACCTGCCTCATGGCTGCCTCCCTTGTGCTGTATTGATATTGATGAAACCATGCGCTGTCCTCCCTATCGCGATGATGTGAGAGATGCTTTTTCAAACAGCAGTGCCACGCCGTGTAATGTTTCATTGAGGACTTTTATCTCCACGGGGTTCAGACGGTCGAGAAGGAGCTTTACATTTTCGACCTCACCGCTGCGGAAGGCATTGAGCCGTTTTTCCCCTTTAGCGGTAAGCCGGACATCTGAAACGCGCTTGTCCTTTTCATTTTTTGACCGTTCAAGATACCCCAGCTGTTCAAGCCGGCAGACCAGGTTCGTGGCGCTCTGCAGCGATATCCCCAGGGACCGACTGATGTCAGTGATGGTGACGCTCTCCTGTTCGTTGAAGAGAGAAAGCGCGCGCATTTGCATTATCGTGATTGGCAGCCGCTTGCCCTGAAAGCTCCGGCCGATGTTCAGAGAGCGGAATATCTTCTGCAGGTTGAGGTAAATGTGATCGGGCAGCCTGTCCAGGTCGGGTTCTTGTGGTAGTATCTGTGATGAGTCGGCCATTTTAATAGTTAATTCTTATAAACTTAATGTTTGTTAAATTATGTTTATTAATAACATTATATTAAATAAACATGGCACAATACTAAACATATATTAACTATTATACGGGCTCTGTCAATATTTTTTTTGCTTTGCCCCGGATACTCAGTGGCGAACAATTCAATACTTCAGACACGTTAGCGGTGACAGGAATTTTACTGAACAAAACGGCAGGATACGGCGCGGGTTGCGCTTGGGTGCGGTGGCGGCACTGAAAGAATGGGTCTGGGCAGTGAAACTGATAGCAAGAGGACTAACAACAGCATTACCCCAGCAGCGGGACAAAAACCCCCTTCTTTCCGCGCGCCGCAACAGCAGGCTCGTAGAAAGCATATTTGCGCACTGCCTGGATAAGCCGCAGCCGGTTGGTGCCGGTGATGGTGCCGCCGGGGCGGTTGAGCATGGCGGTGGCGATTTCATCAGGGCTGAAGCAACCGGTCTTAAGATACGCGGCGTAGCCGGCGGCGTCAACACTGAAGACTTTTGCCTCAAGCAGCGACGCAAGCATTTCAGCTCCGCCGTCAACAGGACCCCTGGTTTCGATGAGTCCCCGTTTTTCCATTTCCTGAAGCAGCGCCGCGATCTTTTTGCTCCGGCAGATGACATCGTTCCAGCCCCATTCTTCGGACATGGTCTTGCCGAAGGTGACGTCAGAAAGCCTGGCCGTGTAAGAGGGGTAACACAGCAGGCAGCCGAGGTTGAGCGCTGAAAAATTTGTGTTGCCGCCGGGGATTTCCTTGATAGTCCCGTCAAACAGCTCAACCGATGGTATCCCGAGAGCATAAAAAAACCGCTTTATATCTTTTTCCTCAAGGCCAAGCCGCTGCAGCTGCTGGTCAACGCCGGTATAGGTGTTGGCGAAAAAGCAGTTGAGCCCGATCAGAAAGGTGATGTTTCCGGTCAGCTCCCGGCAGCGCTCTTTTGCAACCGTGCCATGCTCGGCAAGGTACTGGGCTTTGCGGATGGCCTCCATGTGGCAGGACGTGCCGACCACGGCAATACTTCTGCCCGCGACCGGCAGGCGCGCCAGCTGCGGGGTAACTGTGGGCTTGGTGTACGCGCAGGCAATTGCGTCCGCGGGGGATGCAGCGACGCGCGGCTTTGTGTGGGAGCAGTAGAACAGATCGTGGGCCTTGTCCGTCAGCAGCGCTGCGTCAATATGCCCCTGCTCGAACAGGTAGGCGAGCAGCGCGGTGGTCGCGCCTCCCCAGTAGGAGCGGCCGCGGATCGCCTCGTTTACTACCCGCTCAAGGCATATATGCGTGTAGCAGCCGATAAGGTTGTCGCGCTGCTCAGCCCCGTTTTTGCGGGCCACTTCACGCTCAATGGCAGCGTAGGGCATTTCAGTGCGCGGGCACATTTCCACGCATATCCCGCAATCAGTGCAGTCATCTGCCACCGCGGGTATGGAATGCTCAGAGAGGGATATGGCATTAACCGGGCAGGCGGCAACGCACATGCCGCAGCCGCTGCAGGCTTTACTTTCGACGACGGTTGCTATATTCTTCATTCGGTACTTACTAAAACATGCGTGGGAAAAAGTAAAGATTAATTCTAACCAAAGATAGTTAAAATTTGTTGTTCGGCTTCTGGTTCATTTGTTCGGGCTACATGCTCGCAATACATGCTTGCTTGTTTTTGTCAGAACCTTTGCTTGCACCGCCCGTAACTGTTTTCACCAGAAGCCTAACATTACAAAACGTGAGAACAAAATTTGCCGATTTATATGGGTAAAGAATCTATGCCTAACAGGTGGAGGATTTTTGCATGAACCATGAAACCATACCGTCAATTCTGCTCAGCACGCTGGGTATTAAAAAAAACGGCATTGCTCTGAAGCAGTCAAAAGAAGAACCGGCAGGCATCGAAGCATACGCGGACATGAACAATATCTGCTACATGATGGCGGAGGCTATGGAAGAGCAGAAGACCTTCTACACGACCCTGAAGGATCACGTCTGCACGCTGGGCTGCGCGGCAACCGGGCTTGATCCGGTGCTCGCGCAGATGAGCGATGAAGAGCGCACGGCAAGCGACGAATTTCACACCTCCTCGATAAATATTTTCCCCAGCGAGGAGATTCAGAACAGAGCCGAGCAGCAGGCAGCCGCACTGTTTCCGAAATTTCAGGAAGAGTATCGGGCGGTTATCATCGGGCCGCTCGGCAGTGTGCCTGACCCTGATGCGCTGCTCTTGTTCGGCACCCCTGAGCAGATCCACCTGCTGACGCGCGCCTACTGCTATGCCACCGGGAACATCATCAAAGGCTTTGCCGGCATGGGCGCCTGCCGGATGCTCCTGCCCCGGGTCATCATTAACAAGGAGCCGGTCTTCACCATCAGCGACCGCGCCTGGCGCAGGGCTTTCAGCCTCGCGCCTGATGAACTTACTCTGGCGACACCTTTGGACAAGCTGATCATCATGCTGGAAAACCTTGAGCAGTCACAGCTCTAACAGGCTGTTGAAAAACACCCATCTGCTGCGTTGCGCTCATCCTTCGTCATTGCGACGTACTATTAGGGTACGCCTCATTCCTCGTGATTTCGCGCGCCTTGCATCTGAATGTTTTTGACCAGCCGGTGAAAAACAACTTTTTCAACAACCTGCTATTAAAATGTTTCAGATTTCTGTTTCTGCAGGGACAGCAGCCAGAACAGGGCCGCAAGCAGGAAATAGGAAAGAGCGACTTCCCCGTGCAGATGCCCCGGCGCGTTCCACGGCAGATATATTTCCCCTGAAGGCAGTACCGAGTGCATGAGACCGCACAGGGTCAGCCCCGCGCACACCAGCGCGTATGCTGCGCAGCGCCGCAGTTTCCGGTCAATGAGTGAAGAAAGCATCCCGCCCCAGAGCATCGCCGAGAGGATAAACCCGTTGCCGAGTATCGTGAGTGTCTGGAAGAGCGTCTTCAGATCAGGCGGCAATGTTTCAGGAGAGATTTTCAGCCGGCTGAAAAACTGCCCGAGCAGCACCACCATGAGGTTTGCGATGGTGGGGAAAAAGGTGCAGGTAACTGCCGCGGAATACTTTGCCGGCACTGATGCATAGGCCTGTGACACGATTTCAAATCCGACAAATATGAAAATCGGCGCCAGCACCGCCTTGGGGATGAGGCCGGTGATGAGCGACATAATGCCGGCCATTGCTCCCAGGCCGATAAAAAGTCCGGTCGCCAGAGTATACCACCAGGTCGCGCCCATTTTTTTGTAGGCCGGATGGCCGATATAGGGCGTGGTCTGCGCCACGCCGCCGAAGAAGGCGGCAATTAGGGTTGAGAATGCCTCGGTGAGCAGTATGTCCCGGGCGCGGTAATCATCGCCGGCCAGGCGGGCGCTCTCGGTGTTATTGATGCCGCCGATGATGGTAATGATGCCGAACGGTATGGCAAGCGGGAGGTACTTGAGCGTTTCCGGCAGCGCAGAGAAAAACCCGGCGCTGAAATGCGGCAGGGCCGCGTGCATGGCAAACTCCGGCGGCTGGTACGCCAGGATATAGCCGCCTGCCCCCAGCGCGGTATAGACCAGCGTTCCGATGACCACCGCGACAAAAATTCCCGGCAACCGGTACGGTAGTTCCATTTTGCCGATCAGCACGTAAAACATAATTCCCATCGCCACCATGCCGGCGACGGGAACGGTAAAGATTTCAATGAGCGGCAGGAAGCCGAGAAACAGGAGCCCGATGCCGGCGATTGAGCCCAGAAGTCCGGCCGTGGGAATAAAGCGCTGCATTGCGGCGCCGCAGAACGAAATGCCTGTTTTTACCACGCCGATGAGGAAAAGATTTGCCATGCCGATCTTCCAGGCAAGCTCCGCATCATTGGTTGCGAGATAGGCCGGCCCGAGCACGGCATAGGCAATGCCGATGGTTGACGGCGTATCAAGCCCCAGCGGCATGGCGGTCACATCAGCGCGCCCGGTTTTTTTTTGCAGGCGGCGCGCCAGGATGGTATACGTCAGGTCGCCGAACAGCACGCCGAGCGCAGTGCCCGGGATCATGCGGAAGAGCACCAGCTCAGCAGGATAGTGAAAGGTGAAAATAAGAATGGAGCTTAAAAACACCAGGTTTCCCACATTGTCCAGCAGCAATGCCAGAAACGCGCTCATGTTGCCCCAGAAGCTGTCCTGCTGGCTGGCGGCGGTCATGTTGTTCTCACATCCTTCAGTATCCGTGCAACAGCCTGGATAAAATTAAACCCTGCCCGTTCTGCTGCGGCCACAAAGCCGCTGTCCGGGGCGATGCAGGGGTTCGCATTGACCTCAAGCACAAACGGATTGCCCGCTTCATCCACCCTGAAATCAACCCGGGCATAGCCGCGCAGGCCGAAAACCTGCCAGCAGGTTTCAGCGAGCGCGCTGATCCTGTCAAGCAGGGGCCGGTCTTCTTCAGGGAAGGAGAAGCAGCGCTGCGTGTGCTGATATTCAAATGACGCTTCATCCCATTTGGCGCGGTAGCCGACCACGCGCTGTTTGCCGCAAGGATAGTCGACAAATTTGATCTCTGCCGGCGGCAGGACCCCGGGCCCGCGCTCACCGGCAAGCAGTGAGAGATTGAATTCCCGGCCGTCAATGTAGCGCTCGGCAAAAAACTCCCGCTTCCAGGCATTCTGCCGCTGCGCAATTTCCCGGCACAGGTGATTGCAATCAGCCGGGGTGATGATTGAATCCTCATCAAGGCCCACGGATGCGTGCTCCCACACCGCTTTAATGATACAGGCGCAGCCGTTCAAGCTGGCCTGTTCCTCCGGCGCATCCGCTGCAAGCCAGGGCGGCGTGGGAATGCCCCGGTCCCGCATGAGGCGCTTGGCAAGAAGCTTGTTTGAAGTGAGATACATGGCGCTGGCCGGCGCGCCGGTGTAGGGGATCCGCAGATAGTCAAGCAACGCGGGGGCCAGATGAATCAGCTGCCCCTGCCCGTCAATGCCTTCCACGAGATTGAAAACAAGATCAGGAGAGAGCGACCGCAGTGATTGGGCGGCTGACTGGAGGTCGAGGGAGAAGGGCAGCGCGCGAGCATCATGTCCCAGCCCGGCCAGAGCGCGCAGGATTGCTTCAGCCTGGACCAGGGTGTCCTGCTCTTCCGTGCCGGCGCCTTCAGGAATCAGTGCGTGAAGGACAGCTATTTTCATGTCAGCGGAGCGTGCCCTCAGAAACCGCGTATGCCTGCAGGATGGCTTCCGCGAAGAGCCGTTGGTTGTGCTGCGTGGTGGCGCGCGCACGGCCCATGCGCTGCCGGGCTGAGTGCATGATCATGGCAATAAGTTCCTGATAGGAAGTGCCTGCAAGGCGGCAGAGGATGGGGAGGTCTGAGTGTACGGGATGCAGGCCGGCGAGCGGATTCACCTCTATGAAGTTCGGCACTCCCGCGGCATCTGCGCGCAGGTCCACGCGGCCCCCGTCCCGGCAGCCGAGCCCGCGCCAGCAGGCAAGCGCAGTGTCCTGTGCCGCACGTGCTGTTTTGTCATCGGCCAGCAGGTAGCTGACGCGCTCCTCGTAGTGCTCCTTGTTCAGATAAGAATATACCTCAGGTTCGGCGTCAGGGTTCAGCACAACCTCCATGACGCCGATGGCCCGGGCATACGCTCCGGTGCCGACAATGCCCACGGTAAACTCGCGGCCGGGGAGAAATGTTTCAACCAGCACCGGCTGCCGGTATTTTTCCAGAAGCTTCCGGCAGGCGCTCTCCAGTCTTTCCCGGGAGCTCACCTTTGATGCAGCGGATATGCCTTTGCCGGTTCCCTCGGCAACCGGCTTGATAAACACGGGAAGAGCAAGCTCGATGGTTTTATAATCTGCCGCAATCTCTATCACGGCAAAGTCAGGCGTCGGGATGCCGAGGTCGCGGATCACGCGCTTGGTCACGGCTTTGTGCAGGGTGAGGGAAAGCACCAGGGGATCGGAAAAGGTGCAGGGAATGCCCCAGGCTTCAAGAAGCGCCGGCACCACGGCCTCGCGGCCAAAGCCTCTCAGGCCTTCAGCAATATTAAATACCAGGTCCCAGCGGCAGCCGGAAGCCAGGCGCTCTACCAGGCTGCGGACATTGCCGATGCGCTCGGTCTGATATCCCAGGGCAAGCAGGGCCTGCTCAAGGGCGTCAATGGTTTCGGGCTTATCAAACTCCGCGGTCTCTTCCTCGCTGTACCCTGCGGCGAGATAATCGTCCCGCAGGTCATAGGTGATGCCAATCTTCATACCGTATCCCGGTAATTTATTTTCACAGTATATACTCAGCGTTTTCAGCGCTTTGCGGTTATTTACAACCCAGCGTGCCGCCTGGGTCCGGATAGCGGCAGGTAGTGCCCGCATAATTTTTGAGCAGCAGGTCATCCTGCTCCCGCCCGACCACATAATCAGGGACCAGTGGGATTTTGCCGCCGCCGCCCGGCGCGTCCACCACAAACGTGGGAACAGCATACCCGGTTGTATAACCGCGCAGGCCGTGAATAATCTCCAGGCCTTTTTCCACCGGGGTGCGGAAGTGGGCAGAGCCGTGAATGGGGTCGCACTGGTAGAGATAATAGGGCTTCACCCGCACGCGCAGCAGCCCGTGCATCAGCTCTTTCATGACGGCGACGCTGTCATTGACACCGGCAAGCAGAACCGTCTGGCTGCCGAGCGGGATTCCCGCGTCTGCCAGGCGGCCGCAGGCCTGGCGAGCTTCAGGGGTGAGTTCCTCCGGGTGGGTGACATGGATGCTCAGCCACAGCGGATGAAAGCGCTTGAGCAGGCGGGTGAGGGAGGAGGTGATGCGCTGCGGCAGCACCATCGGCGCCTTGGTCCCGATGCGGATGAACTCCACATGGGGAATGCGCTGCAGCCGCGACAGCAGCCACTCAAGACTTTCGTCTTCAAGGGTCAGCGGGTCCCCGCCCGAGAGCAGCACATCCCGGATGGCCGGCTGCGCAGCAATATAGGAAAGCGCCTGCTCCCAGTGCGCCTGCATGTGGGAGTCTTTTATTTCATTGCCCACCATGCGCGAGCGCGTGCAGTAGCGGCAGTGCGTAAAACAGAACCCGGTGACCAGAAACAGCACGCGGTCAGGATAGCGGTGAACAATGCCGGGCACCGGGCTGGCCTTGTCTTCCGCGAGCGGGTCGCTCGCTTCTCCGGGAGCTGTTATGAATTCATCATAGGCCGGCACCACTGTGCGGCGCAGCGGCTGCAGCGCATCAATGCCGTCGATGAGGCTTGCATAATAGGGCGTGATGCTGACCGGCAGCTGGCCGGCATGCTCGGTGAGCGCGCTGCGCTCGTTTTCAGAAAGCATTATAACGCGGGAAAGTCCAGCCATATCAGTGATGCGGTTGCACAGCTGCCAGTGCCAGTCATTCCACTCGGCGCTGGTGATATGCGGATAGAAGCATTTATAAAATGTCCGTGACCGGGAGCTTATTTTGAAATTGATAAAAGAACGTGTCGGCTGGCCGGCAATCTGACCGGTTTTTTCAGGCTGGGGCAGGAGAAATGGCTGCGCATAGCGCGGCGGGCTTAGAGATTTATTTGCGAGGGACAGTTTCGCGAGGCGTCTCATTCTACCGGGAGGTTCAGCTGCCTGGCTGGGAGGTTCTGCAGCATCGTCACTTATAACGTGGTTTTTCTTCATGGGAAAGTGCTCCTCCTGGTATTTATGCAAAGCTGCCTACAACATGTTATTTACCGTTATTAAGATTCATTTGCTATTTTTTGCTATTCCCTACTTCATATTTTTTTTACTGTCAAGAAAAAAGTAGCATTATTTTCACCAAAAGAGCATTTTTTTTTACATTCTACTATAATCCTGACTTTTGTAAAAAAATAGTCAACAGGTTTGTAAAATTGAGATTATATGCCGGCGGGCAGATTGTTGGTCGAAACAGCATTTGCCGCGTGCAGATAAAAGCTCATGAACTTCCGCATGGCGCTGAACAACCTGAGAAAATATGTCCTGCAACAGGATTTTTGCGGGTCAAGGGTCATGGGACAAGGGGCAAGTCATAAAGCAAAGTTTTGAGTGGCGAGTTGTAGGTAATGGCGATCAGTAGTCAGCTTCCACGTTCCACTTTTCCCATTTCACCATTCCCCGTTATTTAGTCTTGCAAAACACTGTTGTGTATGATACTTTTAATTTTGTAGGAAATAAATATTATTATCATACCATATAATAAACCGGAGGAAATTACTATGCCCGTCGTTACAACCTCAAAAAGGGGACAGATTGTTATTCCCCGGGACGTGCGCAAGCAGCTCCGGATTATTCCGGGCAAAAGGCTTCTGATTAAAGCAGAAGGGGACCATGCCATTATAACCCCGCTGCCGGATGACCCGGTAGAACATTTCTGTGGTATTTTTGCCGGCAAGCCGTCTCTTACCAGGGCGTTGCTTGAAGAGCGCAAGGCGGAAAGAAAACATGAAGCAAAAAAGAGTACTCGATAGTTTCGCTCTGCTTGCGTATTTGAACAATGAGGCGGCGGTTGAAAAAGTCAGAAAGCTGCTGGCGGAGGCGCAGCGCGCGCGCCAGGGGGAAGAAGCCGCGCAAGCAGGGGCTTCGCTGTTAATGAATGAAATAAATGTTGGCGAGACCTACTATATTCTTTCTCGATCACGTGGGGCTGAAAAAGCCGACTATTTTCTTGAAACAATACTTCCCGGACTTCCCATTACAGTGGTTGCGAACGGTTTTGAAGATATTGTCGCCGCCGCCCGCATCAAGGCAGCGCACCCCCTTTCCTATGCGGACTGTTTTGCCGTAATGACCGCACAGCAGCATAAAGCCGCCATTATAACCGGTGACCCTGAGTTTAAAACAATCGAGCACCTGGTTACGGTAGAGTGGCTGCGGTAAAGCCGAAAATGGTGTCAATTAAAGAAGGCCCCTTTTACAATTGCAAGGAGTCCGCCGCAGCGGACGACGCGGCAATCTCAGCATAGCATCTGTTTTTCTGTCATCTATATACTGTCCTCTGTTGTCTCTCTTCTGTTCTCTGTCATCTTTTAATACGATTTTTATTGCGATAAAAACTGAAAATTTATATGATTGTGTAAAATCTCCTATACAATTTCAGGAGAAGCTATGGAACCACGGACGTCACGAAAAATTTCCCAGCGATCTTTAAAATAAAAAGGTAAAAAGGCACAATTTTACCCGTATGATAGAGAAACAAATTTCAGGAGATAAACTTGCCGATTTCTGCCGTCGTAATCACATAAGAAGGATTTCTCTGTTCGGCTCGGCTCTTCATGGTGAGATGCGGCAAGACAGTGATATCGATCTGCTTGTGGAATATGAGGAAACCCATGTTCCCGGCTTTTTTGCCTTGTGCCGCATGGAAAATGAGTTGAGCGATTTGCTGGGACGCAAGGTTGATCTGCGTACCCCCCAGGAGCTGAGCCGGTATTTTCGTGATGAGGTTGTCCGGACAGCCGAGGTGCAGTATGAAGCCTGAAGATAGAATCAGGATACAGCATATGCTCGATGCAGCACAGGAAGCATGTGAATTTATGGGAGACGTTTCTTTTGAAGAATTTAAAAACAACCGACTGCTGGCGAATGGCATTGTGCGTTCTTTTGAGGTAACCGGGGAGGCTGCATCACAAATGTCATCTGCGTGGAGAGAAAGTCATGGGCAAATTCCGGGCATGGCGCGATATTATTTCCATGCGCAACCGTCTTGTTCATGCTTACTTCGACATCAATTACAGTGTGGTGTGGCGGACTGTTAAAGAGGACTTGCCGCAATTTATTAAACAATTAAAACAAATTCTCGAGCAATAAAACGATCATTGCGAGCATCTGACCCCGGCGCTGCGCTTCGGGGTTGTTCATGAAAGAAACTTTTCTCAGGAGACCCCTCTTATATCCCCCCTTGCCATTAAGGGGGGAAACAGGGGGGTGTCATTGCATGCATGAACGGAAGTTTCTTGGGAGGAGTCCGCAGAAGCCGCTCGCCGACATACGGCACCACATGCAGCTGTGCTCTGAGAAAGTTCATTTTCTTACCGTATGACTATTTTATATTGAGACGAAGTGGTAGATCCCCAGAGAATCAAAAAACGGGCGCTTTTGCCAGTTTTACCCGGTTTTATGCAAACCTGAAGTCACTTGTTGACATAGAATCATCATTGGCATATCATACCAATAATGAAAGCTGCGCTAAAAAGACATGATAAAATCATTGATGAGCTGGGGAATATTATTGAAATAACCCTCTGGCAGCTGCCGTGTCGTTCAAAGGATAAACCGCACGGATACAAGTACTCACTGGTTTATATTGCAGACGGCCAGCGCATCGTCGGCTATGATAATGCCGAGGGCAAAGGAGATCACAAGCATATAAAAGGTTTATCCAGCCTATATGCATTTACGAGTCTTAAAAAACTGGCACAGGACTTTTATGAGGATATAGATAAATTTAAGAAGGGACTATTATGAGGGTAAAAAAAATAAAAATAGGATTTAAGGATTTAAAATCAGCACTTAATGATTTCGTTAAAACCGGAGAAGCCCTTGAGCGAGGCCTGAAAGTAAAAAAAGAAGCCGGAATGTATTTTACCAGTTTCGAGGCGTTCAGAAAGGCGCTCACGCCCAGACGGATAGAACTGCTGCATATTATCAAAATCAAAAGACCTTCCTCAATTAATGAACTTGCGCGCGTTGCAGGCCGGGACATTAAAAATATTGCAGGTGATGTCAGGTATCTGGAAAGCATCGGGTTGATAGAAATTAAGGAGGGCAGCCGCAAGGCCTCTCCGGTCATCAATTATGACCGCATAGCCTTTGAAATTGCTGTATAGACCAATTTGCAAAATATTGAGGCCGTGAATACAGCTTTGCTGTTTTTTAAATCACTTATTAAGGGTTTGACACTAATCCGCTTGAAATCAATCAGGAAATAAATCCCTTCTCCCCTTAATTAAATGAGATGTGAAGATGTGATTCCTATTTCGCAGGGATGGAATAATTGGCTAAAGTCGGACCGATTGCTGGTGCGGTTTAATATGATCTAAAAAAGAGGACAACAGCGCCCTATTATTAATAGGTGACTATCACTCTTTCCTTTCACTGGCAATCTGCGCAGAAGCCACCGCCGACATACGGCACCACATGCAGCTGTGCTCTGAGAAAGTTCATTTTCTTACCGTATGACTGTGTTATATTGAGACGAAGTGGTATATCCCCAGAGAATCAAAAAACGGGTGCTGTCCCCATTTTCCTGCAACTCGCTGTTTTAAAATAAATCGGCGCTGACGGCAGATTCAGAATGACCATGGAGTTAAGTGACAATATAAGGGATATAACCATTTCCGGGATACGGCAGAGGCATCCCGAGTACTCGGAGGAGACGGTCAAGGAAACCATCATTAGATATATGCATGGTGAAGATTTATATAAAAAAATCTTCTCAAGCAATTTAGATTCACACTGACCGCTATATGTTGATAGCTTAGTTTATAGCATTGCTGGTCAGTCTCTTAACGGAAGTAACAAAAGCTGCAACAGTAACAGACTTGTTAAGAATCAGAAAATAGGCGCTGTCCCCATTTTTTCTTGTCCAGGCTATCCTGCCCATAGGACAAATTGGCTGCAAGCAGAATGTTAATGACCGTCATTAAGATGAAATTTATTTTTCCCCGGTTCATATTTTCACTCTCTTAAGTTTTTATTTCAAGGGCGTCGTTCTCCACAATTCTCTGCCATGGGTGCCGTCGTTGGCTGAAAAGTAGACGCTGCCGTCGGCCACAGTGAAACCCGCAGGCGATGAGCTGCCGTCAGGGTTTATGTCAGCAATCATAAAAGTACCGGTTTCGGTGCCGTCGCTTACCCACGGCTCTTTACCGTGAACGCCGTCAGTGGCACTGAAGTAGAGCTTCCCGTTGATAGCAGTGAAATCACCGGGAGAAAAATCTCCGTAGGGGTTTATATCCTTCACCATGAAGGTGCCGGCCTCGGTGCCGTCACTTTTCCACAGTTCCAGACCGTGTATTCCATCATCAGAGGTGAAGAACAGGGTGCCGTTGACGTTGGTTAAGTTGGTGGCAATAAGGGATTTAACTAAAACCGTGCCGGCTTCAGTTCCGTCGCTCTTCCACAGGCCGAAGATAGCACTGAAGTAAAGCGTACCGTTGACATCGGTCAGAAGCGAGAGGTATGAGTCACCATTCAGGTTTATGTCTTTCACCATGACGGTGCCTGACCATGTTCCGTCACTCTTCCAAAGCTCGCGCCCATGTGTGCCGTCATTGCCGGTAAAGAAAAGTATTCCGTTAACATCAGTTAGATTTGCGGGGTTTTCGACAAATTTCTTCAGCATGAATGTGCCGATCCTTGTGCCGTTGCTCTTCCATAAACCAAATTCAGGAGGGGAGGAGTCGAAATAAGAATAGTCGGTAAAGAAGAGCACGTCGTTTGCACCGGTAAGTTGTCTGGCGCCGCCCATTAAAGCGGCACGAGGATTTACCAAATAACAGGCCCTTGGTCTTACCAGCCTTGTGCCTAACCATGTCCCGTCGCTCTTCCAAAGCTCCGGCGCGAGCGGGAAAAGGAGGTTGTTACTAATGGTATTTCTCAAAAAGAAGAGTTCCCCGCTGACATTGGTGAAGCTTCCAAAGACATTGGTGTAACTTCCAAATATTCCTTTATTGCCAAAGTCCTTCACTATTTTTGTGCCGGCCTCGGTCCCGTCGCTTTTCCATAACTCTCCCAAAGCCTGGAAGTAGAGCAGCTTGTTAACGCGAATGAGGTCAGTAGTGTAGCTATTCTTAAACATCATTGTGCCTGCTTCCGTACCGTCACTTTTCCACAATGTCTGCTCACCATTAATGCCGTCGTTCGCCGTAAAAAAAAGCTCTCCGTTAAGGTTTGTCAACATAGAAGGTTTTGACCAGCCTTCTTTTCGTATTGCTTTTACGAGTACTGTCCCCGCTTCGGTACCGTCGGTTTTCCAGAGATTACTGATGGAGAAGTATGTGTCATAGTTGTTATAAGCAATAAAATACAGCCATTTCCCGGCATTGGTGAGATCAGAAGGGGCAACTCCGTCTTTAACCATAACCGTGCCGGCCTCTGTCCCGTCGCTTTTCCACAGTCCGCCGTCAGTACTGAAGTAAAGCTTCCCGTCAAAGCCGGTTAAATAACCAGGGGTGGAATCCCCGTAGGGGTCAATGTCCTTTACCATGACCGTGCCGGCCTCAGTGCCGTCTGTTTTCCATAGTTCGTAGCCGGAAAGCGTGGTATAAGCAGAGAAGAAGAACGTATTGTTAATGGCAGCAAAATTATTAAGAGCGAAGGGAAATCCATTGCCATCCGGGTTGATGTCCTTAACCATGGTTGTTCCATCTGCAGTTCCATCACTGGTCCACAATTCATTTCCGTGAATGCCGTCATTTGCACTAAAGTAGAACCTGGTCCCGGCAGTGCTAAGCATCTCGGCAAACCACATTTCAGGGACATCCTATAATGCTCCTGTCAAGAGAAAAGTTAAAAAAATAAAAACCGTCGTCATTTCAATGCGATAAATTTCGCGTCTGATTTTAGACGCACCACTACCGTTGTTTCGTTTTGAACGC
>Ga0172368_10002914_pt1 | contig 21309 bp, 14 predicted proteins | sample Lak11m_FD_114540 | JGI IMG/M metagenome (GOLD analysis project Ga0172368, IMG submission 114540) | Freshwater microbial communities from Kabuno Bay, South-Kivu, Congo - kab_022012_11m | ecosystem: Environmental > Aquatic > Freshwater > Lake | place: Democratic Republic of the Congo: South-Kivu...
AGGAAACCATGGCCATGAGAGACCGAATAGGAGAAATGCTTATAAAAGCGGGGATAATTACCACCTTAGAGCTGGATCGAGCGCGAGACTACCAGCGTCAACATGGCGGACGCATATCTCATGCCTTGATACAGCTTAACATTCTGAGCGAAGACGATCTCCTTGAATTTTTGTCTCGTGAATTCGGTTTGCCCACTGTATCCCTAGATGAGATCGATTTTGATCCCCGTGCGTTGAAACTGATTCCAGCTCAGACTGCTCGAAAGTACCGAGCCATCCCTTATCGGGTGCACGATTCCACTTTACAGGTTGCTATGTCGGACCCGACTGATTTTAGGGCCATAGACGACTTGAAGTTCCGAACCAACCTTGTCGTCAATGTCAGCATAGCAACCGACTCGCAGATTAGAAACGCCCTTGATAGATTCTACGGCACTGGCATAGAAGCCCAGGAAATGCTTGCCGATTTTCGCAGCCAATTCCCTGATATCAGCGAAGCGGATCAGGCAGATTTGGATGCGCTCGATTCCGCCAAAGCTGCTGAACAGGCGCCGGTGGTGAAATTTGTAAATCTGATGCTTCGTGAAGCCATTTCACGGCGAGCTAGCGACATTCATATCGAACCGTACGAGAATTCCTTACGGGTAAGATTTCGCATCGATGGTGTGCTGTACGAAGTCCTTAAGCCTCCGCTGTCTTTGAAGAATCCAGTAGTCAGCCGTGTTAAGATCATGTCCCGCTTAGATATAGCCGAAAGGCGACTTCCGCAAGATGGACGTATAAAACTCAAACTTTCCAATGAACGGGAGATGGACTTTCGTGTATCTTCTCTGCCCACTCTGTTCGGAGAAAAAGTAGTTCTTCGGTTGCTGGATAAAACCAACTTGCAGCTTGATATGACCAGGTTAGGGTTTGAGGAAGAGCCGCTTCAGGTCTTTAAAGGTTCCATTCACAAGCCCTTTGGCATGATATTGGTGACAGGCCCCACAGGTTCCGGAAAGACCACGACCCTATACAGTGCGCTGCATGAACTCAATTCTCCCGAGGTGAACATTTCGACCGCGGAAGATCCTGTGGAGTTCAATCTTCAAGGGATCAATCAGGTGCAGGTCCACGAGGAGATCGGTTTTACGTTTGCGGCTGCCCTGCGTTCATTTTTGAGACAGGACCCTGACATCATTATGGTTGGGGAAATTCGGGACCTCGAGACGGCGGAAATAGCCATCAAAGCAGCCCTGACTGGCCACCTCGTTCTGTCCACCCTTCACACCAATGACGCGGCTCAGACCGTCAATAGGCTCATTAATATGGGAGTGGAACCATTTCTTGTGGCCAACTCGGTCAACTGCATCATCGCGCAAAGGCTAGCAAGAAAGCTTTGTCTAAAATGTCGGGGCCAAATAGAACCGCCAGCTGAGGCCTTGAGGGACCTCGGCATCAAGATGGAAGAGATTGGTACTTTCCCAGTGTACGAGGCGCGAGGATGCGAAGAATGCGGCAATACTGGCTTCAAAGGACGAGTAGCCCTTTATGAAGTTATGCCTATAGGTGAAGAACTCAAAGAACTCATTCTGGCCGGCGCCCCTGCTACAGCGCTGAAACGAGAAGCGATTCGTTTGGGTATGGACACGCTTCGTATGGCCGGACTTAATAAACTAAGAAAGGGTGTCACCACGATAAATGAGGTCATCCGTAGCACCATGGCCGACTAAGCCGTCGGGATTCCAGCAATGTAAGGAGCAAGGCTAGTGGCGAACCTCCATGATTTTCTGAAGGAGATGGTGGAGCGAGGCGCATCCGATCTGCACATATCGGCCGGCCTTCCCCCTATGATTCGGTTGAGGAATAAACTTGTTCCCCTTGAATTCCCACCGTTGTCAGCTCAGGACACGGCCAAGCTCTGTTATAGCGTCCTGACGCAGTCTCAAAAACAAAGGCTCGAGGAGGAACAAGAGATTGACTTTTCTTTCGGGCTCAGGGGGCTAAGTCGGTTTCGCGCGAACTTGTTCACTCAGCGAGGAAGTATTGCTGGGGCTTTTAGGGCGATTCCGCAAGAGGTTCCGAGCTTCGAAGTCTTGGGGCTTCCCCGAGTTGTAGAAGAATTATGCAAGAAACCCCGAGGATTAGTCCTGGTGACCGGGCCTACCGGTTCGGGTAAGTCCACCACCCTTGCCGCTATGATTGAGCGCATAAATAGCACTCGTCAGGAGCACATTGTAACCGTTGAGGACCCTATAGAATATCTCCACCGTCACAAGAAATGCATCGTCAACCAGCGAGAGGTTCATCAGGATACAAAGAGCTTTCATGCTGCTTTGAGGTCTGTGCTGCGGCAGGATCCTGATGTCGTGTTAATAGGAGAAATGAGGGATGTCGAGACCATCGAAGCAGCGCTTACTGTCTCCGAAACAGGACATCTCACCCTTGCCACTTTGCACACTAATTCCTGTGTACAAACTATTAACCGTATCATCGACGTCTTTCCCGCGGACCAACAGCCGAGGGTTCGGACTCAATTGAGTTTTGTGCTTGAGGGCGTCCTAGCGCAGCTTTTGCTCCCTTCCCGCGACGGTACTCGGAGAGTGATGGCTATGGAGGCTCTTGTGCCGAACGCAGCGGTACGAAATCTTATAAGGGAGGACAAGGTACATCAGCTTTATACGCAGATGCAGGTGGGACAGACCTCGTCTGGTATGATCACCATGAATCAGTCGCTGGCGTTTCTATGCCAAAAAGGACTGATTAGCAGTGAGTCAGCACTCGAGCTTTCCTCTTATCCTGACGAACTACGATCTCTTATGGGAACCGGGGGGAAAAGATAATGGATGCTTGGGGATGTTCGCGGGCAGGTGACGCAACCATCGTATATTGTGGAATCTGCATCGAGGAGAATTGATCATGCCAGAGTTCGTGTGGAAAGCGCGCTCATCAGCAGGAATGGCCGTTAAGGGAGAAATGACAGCCCCTAATGAATTTACCGTCATGGCCCGCCTCAAGCGCATGAAATTAGTCAACATCAAGGTAAAGAGAAAACCCAAGGACATTTTTGAGAATGTTGCTTTCCTGCAGCCCAAAGTACCTACAAAAGAGATCGTTATTTTCACTCGTCAGTTCGCAACGATGATAGACGCTGGTCTTCCATTGATTCAGTGCCTCGAGATTTTAGCCAATCAACAGCAGAACCGGACTTTCAAGAGGGTCTTGACTGAGATCAAGCAAAGTGTTGAAGGCGGGAATACTTTAGCCGATTCGCTCAAGAAGCATCCCAAAATATTCGACGATCTCTTTGTAAATCTAGTACGGGCTGGCGAGACGGGGGGCGTTCTGGATACCATATTGAGAAGGCTCTCTACTTTTTTAGAGAAGTCAGAGGCTCTTAAGCGCAAGGTAAAAGGTGCGATGGTTTATCCATTGGTGATGCTGGTGGTGGCTGTTGCGGTGGTTGCGATTTTATTGGTTTTTGTCATACCCGTGTTTAAAGAAATGTTTGCGGGAGCTGGCCAGCAGCTACCCGGCCCTACCCTTTTTGTCATAGGACTGAGCGAGTTCGTCAGAAACTACATAATTTACATGATAGTGGTCATAGGCATGTTAGGCTATGCATTACGGCGGTACTACAGTACCGTTAATGGGCGGCTCGTCTTTGATTCACTCGCCCTAAAAACGCCTGGCTTGGGGGGCCTGATCCAAAAAGTTGCGGTAGCGAGATTCTGCTCAACCCTAGGGACTATGCTCTCAAGCGGAGTTCCCATCATGGACGCTCTAGCTGTAACTGCCAAAACAGCAGGCAACCTCGTTGTTGAAAAGGCGGTAGTGAGTGCGAGAAAGGCGGTTGCCGAAGGCCGCTTCATGGCAGACCCACTTACGGAAACCGGAGTTTTTCCCGGTATGGTGACGAGGATGATAGCTGTAGGAGAAGCCACGGGCGCGCTCGATGCCATGCTGGCAAAGATTTCCGAGTTCTATGAATCTGAAGTAGATACAGCGGTTCAGTCACTTACACAACTACTCGAGCCTATCATGATCGTTTTTCTAGGCGGCATCTGCGGAGGGATGGTCATTGCCATGTATCTTCCTATCTTCTCAATGGCTGGCGCGATTTCAGGAGCCCGATAAGGCTCTCTGTATATAGCTATTGTCGAAAGCAACCGCGAATTGCACATGCATTAGTCCCTTTGTGATTCCCGTGAAAACGGCAATCCGGGAATCCTAGATGCCGATCGCGTCGGGCATGGCGAGGCATGACCCGAAGCGGTAATTCCACAAAGCGCCAACATCTTCAAGGTGGCCTGAACGGTCATGGAAGAGGTTGCGAACACAGTTTTTGATTCCGACATAACCTTAGCGAAACGCTATATCTCCCTCTGACGGTACATGATCAGCCTCAAAAATGGTTTATGAGGTGAGGGGTTTGGCCTGCCTGATGTGCTCTGACGCTTGACTTTTCGTGTGGAAGAGGATAAATACGCAATCTAACTTAGGAAACGGTCAGGAGGCGCGATAGATTGCCTGTTAATTCACCAGCAGAGTCCAAGGCGAGCATTGCATCGCTTGTGGAGATACGTCGCAGAAAGGTTCATGAATTTATCGAGGCTGGGCTCAACCCCTATGCTGCAGGTTTTGCACCTGATCTGACTTCTGCCGAATTTGCTACGCGATTCGGTCATGTGAAAGAGGCCGAGGAGTCGGAGGATCACTTGAAGATGGCGGGACGCATCGTGGCCATGCGGGTGATGGGCAAGGCGTCTTTCGCTCGATTAAGGGATTCTGCCGGAGATTATCAAATCTACATAGGCCGCGACATTGTAGGCGATGAGCAATACGGACTTTTCAAGAAGTTGGACGTTGGAGACATCGTCGGGATTGCCGGCAACCCATTTAGAACTCGGTCGGGCGAACTCAGCCTCATGGTGAAAGAAATCGTGTTACTTACTAAGTCGCTTCGAGCATTGCCGGAGAAGTGGCATGGGCTTTCAGACGTCGAGATAAGGTATCGACAGCGGTATTTGGACCTTATTGTTAATCAACATGCCCGCCAAATCGTGGTCACTCGCAGCCGCATCACAGCTTATCTGAGAAACTTTCTGGAACGTCGACGCTACTTAGAGGTCGAAACGCCCATGATGCAGCCTATCCCAGGTGGAGCTACAGCAAAGCCTTTCGAGACATTTCATCATGCGCTTGGCCGGCAGCTTTTCTTACGAATAGCACCTGAGCTGTATTTGAAGCGGCTGCTTGTCGGCGGGTTCGACCGTGTTTTTGAAATAAATCGTAACTTCCGTAATGAAGGGATATCCACCCAGCACAATCCCGAATTCACCATGTTGGAATTTTATCAGGCGTACGGCACATATGAAGATCTGATGGACCTCACTGAGGAAATGCTCTGCGGACTGGCCTTGGACCTATTTGGGACCTTGCGCTTCCCATATGGCGACGGTGAAGTGGACTTCACCAGGCCGTGGCCCCGGAAGACAGTTCGCGACGCTCTTATCGAGTACGGGGGGCTGTCTGAGGAGGAGATGGACGACAGGAATTCAATGTTCATCAAAGCCATAGAGATAGGGCTGGATGTCCCAAAGGATCATTCACTGGGAAGGGTGTGGATGGCCTTGTTTGATGAATTGGTGGAGAAAAAGCTGTGGGGGCCGGTTTTCATACACAAGTATCCTGTGGAAGTCTCGCCCCTCGCACGGCGGAATGAAGAGGACCCTACGGTCACAGACCGTTTTGAGCTGTATATTTGCGGCCGTGAAACGGCAAACGCCTTTAGTGAACTTACAGATCCCCTAGACCAGAGGAATCGTTTTGAGGAACAAGTTCGAGCCCGCGCCAGCGGCGATGAGGAGGCTCATTTTCTCGACGAAGACTTTGTTCGGGCCCTCGAGTATGGGATGCCGCCGGCTGCTGGCGAAGGCATAGGAATTGATAGATTAGTCATGTTGATGACCAACTCTCTATCTATTCGTGAGGTGATCCTCTTTCCACACATGAGACCGGAAAAAAGCGGCGTATGAGCGTGCCTTTTGAAATAAGCATCGGGCTTCGCTATTTAAGGGCGAAGAGAAAACAGGCGTTTATTTCGGTCATAAGCGCGTTTGGCGTGCTCGGCGTGATGCTAGGAGTCATGACCCTTATTATTGTGCTCGGCGTGATGAATGGATTCGAGCGCGATCTCAAGGAAAAGATCCTGGGCACAGTTTCTCATCTTGTGGTAATGAATCACTCTAGTCGATCTTTGACGGGCTGGCCCGAGCTTGTTTCTAGAATAAAGGCATTCGACGGAATCAGGGCTGCCACTCCATACGTTTATGGTCAGGCTATGCTGTCATCCCGTGGCAGGGTGCGGGGAGTCGTCGTTAGGGGGATTGATGTGAACACAGCCGGCGGAGTAATATCCCTGCACAAATATTTGCAGAGTGGTTCGATTCAGGAGCTTGGAGTCACCACAGAAGGTTTGCATGGGATTATCATAGGCCGGGAGCTAGCCATATCCAACTCATTGAGGGACGGCGACGTGGTGCAACTTATTTCCCCACAGGGGAAGAGAACCCCTATTGGAGCGGTTCCGAAAGTCCAGAATTTTAAAGTTGTTGGAGTCTATAAGTCGGGGATGTACGAGTTTGATGCCAACCTCGTGTACATGGACTTGAATGAAGCCCAGCATTTTTTTGAAATGGGCGATGGGGTGACGGGCATTGAGGTTGCCGTGAAGGACATTTATTATGCCCCTAAGCTGGGGAGTCGGATAGAGGCATCCCTTGGCCACAACTATTGGACGCGAACGTGGAAGGATATGTATCGAAATCTTTTCAGTGCCTTGAAGCTCGAAAAGATTGCTATGTTCATAATCTTGACCTTCATAGTGCTCGTGGCGGCCTTCAATATTATCATTTCGCTGATCATGTTAGTAATGGAAAAAAGTCGAGATATAGCAATCTTAAAGGCTCTAGGAGCTACCTCGGACAGGATCATGCGAATTTTTATTGTCCAGGGCATGATCGTAGGAATAGTGGGGACGATTCTGGGAGCCGTTGGGGGAATAGTGGGATCCCTTCTCTTGGCTAGATATCCGGTTATCGAGCTCCCGGAGGAAATATATACCATTTCGCAACTGCCTGTGGCCATTCACCCTGTTGACGTCTTGATTATCTGCGCCGTCGCTCTGTCGATCTGCTTCCTGGCGACGCTGTATCCTTCATTGCGAGCAGCCCGTCTGGCGCCGGCGGAGGCGTTACGGTATGAATGATTACTTCATTTACGAAGTAACAGACGTTTGGAAGAGCTACACAAACGGATCTAAGAAGGTTGAAGTGCTGCGAGGCGCCAACCTGAAGGTCAAGCGCGGTGAAAGTATAGCCATAACAGGACCTTCCGGTGTAGGGAAGAGCACATTGCTCCACATTTTGGGGCTGCTGGACAATCCGGGGAGCGGTACAATCTTGTTAGATTCGATCAATATCGGAGAATTGGCCGATCCTGACAAAGCGAGAGTCAGAAACAAGAAGATAGGCTTGGTCTTTCAATTCTTTCAGTTGCTGCCGGAATTTACAGCGCTCGAGAATGTGTTGATGCCCGGATTCATTGCCGGCCGACAAAGAGAGGAATTGAAGAGCAGGTCACTGGATCTATTGGCCGCTGTAGGTCTCTCCGAGAGAGTCACTCATAGACCAGGTGAATTATCCGGCGGCGAACAGCAGCGGGTTGCAATAGCCAGAGCATTGGTCATGAATCCAGACGTTCTGTTGGCGGACGAGCCAACGGGAAATTTGGACCCTGAAACCGGCGCTGAGATAGAGAAGCTACTGAAAGAACTCAATGAGGAAAGGAATACGACTCTAATCGTGGTTACCCACAAGGACTCCCTTGCTCGGTCCATGGACAGGAGAGTAGGCCTCGTTGGGGGAAGGTTAGAGGAACTGGTATGAAGAAGCTTTCTCTAGGATTCATAATAGTACTGCTCTTGCCGCTGGTGGTCATGGCCCAGGAGAAACGCGCGACCAAATGTATGATTTTCCCTTTCAAGATCGTATCCGAGGGTTCGGCGCCTACGTACAGCAATGAGGTGGCTGCTATTCTGGGTTCCGAGCTGTCTAGTGAGGCTAGCCTGGACTTGATTTCCGGTCGTCCCTTTTTGTCGGCCGTAGAAGGTGCTCGGCCTGACCCAGAACGGCTTGTCAGGATAGCCGAACGAGTTGGCGCCAGTGGCATGATTTGGGGGACCGTTACCAAACTTACCGACGGGTATTCTATAGAAATCTATGCGATGAAGGGCAAGCCTCGGAGTAAACCTAAATTGTTTTCCTCCACAGGTAAGACAATGGAGGAACTCCTCCAACGCGTCCAGGAGCTTGCCGTGGAGATAGGGACAAGCGTTCTAGATCAGCCCAAAATAGCCTCCATCCGTATAGAAGGAAATCAGCGCATACAGAAGGATGCCATACTGAACAAACTCGAAATGAAAACCGGTGCGCCGTTCCGTCGATCAGCAGTTGGAGACGAAATTCGAGAGATATATGGGATGGGCTATTTTGATGACGTCAAAATAACAGCCGAGGACGTAGGGAACGGCCAAGTGGATCTCAAGATCACCTTAAAAGAAAGGCCTTCCATCAAGAATATTGACATCCAGGGTAACAAAGTACTCAACAAAGATGAAATACTCGACGCCTTGACGACTAAATCCTTCTCAGTCGTAAGTACGGAAAAGATACGCAACGATATTGAGAAGTTGCGTCAGATGTACGAGAAAAAAGGCTATTATAAGCCTAAAATAGACTATGAGATCAAGGAACTGTCCCCAAATGAAGCTTCATTGATCTTCAAGATCGATGAAGGGCCAAAGAGTTTCCTCACTGACGTTGTTTTCGAGGGGCGGAGTAAAATTCCCGAAAAGGAATTGAAAAAGATCCTGTCCATTAAAGAGAAGAGTTGGTTTTGGTTCCTCGACGAATCAGGGATTTTTACCAAAGACAAGCTGGAAGAGAACCGTATGAGGATTATGGCCTACTACCTGGACAATGGATTTATAAACATTCAGGTAGGTGTTCCGGAGGTGGACATTAAAGGGAATAAAGTCAAAGTAACGTTTCCAATCCGCGAAGGTGATCGATACCAGGTTAGAAAAGTGGACGTCGAGGGAGACCTTATTGAACCGAAAGAAGAGTTGGTTCGACACCTCCAGACCAAGTCCCGTACGTGGTTTAAGCGGTCTTCGGCGGCCGAAGACATCAAAGCCCTCACCAAGTTATACAACAATAAAGGCTATGCATACGCGGACGTCGAACCTCGCCAACAGATCAATGACCAACACAAATTTCTCGACATGACGTACAAAATCAGCAAGGGCCATAAGGTAAGCATTGAACGAGTCGATATAGTTGGGAATGACAGGACGCGGGACAAAGTGATACGTCGGGCCGTGGCTATATCCGAAGGTGATTTATATAATGCGGACACCTTGGATAATACTAAGAGCAACTTAGAGGCCATGGACTATTTCGAAGCAGTAAGGATAAAGACTTCCCCAGTCGCTACCAAGCCGGATAGAATGAATGTGACCATCGAGGTGATGGAAAAGAAAACCGGCTCGCTCTCCGCTGGATTGGGATACTCATCCCAGGACGGCGCTATGGGGAACATCAATCTGAAGGAACGTAACCTCTTTGGGATGGGGATTGTGGCAAATGCTCGATCAAACATCTCAGGACGCCGAAATGACTTTGAAGGATCATTGACTTATCCGTGGATGTTTGACTATCCTCTCACCGGCAGCATTCGAGGTCATAGAGCTCAACAAAAGGAGACCTACTATCTCAGGGAGACGGATGGATTTAGTGTCCATTTGGGGTATCCGATCTATGGCTTGTGGTCAATGTCCACAGGATTTTCACGCGATTCAAACAAGCTGACAGGTTTCCAGAAAGTGTTTGCTCAGTCGGTTGTCGATTATTATCGCCAGTATGGGACCAATGCGCAGAAATACATGAATATTTCCGAAAACTCTGTGTCTCTCAATTTTTCACGTGACACAAGGAATAGTTCCGTCATACCTACTGGCGGTAGCAAGGTTTCATTTGGAGGTAAATTTTCTGGACTCGGGGGAGACGTTGCCTACAACAGCTATTATTCGGAGGCAATGTATTATTATCCAATCTTGTGGAAGGCCGTGCTGAAACTGCGAGCCAATGGGTCGATGCTTCAAGAATCAGGCCGAGACCCTATCCCATTTGACCGCAGGATCGTTCTCGGCGGCATTCAGAGCATCAGGGGCTACAAGGTGGGAGACATAGGCCCCAAAGACAAGTATGGAAATATTATTGGGGGAGATCGCTCGCTGTTCGCTAATGTGGAGTGCCTGTTCCCCCTTCTGGAACAGCTCAAGTTGAACGGAGTAGTATTCGTTGACGCGGGCAACACGTGGAATGTCTCTCGCAGTCCTTTTCTTACTGATGTGAAGGCTGGCGCAGGTATAGGGGTGCGCTGGATATCCCCGATGGGGCCAATCCGTATAGAGTACGGCTGGAAGATTAATCCGGGAAAAGGTGAAGAACCAGGCGCCATGGCATTTGCCATGGGGCAGTTATTCTGATATGAGCTCTTGCCAAACCGGGCTTTATCTCTACATGGGGAGGCGGCCTGTTTCTCGACAATTGTGATTAAGCTCATCCGGTGAATCAGCAGAGCATAATACAAATGAACGTATCGTAAGGAGTAAGAGATGAAGAAGTGTCTTGTCATCCTATCAATGGGTGTAGCAGCTATTTTGTGCGCCCAGTCTTACCACGAATGTCTGGCCCAAGGGACGAAATTTGCATTTGTGGATTTCCAGAAATTTGCAGCAAAATCCAAGAGAGCTCAAAGCCAGCAGCAGAAATTTGCTCAAATGGTTGATGCCAAACGAACCGCCCTCGAAAACAAGAAGAAGGAGATGGAGACGCTGAACGAACAGCTTCAAAAACAAGGTCCGATGCTAAAAGAAGAGACGCGCAACGAGAAGATAAAGCAGCTCGGGATCAAAGAAATGGAATTTAAGCTGGCGGAGAAAGAGGCCCAAAACGCTCTTCAAAATGAGCAGAGGGAACAGGGGGAGATCTTTAGGAGGGACATCACCAAGATCATCAACCGAATTAGGATGGAACAGAAATATACCTTGATATTTGATTCCGCGGCCCTTGTCTCAGCAGATGATTCGTTAGACATCACTGAAGGCGTTGTAAAACTGTATGATGCAGAGCCAGACGAAGCCAAAGCGGCGCCAGCAAAACCAAAACCCGCTGCGCCGACGCAGGCGCCAGCTCCTGCAAAGCCAAAGGCTCCAAAATAAGATAATATGTTCAGGATAATAGGTGATGTCCTTTTCACTCGAGGAATTGGCTAATCTTCTATCTGCCCAGGTCTCTGACATTCCAGGTCCAATAATCACGGGTGTTCAGCCGATAGAATATGCGGGTGTCGGGGACATCACATACGCCCAGGACGAAACGCACCTGAAGAGGCTCTCTGGAAGTTCATGTTCAGCAGTGATAATCCCAGTGAGGCTATCTTATGATCTGTTGCCACACATACGCTCCCGCAATCCAGAAGCAGATTTTGCCCGGTTAACCGGCTTATTTTACGGCTACGATAGGCCCCGAGGCCGTATTTCACCCAAGGCTGACATTAGTGAGGAAGCTCAGATAGGCAATAATGTCTCCATTGGTCCTTTTTCCGTGGTGGGGCCGGGTGTGACGATCGGCGACGGAACTGTTATCGAAGCTCATGTCGTTCTCATGCGGGATATCACAATTGGTCGCGACTGCCAGATATTTCCTCATGTCGTGATATATCCCCGCGTGGAGGTTGGCGACAGAGTGATCATACACGGTGGAGCTGTCATAGCGGCAGATGGATTCGGTTTCGCCAGGGATATTCTCCCCGACGGTACGCCCGTAAACATTAAGAAATACCATCATGGGACAGTGGCATGCGGCAATGACGTTGAAATCGGAGCCCTCTGCGCCATCGACCGTGCGTTGGCGGGTATCACGAAGCTGGGAAATGGCGTGAAGCTAGATAATCTGGTGCAGGTAGCACACAACGTCGAGATAGGAGATGGGACTGTAATAGCTTCACAAGCAGGGATTGCCGGCAGCAGCAGCATAGGCAAGTTTGGGGTGATAGGGGGTCAGGCTGGTGTCAAAGACCACGTCAAGGTAGGGGACGGCGTTGTCCTGGCAACGCGAGTCGGCATATATCGTAACGTACCAGATGCCTCCATCATGGCTGGTTCTGTCCCCGCCATGCCCCACAAGGTGTTTCTACGCGCCCAATCTTTATTCAAGCGGCTTCCCGAGATCTTCGAGAGGGTAAGAAAGCTGGAAGCCGTTATCCACAACAAGTTCAAGGATAATATATGATTCACCCTACTGCGATAGTGCATCCTAGCGCTCGGATCGGACGAGACGTATCCATAGGTCCTTATTCGGTCATAGGAGAAGATGTTGAAATAGGAGACGAGTGCGAGCTGGGACCGCATGTCGTTGTTGAAGGTCGAACAACAATTGGCAGAAACACCCTGATATCCCAGTTCGCATCCATTGGGGGACCTCCGCAGGATTTCTCGTACAAGAATGAGGACACTTATGTGCGAATAGGGGAAAGGGTTAGAATCCGCGAGTACGTAACAATCCATCGCGGGACCATGAGAGGCGGAGGACAGACTGTAATCGGTGACGACTGCTATCTCATGGCGTACTGCCACGTTGCCCATGATTGCACGCTTGGCAATGGCGTAGTTATGGCCAATTCAGCCCATCTAGGAGGGCACATCCAGATAGGACAAAAGGCTATACTTGGCGGCATCGTAGCGGTTCATCAATTCGTCCGTGTAGGAGAATATGCACTCGTCGGAGGTGTTTCGGGAGTGGCTAAAGACGTCCCGCCCTATACCTTGGCATCCGGCGCAAGGATCTATGTGTACGGACTAAACGAAGTGGGCTTGAGGAGAAACGGATTTTCTCGAGAGACAATCATTTCGTTGAAACGTGCTTTCCGCATTGCGTTCCGCACTTCCTTGAGGATTGAGAAAGCAGTGGAAATAATAAGGGCAGAGATGTCCGAGGTGCCTGAGGCCATGACTTTCGCCAATTTCCTCGTTTCTTCGCGGCGGGGGATGGCAAGGGTTTCTCTGAGCCGCCATGCGTTTCGATCTCTCTGACGTTGTCCGACGGCAATTTCAATGGAGACAGTTACCCAGGCACATACAAAGGTAGGAATCATTGCCGGCGCAGGACTACTTCCCTTGCACATCGCGAAGGAGGCCGTGCAAAAGGGCTATCGCGTGTTGGCAATTGCCTTCCCAGGATTTACCAATCCGTCGTTAGAGCCGGTCGTAAACGAAATTCACTGGCTAAAGTTGGGGCAGCTTCAGAAGGCTGTTTCCATTCTCAAATCCTCCGGCATCGCCCGTGTCGTCATGGCCGGGAAGATCGAGAAGAGCAACCTCCTAAAACTTTGGAAGATAATGCCGGACAGGAGAGCCCTCAAAGTGATCCGGTCCCTAGAAGACTGGCGGGACGACACAGTGTTGGCTGCCATCGCCAAAGAGCTTGCTCTTGACGGCATCGTCGTAGATGAGATCACCTCATGGGCGTCTAAATTAATGGCCCCATTGGGCGTCCTTACCCGTAAATATCCCACGCCAGAGCAAATCCGAGACATTGAATTTGGGCGTACCATGGCCCAAGGCATAGGAGCCCTCGACATAGGCCAGACTGTGCTCGTCCGCAATCTGGCCGTGGTCGTTGTCGAGGCCATAGAGGGCACTGACAAGGCCATACGCAGGGCCGGGGACTTGGGCATTCCTGATTGCGTAGTAGTAAAGATGGCAAAGCCTTGTCAGGACATGCGCTTTGACGTTCCTGGCGTAGGACCGGAGACTATCGAGAGTATGGTCACTGCTAGGGCCCGTGTGCTGGCGGTAGAAGCTGGAAAGACCATGATTTCCGACCTCCATGAAATGATTGACAAGGCTGATAACTCCGGCATCTGCGTTGTTGGGATTCGAGCTGAAGGTGCTGTATTCGACTCTTAATTTATGGTAAATGGCTAACGAGCGTCTAACTTGCCGTCCTTTTGTTCATCGAGTACGGCAGGATGATAGCCACGTCTGAGAGCGGTTCATCAAGTGCATATCTATCGCCGATTGCTCACCTATCTTAAACCGTATTATGGCAAGCTGGCCATCGCTGGGCTTTGCATGGTGGGAGTCGCCCTGCTCACAGCTTCATTGGCCTATCTTGTCAAGCCGGCTCTGGACGAAATTTTTTTTCACAAACAGCTTAGAATGCTTTACCTGATTCCGGCTGTCGTGGTGCTTGTGTACGTGCTGAAAGGAGTCTGCGACTTCGGTCAATATTATCTCATGTCCTACGTCGGGCAGAGCGTGATCAAAGACCTTAGAGCCGAAATGTTTGGGAAACTAGAACAGATGTCGGTTCTTTTTTTTGTGCGTCATTCCACGGGTGAACTGCTATCTCGCATGAACAATGATGTAGCCATGGTACAAGGCGCCATGACCAACGCCATCACGGGGCTGGTACGCGATGCTTTAACGGTCGTAGCGCTGATCTTCGTGGTGTTTTATCGAGACTTTGTCCTAGCATTGATTGCGCTCATCGTGTTTCCTCTTGCCGTGTATCCCCTGCTCTCCTTCGGAAAACGCCTCAAGCGATATTCCCGCAGAATGCTCATCTCCTTGGAAGACATAACGCGAAGGCTCAACGAAACCATCACTGGTATAAGGATCGTGAAGGCCTTTGCAATGGAGGACTACGAACGCCAACGTTTTGATGAGGTCAACCAGACTCTTTTCAACGCCTTCATGCGCCGTTTCAAGGTGCGAGCCTTGTCCAATCCAGTCATGGAGACGCTTGGTGGTGTAGGAGTGTGCGCCATTGTCTCTTACGGCGGATATCAGGTGATCAATGGCCAGTCCACCCAGGGTACGTTTTTCTCTTTTCTAGCAGCGCTTCTCATGCTTTACGAGCCCATCAAGAGACTCAACGAAGTAAACATAACCATCCAAGAAGGCATCAGCGCAGGCGAGAGGATATTCAGCCTACTGGACACCCCTTCAGATGTCGTGGACAAGCCTAATGCGGCAAACATCGAGGCAGTAAGAAGCGAGATTTGGTATGACCATATCTCCTTTTCCTACGACGCGGAGCCAATGCTCAAGGATATTACCATGAGGATTCAGGTGGGCGAGGCAGTGGCCATTGTCGGGGAAAGCGGGGTGGGGAAGAGCACATTACTGGATTTATTGCCTCGGTTCTATGACGTTACAGGCGGCAGAATACTTATTGATGGCAAAGACGTCCGAGATGTTACTCAGAGGTCTTTAAGGGAGAAGATAGGTATTGTGACGCAGCAAACCATCCTCTTCGACGATACTGTTCGCAACAACATAGCGTATGGAAGCCCGGATTTGCCGCTAAAGACGGTTATGGAGGCCGCTCGAGCGGCTCACGCTCACGATTTCATCATGGCTCTGCCTCAGAATTATGACACACCTATCGGAGAAAACGGCATAAAACTCTCGGGTGGGGAACGACAGAGAATAGCTATTGCCCGGGCCTTGCTAAAAAACCCACCAATCTTGATACTTGACGAAGCCACCTCGAATTTAGACTCGGATTCGGAAAAGGCTGTCCAGACTGCTTTAGATGAACTCATGAAGGGTCGGACAACCTTGATAGTAGCGCATAGGCTTTCTACGATACGAAACGTTGACAGAATCTACGTGCTTGTCAATGGTGAAATCACAGAAGTCGGCTCGCATGATGAATTGCTGGCGAAAGATGGAGAGTTTGCCCGTCTGTATAAGATGCAATTTGCAACTGATCGCTCAGACGCGCTGGGGGATCGACCTATAAATGCTCCTTTGATGTAGCATCACAGGCAAGGGTATATGTACTATGTCGTGGAGACAACGATTCCTGCGGACGTGTATCTCGATCGCGGGTCCTGCCTTTCAACTTGTGCACAAGACGCGAGAAGCGGCGTACAAGATCGGATTATTCTCCTGTTACGAGGCTCGGGTTCCCGTAATATCCATAGGGAATCTCGTCACCGGTGGCAGTGGCAAGACTCCGCTGGCTATTTGGCTGGCTGGCCGCCTTTTCTCCCAGGGCTTGAAGCCGGCTGTAGTCAGTCGCGGCTACGGCGGGACCAATAAGCAGAAATATCTCATAGTGTCAGACGGAACCGGAGGCAGACCGATTCACGACGCATCGGTGGTAGGGGATGAACCTTATTTAATAGCGTGTCGCCTCCCAGCGACGCCGGTGCTAATCGGCCCAAAGAGAGTCCATCCTATCCGAGCGGTTCAGCAGTTCTTTGCCATTGACGTGATTATATTGGATGACGGCTTTCAGCACCTGGCTGTGGCCCGAGATCTGGACGTCGTCCTACTTACGGGGGCTGAGGATTGCACGCTCCCTTTTATTGGGCTGCGGGAACCTTTGTCGGCACTCGAAAGAGCCGATTTGATTTTTCTGAGTGATGGTGAGTATAGCGCCCTTCCCCATCAGCTCGCGACGAATGTGCCAATATTTAGGTATCAACGGCGCGCATCCGGACTGTTAAACAGCCCCTTCCCCTTTCAGGTAGTTGATCTGACTCGCCTGACCAACAAAAATGTGATCTTGGTGTCCGCTATTGCACGTCCCAACCGATTCCTCGACACAGCCAAAGCGCTCCGATGGAATATCGTCACGCATGTCGCCTATCGCGACCATCATTTTTTTTCTACCCGGGAATTACAGAAATTACTGGACGACCATGCATCTAGCGAGCTGGTCTTCACTGAGAAAGACTGGGTTAAACTACCGGACTGGTTTCAAAGCCATGAAAGAACATGGGCCTTGCGCATAGACATCCACGTGGACAACGAGGAGACTTTCTTGAAACTCGTTACAAAAAACATTCCGTAATCAGATCCAGTCTTATAGACTTTGTATGGTGCGCGCTCTTCAACAGTGATTAGCCCTGATTTTGTTGATGATTTCTGTTGTAGAGAGTCCGCTCACTAGTTTTACAAATTCAATCCTGCCCCCACGCGCCATTACAATCTCCTCGCCCACGACCTTTTTGCCGCGCCAGTCCTCTCCCTTGACCAAGACGTCTGGCCGAATGGCCTTTATGAGATTGTAAGGAGTTTCCTCATCGAATACGACAACATAGTCCACAAAGGCCAAAGCCGATATCATTTCCACACGTTCTTCTTGAGGGACTATGGGACGACCGGTTCCTTTTATGGCGGAGACGGATGTATCGGAGTTGACCCCCACCACAAGCACATCGCCAAAGTCCGCGGCTCTCCGCAACGTCCTGAGGTGGCCGGCGTGGAAAAGATCGAAGCATCCATTCGTGAACACGATTTTTTGTCCCTGCATCCTATGGCGTCGCAGGGTCGATTCGATGTCCTCGATATTTTGTTTCTTATTGTTTAGGCTCTGATCCCTTAGGCTCTCCATCATTTCAGTCAACGTCACGGAAGCTGCGCCGAATCGTGCTACCACGAGCGACGCTGCGAGGTTGGCCAAGGTTATGGCATTCTCTATAGACAACCCGCTGGCGGTTGCCAGAGCCAGTGCAGAGATTACGGTGTCTCCGGCTCCAGTCACATCAACTATTTCCACTGGCTTCACGTGGAAATCTTCATATTTTTTTCCGGTGACCAGGGTAATTCCGTCCTTACCGCGAGTGACAATGATACCTTCGGCCTCGACGCTCTTTATCAATGTCCTGCCTGCTTCAACAAGCCTTTCTTGGCTGCAAATATCTATGCCTGAGGCCGTAGATGCTTCACGCACGTTAGGTGTAATATAGGTAGCTCCTTTATACCGACTGTAATCCATTCCTTTAGGGTCAACGAGAACGGGCACTCTTTGTTCTCGAGCCTCATCTAGGAGCACTTGGAGCAGATGTCTAGTCAGAAGACCCTTCCCATAGTCTGATATGACAACCGCTTTAACCTGGGGCATTACCGACTTTATATCTTCTGCTATTGATTGCTCTAATTTTTCACTGATCGGATTTACCTGTTCCTCGTCAATCCGCACTATCTGTTGATTTCGGGCCACGACGCGTGTCTTTATGGTTGTGGGCCTTGAACTGTCATCTTTAATCCAAAAGGTATCTATGCCAATATCCTCGCAATGCCGCTTGAACCACCTGCCGGCATTATCCGACCCCACCGTAGCGAAAAGAGCCACCTTTGCGCCCAGGGTCACCAGATTTCTCACCACATTCCCGGCGCCTCCGAGCTTTCTCAACCGATCACGCGCAACTAGTACCGGCACTGGGGATTCAGGAGATATGCGCTCCACATCCCCTATGATGTATTCATCCACCATAACATCACCGGCCACGAGTATGGGAACCGGCTTGAGGCGCTTTATGAGATTCTCGTCAACATGAGTACTTCGGCTTATCATCTTTGTACAGTATTCCTCACGGCGTCTCGGGATACCCCCACTCACAGGCCTCAGGTCGAAACTGAGCAACTGCTTCTCGGACGACTGGTTATGACAGGCACCTTTTTTGGGCCCACTTGGTATCACAACTACTAGCAACAGCAAAAGGTCCCGCTCTTTCTCAGGGCGGGTATAGTAACGTCTCTATGTCCCCGATCAAGTTGAAGGGCAAGTGCCCTGAAAAAGTAATTTCCAAGGCGTAATGCGCTTCGAACCCGATCGGTTGATCTTCGAGCCTTTTAACGTCATGCTCAGGACTGGCTAGTGCAGCCCTCAGAACAGTGGGCCACGCGCGGTATCGTAAATCTCTTCATCGCAGCCTCCTTTCTCTCGAAAAAGAGCATCTAGAATTCCATTTGATGAATATCTCATGCGCGGTGTGTTGTCAATTATATCGTCTATCTAAGGCCCTGCAGGAATGAAAGGCAGTGTTTGCGAATTACATTATGACCCTTCAAGGTGCTTTTGAAGATGATGCGCGTTTAGCAAATTGGCTCGTCATTTAAGGCCTTCTGTTGCCCGAGGTGTTAGAGCATTCAGGATTATTGCATTCCCGTTTCCTGGTGAATGGCATAAGGAACCATGCACATAATTAATCTCTTGAATTTATACAACAATACCAATGTGATAACATGACATATTCCCATTCAGACTTCAAATTGTTGCGGTATCTGTTGCCAAGCCCCCTCTATTACTGTTAACAATAAGAAACCCTCTACGAGATGGTGATGCAACGCCATACTAGAAAAGGAACGATTCCAATACAATGCTCCATAAAGTGCTGACAGTAGCTGGATCTGATTCAAGCGGCGGAGCCGGCATCCAGGCAGATCTCAAAACGGTCCTTTCTCTTGGAGGCTATGGAGCCTCCGTGGTTACTGCAGTGACGGCCCAAAATACCCTCGGAGTGCAGCAAATCCAGCTCATGGACCCGGAACTAGTTGCCTCCCAACTGGACTCTGTGCTTAGCGATATTGGCGCTGACGCCGTAAAGACAGGCATGTTGGGCAACGCTGAGATTGTGGCTACTGTCGCTGAGGCCCTCCGACTCTGGGATATAGATAAGATAGTGGTGGACCCTGTGATGCGCTCCAAGAGAGGAACAGTTCTACTCGATCAGCGTGGGATTGAGGCGCTGAAGAAGGAGCTCTTCCCAATCACCTACCTTCTCATGCCAAACATACCTGAGGCTGAGGCCCTCTGCGAGAGAAGGATCAAGAATGTGGAGGAAATGAAGAAAGCGGCTAAGCGCCTTCACAAGATGGGGCCGCGTTTCGTGATGGTAAAGGGAGGGCATTTAACCGAAGCGCCTGTGGACATTTTGTATGACGGAATACAGCACTATGAATTCTCTACGCATCGAGTGGGCACGGTGCACACCCATGGCACTGGATGCACTCTTGCGGCCGCAGTGGCTACTTTGTTGGCCAAGGGTTCACCTCTTGTTTCATCCATTGACCAGGCCAAGAGATACCTCTATAAGGCGCTTCGTTTTTCCCTGGGCATAGGGAAAGGAATCGGTCCTATAAATCATTTCGCCTCCATCACAAGTGAAATGGCTCGTACAGAAGTGATCGAGGAGTTGGACAAGGCCCTGGAACGCCTAAAGCGACTGAACATTGGGCACTTGATTCCTGAGGTGCAGTCAAATCTCGCCTATGCCATACCATTTGCCGAATCAGTCCAGGACGTAGCCTCTTTTCCAGGGCGTATAGTTCGCATGGTAAACACCATAGCTACGCTTACAGGCCCTCGATTCGGAGCGTCTCGGCAGATTCACCATCTAGTGCTAGCTGCCATGGAATATGATCCGGCGCGACGAGCCTGCATGACGATCGTCTATTCTGACACACTAGTCAACAGAATCAAATCTTTAGGCTATTCTGTGGCGGAATTCGACCGCAATAGAACGCCGCCGGACTTGGAGCAGGAGGAAGGCAGTACCCTTGCGTGGGGAGTTCAAGATGTCATGGAGGAATTGGGCCGGGTGCCAGACGCCATCTTCGACAGAGGGTCCGTGGGCAAAGTCCCTTTGATAAGGCTTTTTGCCACCGAGCCGAGTTCTATTGTAAATCTGATAGCAAGGCTATAGCAGAAGGATTGCTTTTCCGGCACATAGGGGCTAGTTTATCTTCAGGACGCATGAACACGTCGGTAGGGCCTTTTCGGATGACACGGAAGGGAAATTTCGCCGACGGTCTAGGAGCAAATTGGGGCAATGCTCATCGATCACCATGGACGTGTTATCGATTATCTGAGGCTATCCATTACAGATTTGTGCAACTTGCGCTGCGTATATTGCCGTCCGCCGGAAGGCGTCAAACTGGTTTCCCACGATGACATTTTACGCTATGAAGAGATTCTTCGGCTGATTCGGATCGCCAGAGATTTGGGGGTCCGCAAGTTAAGAATCACCGGTGGGGAGCCGCTAGTGCGCCGAGGGGTATTATCATTCATCGAGCGCTTGACGGATATAGATGGCATTGAGGACATCGGCCTTACCACAAATGGGGTCTTGTTGGATTCCATGGCGGCAGACTTGCGTGCAGCAGGATTGACTCGAGTCAACATCAGCCTGGACACCTTGAGAAGAGACATGTTTACCTCAATTACTGGCAGAGACCATCTGACCGATGTTATGCGAGGCATCGAGTCCTCCTTGAAGGTTGGACTGAACCCGGTCAAGATAAACGTGGTGCTCCTCGAAGGTTTCAATGAAACCGACATAGCCGGCTTCGCAAGAATGACCATGGAGAGTCCACTGGATGTAAGATTTATAGAACGCATG